>ENA-UPTA01005178-UPTA01005178.1-activated-sludge-metagenome-genome-assembly--contig:-NODE-5178-length-12103-cov-5.303536_pt1 | contig 12103 bp, 10 predicted proteins | sample MGYA00238184_ERZ773361 | MGnify/ENA primary metagenome ERZ773361 (study PRJEB29100, sample SAMN05720205) | activated sludge metagenome | isolation source: anaerobic digester from wastewater...
CCCATGCCGCCGAAGCACAGTGAGGAAAGCGCCCGCAGGGTTGACGACAGCCAGCCGCTCTCCCGGCCCCGGGTGTCCATGTTCCGCGCTTTGAGCAGCACATCCTTGAACGTCGGCCATCGCTGCACCAGGTTCTCATAGACACCGGCATCTTCATACACCGCATCCACCGCCTGCTGCAACAGGAACAGGACGCCGTTGCCCAGGCAATAGGCGTGGGCGATGACCTCGTTGAGCTTTTTCAGCCAGGTCTTGGGATCGGTCCCGGCCGGCGGGATCAGGGGATTGAATGTCAGCGGCGCGATATTCCTGCCGATCGTGTAGACTTCGACATCATGAAACTCCGGCCATGCCAGTAGGTCCCGGTAGTTTCGCTTCCAGTCGAAGACCAGAAAGGGTTTTTCGTGCTCGACCAGGGTCCTGAGGATCGAAAAGCCGATATTCGTTTTTCCGCTTCCGGACCGACCCAGTATGGCCATGTGCTGGATCCATTCGTTCTCGCGAAGGCCGAATTCATAGAGGTTCTTTCCGGAGTAGCTGACCTGGCCAATGGGATATTGTCCGTGCGCCTGCGTTTGCGAGGGCGGGATCAGGCCGGGCTCACTGTCGTCGAGGCCCTGGGACAGGTATTTTGCGGACAGCATTTCGAGATAGGTTTCGAGCTGCTGTTTGCCGTCGGGGTCTTCGGCACAGTACCCCGCAAATACCTCATCGATCCTGGCCCCGAGGATCGGACGCAGCCTGCGGCAGAGCTGTCGTATGTGCTCGGTTCTGTTGCTCTTGCCGTCAAACATGTTCTACCTCCACACCGTAGAGCATGTCCTTTCGACGTCTTGCCGCACCGTAGGTCGCGGCATTTTCGAAAAGCTGTTGCCGGATATCGGCGCTGTCCTTCCAGAACGCGATCTCCTCCTCGTGCCGCTGCCGCTCCAACTCGATGACGAATTTCTCCAACTGCTGCTGGGGCCTGCCCCCATCCAGCGGAAAATGCATCTTCACAACCGACAGCCGGTCTAGGCACTGGGTCAGCCGGTGGTCGATATCGCGCAGATGTCTCTTGTGCAGCACTGCCCTCTCGTAGAGGACGTTCGTCAGGTGCTCCAGACCGATTTTCTGCTGCCGGGCCTGGCCGCCGAAGACCTGCTCGGCGAGCGTGGCATCGCGCGAACCGGCGCTGGGTGATAGCGCCTCTTTCAAAAGGGCGACGTCGAGTTTGAATCTCTCGAAGTAATTGTTTTCGGGCCCGCGTTCCAAACCACACAGGTAAACAGGCGAGGTTCCCTCCTGATCGGTGTGCCGACTACGACTGCCATAGGATTCTTCGAACGGGGTGATGTTGTTGTACGCCACGGTGCAATTCTCCAGTGGTAATAGAAGGACGGCAGGGTTTTTAAATGTTGTCATTCCTGGGTGAAACACCGGCCAGAGATGCCGCGACAGAGCGGGACCGGACCGGCGTGCCAAGCCCAAGTCCACGGGCCGGTCAGCACCTAAACCGGTTGCCCTTGCCCCCAATCTCTCATAAGGAGAGGTGATACTGGCTGGCACTAATTGATCGATCGGTCCCATCAAAGGGCGAGGACCGCCAAGCCCTCGGACTATGTCGTCAGAGATCGGCATCCGCCGGTATCCGACAGCCAAAACTGCCGTTTGAGACCCGACAAAGCTGACGTTCCGCCCCAGAATGTGAGGATCGGTAATCTGAGAGCTTAAGTCGTTCGAAATGAGACCTTTACGTCTCGAGCTGTTGTTCCCGTTCCAGGGGTATTCACTACTGCTCCACCCGGAACAACAGCTCCGCAACCAAAAATCACCCAAAGCCCTACCACACACAACACAATCCCCGCGACCAAAGGGAGCGGGGCAACAGAAGTTGAACCCCACCAAACCAGGCTATGACCGACCAGGTCCAGCGCCGCCACCACCGTACCGTTCATCCCCAAATCCCGTATCACAGATCCTTATGGATACGCCGCCCCTACACAGTAAGGCGGCCAAAGGCCGCCACACCAATCAGGCCGTGATGATTTGGCTACGCCACTACCAGAGCAATCCTCGCGGCCGTGCCCCAGCACGCAAACTCCTCTGCCCCGTTTCCACCGACACACTCTTACCCCATCGAAAACACCCCCGGCAGAAACGGACAATACCCGCACACCAGCACGCAACCCTTGCCCGTGCATTCCCAATCACACACACGCCGCCAAGCGGCCGAAGGCCGCCGGATAAGTATAGCCGCGACGAGTATCTTCTCGTCGCGGCGTGCCTACGTCTTTTCCGCCAAACCCACACCCACCCGGTCGGAAAATCCTCGCCGCACACCACCCCCAAGGCCGCGACTATCTGAGAATGAATATCTTCGCGGCCGTACGAAGCCGCCCCAATACACCCCATGCGAAAGACACGCAAATCGCCACGAACAACAAAGGGTCTTTAACGCCATGGAAAGACCGACTCTCGCCGGTCCCCCCAGACGCCCACGATCCTACCGAGGAATCCTCGGCGGTAATCTCACAACCACCGGTTCCTCTTCGGCCACCTTCGCCTTGTCAGATCGTTTCGGCAGGTCCTCCACCAGACCCGCTCGAATATCGGCTGCCAATTCACAGAACACCACCGCCGCCAACTGCGGATCGCGCGTCCTTGCCTCGATGATCTTCAGTGATCGCAGGTATGTTTCAAGCCTTTCTTGAATCCCAATTTTCATTTTCATCCACCTCCTTGTTGTTACTAAGGGTTTGTTCCCCACAGGACGGGAACAAACCCGTCAGGAAGGGCAGGAAAACCGCTCGGGCTGGCGGTGTTAACCGCCCGCGAGCGTCTTGCGTTCGAAGATTTAAGCGACTTTCAGCGAAGCGGGCCCGAAGGGCGAAAGTCCCTTAAAGCCTTCGATAAGCGTTTTCTTGTCCGGGCCAAGTCCACCCGGCCGGCCCCGCAGATAACGCCTGTCGATTTCTTGGGCCCCCGCTGCACCAGTCGCCGCAGACACAATGCACAATGGCCCAATCGATCCCCAAGGCGAAAGACCTAAAAGTTCAGCTGAGCAACTGCCGATAACCCGCGAAGCGACTTTTACGTGTTTCGCCGACACACCGCCGCCCCAGTCGCACACGACCGAATATCCCCGAAGTTCATTTGCTGAGCCCTCTTCAGCGAAGCACACTTCTCAACCCTTTTCGATCCGTGCGGTCCCGGTGGCCGAACTCCGCCATACCCCCGCCACCCAACCACAGATGAAAAGCGTGAAAGGCCCCTGCCGCACACACCAGGTCTTTAACGCTCTCGAAAGCAACGATGACGCCGCTTTACACCGCTGGCGCCACCACCGCACAGTACACCAGCGCCGGGCGTCAATCACCGGCCGCGAGGCCAGGAGAAAACCCCCAGCCCCGCGCTGCACGCTTATCCGCGCTCGACTAAACGCCGCGCCACTTCGTGCATGAACTCCGCCAGATTCTCGCTTTGCTGCTGCCGTGAGACAGGAACCGCCTCTTCAAGCGGAATCGGTTGGCCGATCACTTCAACTTGGTCTTTGTCAAGTTCCAGAACCACCCGACCGTTCTCTTCGGAATACCACTCGATGTAAGGATAATCCCCGTAATCGAATGGCGGCAATCCCGCCGTGATATCTCCAACCTTGCCGTTTTGAGACGTGGAGAACCCGTCCATGTAAGCCTCTTTGTCAGGGTCGTCCGGACTCGCCTCGCCCTTGAAGCGAATCTTCGCACCCTGGATATCGCGGTGAAAGTTGCCTTGCAGTTTCAACACGACCGGGGCATTGACTCCCACAAAGCGTATCCAGCCGGTGACCGCCCCAAGCTGCGTATTGTCGAGCTCACCCTCGATCAAACAGTGTGTAGGTCTAAACGCCATCTTCTCATCCACCTCCTTTCAGATGTTAAGGGTTTGTTCCCCACAGGACTGGAACAAACCCGTCAAGAAGGGCCAAGAAAACCGATCGGGCTGGCGGTTGAGAGCGGAACCTCCAACCGCCCGCGAGCGTCTTGCGTTCGAAGATTTAAGCGACTTTCAGCGAAGCGGGCCCGAAGGGCGAAAGTCCCTTAAAGCCTTCGATAAGCGTTTTCTCGCCCGGGCCAAGTTCACCCTTCCAGTCCCCCCGGATGATGCCTGTACCTTGGTATATCGCCCTCGTATCCTCTGCGGCACGACATTTGAGTGTTCGAATCATCGGTGACTTTCGCCGTCGATGTCCTGTTCAAGATCGACCGCGCAGCGAAACCCGATCGTCGCACAACGGTCCAGTCCCGGCCACATCAGGAGGAACTTCGCGGCAAAGCCGCACGGCTGAGGCCCGCCGTCGGCGTACCAGTGAGAGCCTTGGGCCCTGTAGTACGAGCCGCCTTTGACGACGCAGAACCGTGTCCGGCCGTCGCTTCGCTCGCTTTCAGTCCACTCCCAGGTATTGCCGCACATATCGTAACACCCGAACGGGGACCGGCCTTGCGGGAATGCCGTCACGGCAGCAGTCCCGCCGCTGCGTCCATCGTTGCAGCGGCCGTCCTCCCACGCATTACCCCAGGGATACGCGCGTCCATCCGGGCCTTGTGCGGCGTATTGCCACTCCTGCTCCGTGGACAGTCGCTTGCCCGTCCAGCGGGCGTAGGCTCGTGCATCCTCCAGGTCCACGTACACAACCGGATGCTCCTCCAGGCCCGGGGGTACTCGGCCGTCCTGCCAGTGTCTCAGAAAATTCTCTGCGCTGACCGGTCTGTAGCCCGTCTGCCGGAGAAACTCCGCGTATTGGCGGTTGGTCACAGGCGTCAGATCGATCGCATAGGGCCTCAGCCGGACCTCCCGCTCGAAACGGACGATCGCGTGCAGGTCGCGACTTGGATGCGCCGACTGATCCTGCCCCGCCACTCGATAGAAGCCACATTCGCGATTTCGGTACTCGGTCTTCATACGGAGATGCGCGGGCGCAACGGCAACCATGCCTTCGGGGATCTCATCCGGTCCATATCCTCTTGTCCGCTCAACAGGCCGAAGCGTCTCCTCGAAATCCTCTGAAGCCGTCTTCCAGTCGGCAGCGCCGTAGACGGCCGCCTGGCTCGCCAGGAACGCGGCAAAGTCTGCTCCCAACGGCTTGCCGGCTCCCGCAACGAATGCACCAATGCCACGAGGTGGAATCCGGCCGTCAAGCAGCAACTCACCATCGCGCACCCGTCCCAACTCACAGCCGGCAATCAGATCGAAGCAGCCGTCACCCTCATTATGCGGCACTCGCAACAGGGTGCCCTCGATCTGTTGCGCGGAGCGGTTGACGAGCGTCCACAGCCGCAGGCCGTCTGACTCCCACAAGCTCGCATAGACGTTTGCCTTCTCCGTCGGCACCAGCGGCGTCCACCCCTCGCCGGAGAACAGGTGGACATACCGCCTCTGAATCGGCAGCATGGACCGAAGGATCGAGCGATCCCGCTGGCTCCAACCCACCAGCGTGCCGAAGACGTTTTCCCACACGAGCATGCCGCTGCCGTTCATCCAGGCGATGTGCAACTCGCCCGTGTGGTCGCGGTCCCAGCGTCGAATCTGGTGCATCATGTGCCGCCGCTCGAACCACTTGTTCCAGAGCACGCCGGGGGCCTCGCTGTCGGCAAACCACTGGGCCCAGGACATGTGGTGATCGGCGACGCGCTCGACGGGCAGTGTCAGTTCCGATTCCAGAACCACACCCGGACGCATGGCGTCCAGCCGGTCGCGCAATTGCCGCATTCCCTCGTGAAGCGTATCGAGGAATATCCCATCGGCCTCGATGGCCGAGACGAGTTCGGCCAGCATCTCGACGTCAGACCTGGCCTCCCGGCGGGTCCCAGTATCCCAGGGATTGTAGTTGATGAAGACCTTGACGCCTCGCTCGTGCAGGGTGCGGCTGAGTTCCCGCAGTCCGGCCAGGCCGCCGGGCATGTCGCGGTAGAAATCGAACTGGTTGCGGTCATCAAAGCCAATCCTCGGGTACGCATGCCACAGGACCACGGCATCATAGCCGCCGAACTCCGCTCGTCCTTCGTCCAGGTACCCCTCGATCGTGTACCGACGGCTGACGGGATCGTAAAACCGCTGATCGCACATCATCACGAAACAGCACGAGTAGCATGACGGCACCCACGCAAATTCCTCTCGCCGATAGAGGTCACCGTCGTAGTTCAGACGCTGACGCATCTGCTGCCGCACGACTGCAAGCTCAACACGCCAGGAGTCCCACTGCGATCGATCTGACGGCGCCGCCACCAGAGGCTTGATCTCAATACGATAGACATCGGGACTGCCGGAAGCGACGCCATGGACAGACGCCGCAAAGAGTCCCCAAAGCACGACAGACAGCATGGCTGATTCTCCACCCCATTTTACAGAGCGCACTTGCGATGTTCTTCACATCACAAAGCCGACACACGCCCCGTGGCATGAACCGGTCCCACAAAAGAAGCCGGCTTGTCCCCTCGCAGGACAAGCCGGCAGAGATCTTCGCCGAGGCCCTCGCGAATACCGAGAGAATCGGGTCCAATCAGGACTTCAGCCGTCGAGGGTCCAGCCTTGGCGGTACTTGCGGCCCAGCAGCTCGTCGGCCTCGGGACAGTTCCTGACTTGGCCCGTGGCGGCGTCATACTCGAGCTTCTTCCCCACACGGTAGGCCACCAGGCCCAGGAGCATGGTCTCGATCATTGTGCCGCTGTAGTCGAAGTCACATGAGGTCTTGAGGCTGGGGTTCTTGCAGGCGTTGATCCACTCCTTCTGGAAATGCCCAACGTCCGGAAGCATCTGGTCTTTCGGCCGACGATCGTAGTAGCTCATGTCCGCGTCGTCGCCGAACGGGATCACCAGACGGCCGGTGAAGTCGCTGATCAGGTAGCCCTTGGTGCCCTTGAACATGGCGCCGTGCCCGATCTTGTTCAGATCGACCCAATCCCGCGGAGAACGGGGCATCGCGCCGCCCTGATACCAGTGGACGCCGATCTCGCCGCGCCAGTCGTTGGACGGCAGCCTGCAGTGGAACTCCATCTCGACCGGCGTCACTTCGGGATTGAACGGTTCGCCCTTGGCCTCCATCGTGGTCGGCAGCCCGGAAGTGACGGCGGCGTCCCAGACGATATCCATCGTGTGACTGCCCATGTCGCCGATCTGCCCGGTGCCGAAGTCCCAGTACATGTTCCACTGGAGGCAGTTCATGCCGGGGCCGCCGGAGAAGTAGCCGGGGTTATAGGGATGGAACGGCGACGGTCCGATCCACAGATCATAGTGAAAGTGGGCCGGCGGCTCACCCTCGGCGGGCAGGTACCCGGGCCGGGGGATCTTCCGGTTGCCCCAGGCGTAGACATCGGTCAGTTTGCCGATCGCGCCGTCGCGGATCAACTCCTGCACGCGGTTGAAGTTCGGGTAGGCATGACGCTGCATGCCGACCTGCGTCGCAATCTTGTCCTTCTTCCTGAGCCAGTGGGCGCGCACCAGGCGGGCCTCCTTCACGCTGATCGCCAGCGGCTTCTCCATGTAGCAATGCAGGTTGCGGTTCAGCGACCAGTTGGCGATGAACGCGTGCGTGTGGTCAGCCGTGCAGCAGACAACGGCGTCGATATCCTTCTGGTCGAGACACTTGCGCCAGTCGACGTACTTCTTGGCCTTGGGGAACCGCTTGGCGCCGAACTCGAGGTGTTGTTCGTCCACGTCGCACAGGGCAACCACGTTCTCGTCCTGAAGGGCGCCGAAGTGGGCCTCGCCCCGGCCCCAGGTCCCGATCAGAGCCACGTTGAGCTTGTTGCTCGGCGCACTGGCGCCGGAGAGCACGCCGCTGGGCAGAATAAGCAGTCCCGCCCCCGCTGCTGAAGTCTTGAGGAAGTCACGTCGTTGCATGCTGTTGTCCTCCCGTTGTTGTGAGGTTCCGGTTTGTGAACTTCGTCGCTTGAACTGAGATTTCGCGTTTAACCTCGCCCGGCTACGCCGCCGAGCCGTATACCGCCATTATACCAGCACCCTCCCTGCCGTTGCGCCTATCGCTTTTCAGACTTTTCTTTTCGCGACACAGCAGCCTTTCGAACCGTCCACGCAGGAGCCGCACCGACCTGTAGCCCTAAGCCGTCAAGACTCGCCGCAACACGACAGCGCGGCCACGCCGTCCTTTCAACCGCAGCGATGAGCCGACCGGCCCGCATTGCGGGCATCACAGCCGCGCAGCACGCATCTGCCCGCCATATGTTTCGGACCGGCCCACGAACCCCTGCGGTACCCTCCTATTTGCGCTGGAGGTACTCGCGCAAGACCTTCTCATAACACTCGTCACACAAAATGACCTCCCTGCCCTTTTGATACGCCGGGTTGATTTCCCGGTACTCCAAAGGCGTCTTTTTGCATTTGTCACATATAGCCATCTTTTCATCCACCCCCTTACAGTTGTTTGAATACGAAGGCGGCGGTGAGACATCGGCCCCGTCGCTCCCGCACAGCGCCGCGAAAGTCGCCGGTGGCAGGCCGAAGCCTGCCCCGTTTCGCACTCACTCGCCGTTCTTGGCCAGTTCCTCGTCGATCAGTGCCGAGGCCTCGTGCTTGGTCACAGTCGCAGGGAACCGGATGTTGAGCTTCTTCATAAACTGCTTCTGCTTTTCTGTCGCCGGCCCGGTGCCCTGTGTCGCTCGTTCTGTACGTATCTCGCCGGACCGCCGGTCCTTGGAGACCTCCTGCAGGATCGCAATCGCTACAGCGTCGCTGTTGACCTTCTCTGAAATCCCGTCAAAAAGCGCGATATAGGCATCCACCCTTTGCCGTGTATCGGTTTCCATTTTCTCATTCACCCCCTTACAAGTATTTGAGTATGAAGGCGACGGCCGGCAGTCGCTGCCCGGCTCGCCGCCCTGTTGTTCATCCGGCCCGTCTGTCACTTCAACCACCGGGCAGACCGCCCAGCCCTGCTTATTAACCTTCCAGACCCGTGGCCCCAGACTCTTGAGCTCGCCCTCGGAAAAGTAACCCCACTCGGCACACTCTGGGCAGGCTGACAGCCGAACGTAGCCAAAAAGGATCTGATCATCCGTGTAAACCTTGCCCCTGATGACGCTGTCCTGCTTCCAGGCCTTCTCGGTCACAAACCAGTAGCTGCCGTCAAAGCTTTCGTAGATGTCGATGATGCGCCGGCCTTCGATCATGATCGTTTCCATACTATATACAAGACATACATATATATAAATATTATGGCACTGGAATATATATGTTCTGTCGCAACAATGCTTATATAGTCATGTCACGTTGTCAGGCTCATGCCAACCATAACCATTTACTTGACGAATGACCTGTACGATAAAGTGCGGGATGCACCCAGCAAGACAGTCAGAGCTGCCCTGGAGTACTACTTCAAGAGTGACAAGGATCCTGTGCGACCCCAGCAGCCAAATACGGGACCCGCCAAGAATAGCGAGAGCAGCGAATAGCCATCTCTATGCCCACCCCCACCCTCCGTCGTGCCGTCCTGCCTCTGCTTCTTGCCCCGCCTCGCTTCTGATTTCGTTGAACCTCGCGCCCAGATCCCCTTGTGATGTTCACAGATCCTCTCCCCGTTCCGCAGGGAAAGCGATTCCATGAGCGGCTGCGGAATCCTTCTTCGCCGTTCATGCCTTGAAGACGCCTCCATCCTCACCCACAGCTGTGTCGCTCGTCTCCGGCTGCTTCGCCGACGTGTAGGCATCCCATCGTGATCAGGCTACCAGAGCTTGACGTTCGACCCTCGAAAGCATATGGTCGGAGCGGTCCGCATGGTCACTGCAGTCAACAAGCTGAAGGAGCGTCCAGGATGAAGATCATTCCGTGTCACCTGCTGCTCGTGTACGCATTGAGCGCTCTGCCGGCTGCATGTGCTACCGAGACGCAGGATCTATTGGCCGCCGATCAGCCTCGTGCGCGCGCCATCGCCGTCCTCAAAGACGACCTCCCGGGAAGCGACCCTGCCACGGCCGAACACGTCAAGACCGCCTTGGAGAGAGCGGGCTTCTCGGTAGCGTTCCTGACCGCCGAAGAGGCCGGCAACACTGCGATCCTTTCGACGAATCGCTTCATGCTGTTTGTCGTCCCCAACAGCCGATTCTATCCTGCCGACGCCTTGCTGAGTCTGACAGATTACCTCAAGTCCGGCGGCCACCTGATGACCATAGGCGGTCCCGCCTTCACACACCTCACCTGCCTCTTCAACGACCGCTGGTTCGACCGCAATGGGATCCGCCGGACCCTGGAAGATATCGAACCGCAACGCATTGTCTTGCCGTTTGACAACAGCGATGATCTGACCGACTGGCATCGCGCCACGAACGACCCAAGAAGCACCGGCACGCTCCGGATCATTTCGGACCCATCCGCCTCGGGCGGCACGTGCCTGGCGATCCATACGGCCGAACTGACCGGCTGGGACACGTGGTACAGCCCGCCGATAACCGAATTGTTCACCCCCGGTCATTCGCTGCTGTATCTGCGGGCGCGGGGCGGCCCCGAAACCCCACAAATGGCCATCGAGATCCGCGAGACCGACGGCTCTCGCTGGTTTGCCGTAGTGGAACTGACTGCGGCGTGGCAGAAGCACATCCTCCAACCCGGCGATTTCAAATACTGGCCTGACTCCCCCACCCGCAACCGCGGCTCATCCGGCGACCGCATGAACTCACAGAATGCCACGGTTATCAGTTTCGGGCTGGCGCAATCGCACACTTCGGCAGTGAAGCCCGGCTCGCACACCTTCTTCGTGGACCAGGTCGGCACCGCTGCCGATCCCTTCCCCGCCGAGGTCCGCAAGAAGACCGAAACCGCCTCGCCGCTGATCGAGACCATCAGCCCGGCATACAAAGTCTACGAGCTGAGCGACGTGGCCGCCGTCAGAGCGGCACCCGAACAGGGAATCATCCCGGAACATCTCGACGTCGCTCTGCCGAGTTCGGCGACGTCGCCCCATGTGAGACTTGCCGGCCGAGGCTATACGGACAGGGCCAAGTGGCGATTCATCCCCCTGCTCGAGGCGTTCGACAAAAACAACCACAAGCTCGGAGTACCTTTCTCGCTTCTCATCACACACACAGATGAATTCAAGGCCTCCGTCACGGCGAATCTCGGCATCAGCGGGGCATCGATCCAGGACCCGAGTCTGACGGCGGCAGTTGTCTCTGCTGTCGATCGAATCCAACACGGTCTCTTCCTCTTCAACGCAGGCTCCCAGCAGTTTGCATACTGGCCGGGTCAGGAGGTTATCCTCGGCTGCCGCGTGATCAACGCATCGCCTCTCGCCAGAACCGCCCAGATCAGAATCACCGTTTTGCAGACCGACTCGGCCGAAACGGTCTTCACGCGAACGGTCCGCCTGGATACCGCGCCCCGTGCTGTTGCTGAATTCGCATGTGACTGGCAGCCACCATCCTCGCCGGCCCGCTACATTGTCCGCACCGAATTGCTCAACGAAGGGCAGGTCCATGACGCAATCAGGCACGAGTTGACTGTCCTGCCGGAACTCCGGCCGGCTCGCAATGACTTCGTCACCGTTCGCAATGGCGACTTCTACGTCAAGGGCCGCAAATGGTACCCGGTCGGTGTCAATTACTGGCCCATGTATGTCGCGGGCCTGGAAGCAGGCGACTACTGGCTCCACTGGCTTGCCCCCGGCGCTTACGACCCGCATGAGGTCGAAAGAGACCTCGCCCTCATGCAGCAGATGGGCATCAACATGGTCAGCATCCAGACGGGCAAGCCCGATCACCTGCCCAATCTGATCGACTTCCTGCACCGCTGTGGGCGCCACGACATCAGGGTCAACGCCTACATCGAAAATGCCAGCCCTCTCGGCTTCCACGAGCAGCGCGTCCGCGATTACATCCGGGCCGGCCGCCTCGCCGAGAACCCGGTCATCTTCGCTTGGGACACCATCTGGGAGCCGGGCAATTACGTCTTCTCCCAGTCGTGGCGGCCGCGCTGGGATGCAGACTGGCGACGATGGATCGTCGAGCGTTACGGCAGCATCGAAAACGCCGAACAGGACTGGGCCTTCGCCGCGCCACGAACCGACGGCGAGATCACCTCGCCTTCCGACACTCAACTCCGCGAAGACGGTCCATGGCGCGTCATGGTCGCCGCC
>ENA-UPTA01005179-UPTA01005179.1-activated-sludge-metagenome-genome-assembly--contig:-NODE-5179-length-12103-cov-5.249668_pt1 | contig 12103 bp, 12 predicted proteins | sample MGYA00238184_ERZ773361 | MGnify/ENA primary metagenome ERZ773361 (study PRJEB29100, sample SAMN05720205) | activated sludge metagenome | isolation source: anaerobic digester from wastewater...
GCTGGACAAAGCCGCCATCACCGTGAACAAGAATGCCATTCCCTTCGACACCAAGAGCCCGTTTGTGACCTCCGGCATTAGGATCGGGACGCCGGCAGTGACCACGCGCGGAATGAAGGAAGGCGAGATGGTGAAGATTGCCGACATGATTTCAGAGGCGATGGAAAAGGCTGAACATCCCAAGGCACTGGCCCTGCTCAAGAAGAAGGTCGTCGAATTCACGTCCGTCTTCCCGGTGCCCTGAAGCAGGGGCTTCTCAGCAAGGCGGGGGTGGATAGAACAGGGGCGCCCTACCTTCCGGAGAAAATGTACAAGGTGGGGAATTCGATGCGGAGCGCATCGGCCAGTTTTACAAGCTCGCCATAAGGCTCTGCATCCGGCGCGAAGATCACCAGAACCGGTATGCCGATGCCTTTTTCGCGCATGACGGCAAGGGCTTCCGCACAATCCTGCACGGTGTATTCCTCGATTTTCAGCTCCGGCTTCGGTGCGTCGTCGGGCCACACCTCGCGGATCTGAACAAGTTTCAAGCCGTTTGTCCCGCCGGCATGGATTTCCCACGGCTGACTGGGCCGGTCCTCCCTCTTCCGGAATTCGGGCTGCGGCAGGAATGCCTTGAAGAAGAGCTGCCCCTTCGCGGGTGGTTCGATGCGTATGCCGTTGTCGGTGCAGAGCAGATCAAGGAAACGGCACATTTCGACGGCATGGCCCAGCGGGACATCGGGGGCAAGCCGCAGATCCAAGTGCGGAGTTCTGCCCTGCTCGATAAGGCTCTGCAGAAAATCCATAATCCCTTCGGGCGATGCATTGGTTTCCGTTCCGGACATTTTCACTGTGCAGACGGAATCTTTCCATGAGGCGCCTTCCGGCGCCGAGAACGACAGGGTCATGTCCGCCACGCGCAGCGTGCTGTTCTTGTATTCCGGTTCGATATCCACCGTCACCAGTTTCCCTTTGGGCATCTGGATTTCAGGATTGGCCGTGAAGCGGCGGTAGACCCCGCTCTTGTCCCTTTTGAACGGCACGTCCAGCACGGTATTGAGGTCGTTGAAGTCGGAAGCGATGCTCCCGGGTTCGTTTTCATCGGCATCGTATTTCCCGTCGCGGATATTCGAGCCTGTGAAGCAGAATCCTGTTTCCGGGAGCGTGGTGCCGGTGTCTGTGTCTATCAAGAGCAGCTCGGCGCGCTTGCGAAAGACCTCGCCGTCACCCTGTTCCCACTGGAGGGTCAGGAAAACGCGTTCACCTTTGGGCCATAGGCGGAGTTTGTCATAGTCCACAGTTGCGCCCGGCTTCATGCCGATGAACTCCAGCGCCGCGTGGATGTCGCTTGGCTTGGCGAAGGAGACGGCAAGCGCTTCGTAGGCGTGCCCGCTTTTCGGGGAGATGACATAAAACTCCACCGGCTCGCCGGGCCGGATTCCCGTCGCTTCCGCCTGGAAGGAAACCTTTTTCAGGTTCCGGTCGGCTATCAGGCCCGGCCTGACCAGCAGATTGCTGTTCCCGGCGGTGGATGCCAGCTGCTGGGTGTAGACGCTTTGCACAAGGGCTGCGTTTGCGGATGGGCCGTCAATTGCTGAAGCAATGCCCGAACAAAGAAGGGTTGTAGCGGTCAATATCAATAACTTTGTTTTCATTTGCTCATTATGCATAATGCCGTGCATGGATAAAACGGAAAAAGAGAGTGCCGCCCTCGTGCCCGGCGAAGTTCCCGACGCGGATCTGGTCGCCCGCGCGCAGATGGGCGATGCGGCGGCTTTTGAGGCGCTGATCGGGCGCTGGCACGAGAAGATTTATTCGCTGGTCTACGGGATGACATCCAATCGCGAGGACGCACAAGACATTCTGCAGGAGGTGTTCATCAAGGCCTACCGGTCCATTGGCCGCTTCCGGGGAACGGCCTCGTTCTACACATGGATCTATCGCATCGCCGTTAACCACACCATCAACTACCGCAAGAAGCGCACCCGCCAGGCCGCGCTGAGCCTCAACGAAATGGATGATTCCATTGAAAAAGACCCTGTTTTCGAGCGCCTGCAGGTTTTCCATGGCCCCCGTCACGAAGTATCAGTTTCAGAACTGCATGAAAAATTGAACAAAGCGCTGCAGACTTTGTCAGATAAGCACAGAACGGTGGTGGTCATGCACGATATGGAAGGTGTGCCGCATGAAGAAATCGCCAAAATGCTGCGCTGTTCGACCGGCACGGTGCGATCGAGGCTTTTTTATGCCCGGCGGCTGCTGCAGCAGGAATTGAAGGATTATGTGCCATGAAATGTTCGACATTCAGAAAAGAATCGCTGGGGGCACGGGAGCTGACGGAGGCCTGTCTGGCCCACGTGCAGCAGTGCTCCGACTGCCGCGACCTTTATGAGCAGGGCCGCGCCCTGCGTGAACTGCTGGCCCTGAAAAGATATGAAAAAATTCCCGGCGATTCGCTGGATCAGACCCGGCGCTCTTTCCGCGTGGCCGTGGCCGAACCGGCCGAGACGCCCGGGTACGGTGTAGCGCAGCTTCTGCGCTATGCGCTGGCCGGCGCTTTTGTGATGCTGCTGGTCATGAACTTCTCCGTCGGGCCTGAACTTCCGGCCATCCAGCCTCCGGCGCAGGAAGCAAGATCAGTCGCGGCCGCTCCGGCGATGGCGTTTCCCGGTCCGTATCTGGCGCATTCCAATGCGGAACCCGCCGGCATTCAGTACGGCCCTTTGCCCTCGCGGCTGGTGAATTTTAATTATTAAAATCTTCCGTTGAGCAGGCGGTTTGCCGTAAGCTCTGATGAATTTATTAAGGAAACCGCTCATGACGCAGGATTTCAGTTGGTACTCAAATATTGTGATCTGGTGCGCGCTGGCCGCGTGGATGGTGGCGCAATGCACCAAGATGCTGACTGATTTCATCAGAACCCGCAAAATTGATTTTCATTATCTGGTGAGCACCGGCGGCGTGCCCAGCGCCCATTCCGCCATGGCTGCTGCGCTGGCCACCGCGGTCGGTTTCCGGGTCGGGTTTTCCGACCCGCTTTTCGCGGTCACGCTGGCATTTGCGATCGTGGTCATGTTCGACGCGCAGAGCGTCCGCCGCGCCGCGGGCCAGCAGGCCAAACTGCTGAACCAGATCGTGGCCGAAATTTTCAAGGAACACCACCTCTCGCAGCAGAAGCTGGCCGAACTGCTGGGCCATACGCCGCTGGAGGTTTTCCTCGGCATGATCATGGGCATATTGACGGCCCTCATCATCCTCACCAAATTCGGGAACTGAACGACATGGCGGATGCGCGCATAAGCCAGCTTCTGGAAAATCGGAAGAAGCCGCTGCTGTCCTTCGAATTCTTCCCGCCGAAGGACGATGAGAGCTTCGCTGCGCTGGAGCAGACTGCAAGCCGTCTCTGCAAGCTCAAGCCCGACTTCATCACCGTCACCTACGGCGCCGGCGGCTCGACCCGCGCCCGCACCCTGAAAATGGCCCTGCGCCTGCGTGAAATGTACAATGTTCCCGTCATGCCGCATCTGACCTGCGTCGGGTCCACGGTCAAAGAGCTGATTGAAATCGTCGGAATGTTCTATGAGCACGGATTCCGCAACATCATGGCGCTTCGCGGCGACCCCCCGAAAGATCAAACATCCTTTGTTGCGCACGAGGGCGGCCTGAGCCACGCCTCGGAGCTGGTGAGCCTCATCAAGGCCGAATTTCCGGACATCGGCTGCGGAGTGGCCGGCTATCCCGAGTCGCATCCGGAGGCGCATTCGCTGGAAACCGACATTGACCATCTCATGGAAAAAGTTGACTGCGGCGCGGACTTCGTGACTACGCAGCTTTTCTTCGAGAACGCCGACTTCTACTGGTTCCGCGACCTGTGCCGCGCGCGCGGCGTCACCCAGCCGATCCTTGCCGGCCTGCTTCCGGTGATTTCGCTGCCGCAGATCAAGCGGATCATGGAGCTTTCGCAGGTTTCATTTCCGGCCGCCCTCGAGCAGAAACTGAAGGAAGCCGGCGAGAAGGGGCCCGAGGCTGAAAAGGCGGGCATCCGCTGGGCGGTGGAGCAGATCGAAGACCTCCTTGCCAATGGCGTGCCCGGCATTCATCTATATATTCTAAACCGCCCCAAAACCGCGCTCGACTCCGAACTCGAAGACTGCATCCACCGCTGGCATGGCTGAAAACCCGATTTTTGGCCAAAAAGAGCCTTAAAAAACGCAAAAATGGTGCAAAATGCTCAAAAATGGCAAAAAATAGCCGAAAAAAGCGAATTTTAGGCCTTGTAGGTCAAATTCCCCGTGAAAACGTGGACTGCTGGCCCCGTTAGGGTGACGTCTTTTGCACCGTCATCCGTGAGGGTAAATCCGATTTCTAATGTGTCGCCGCTTGCGCACGTGATTCTCACCGGGCCTTTGCAGAGCCCGAGCTTCCCGGCAACAAGTCCCGCCGCCGTCATGCCTGTGCCGCAGGCCAGCGTTTCGTCCTCCACGCCGCGCTCATAGGTGCGGATGGCGAGCGAGTTTGGGCCCGTCACGGTGATGAAGTTCGCATTGGTTCCTGCCGGGGCAAAATCCTTGTGATAGCGGATCAGCGCGCCGAATTTCTTCACATCGAAGGTCTTCAGGTTGTCCACCAGCACCACTGCGTGCGGAACACCGCTGTTCACAAATGAATAGCCGAGGGAAGCATCCTCGATCTGGAGCTTCTTGTTCATCCGCCAGTCCTTCGGGCTCGTCATCCAGAGGCGGACGGTGTCGCCGCGGGCCTCGGCCCGCAGTTCGCCCGCGATAGTCTCGATGGTCATGGTACTGGGGGCGGCGCCGATTTCGGAGGCCAGCCGGGCCACGCACCGCGCGCCGTTGCCGCACATCTCCACCTCAGAACCGTCCGGATTGAAAAACCGCATGCGAAAATCGGACTTCTTTGAAGGCTGGATCAGGATGATGCCTTCGCAGCCCACTCCCGTGCGCCGCGCGCCGATGTGAGCGATCCATTCGCGGTCGTTCACGGGGAACGTTTGATCGCGGTCGTCCACCATTACAAAATCGTTCGATGCGCCATGCATCTTCCAGAAAGGTATATTCACCGTCATTCTCCAGAGTAATATTCAACAAACCGGTAAAATATACGAGCGGGGGAGGGTAAATACAAGAAAGACAGTCTGGAACATTTCATGGCGAGCGGTTAATAATCTCCGCTCACATGGACAGGACGAACAATAACCGGAAAGGGCGCTATCACATCTGGACCATCGGGTGCCAGATGAACGAGGCGGACTCCCGCCAGCTTGCAGCGCAGCTTGAAGCCATCGGCTACACGCCCTGCGAAAGGGCCAATGATGCCGATCTGGTCATCCTGAACACCTGCGTGGTGCGGCAGCAGGCGGAAAACAAGATCTACAGCCGGCTGGGTTCACTTCAGCGGATCAAGCAGGACCGTCCCGAAATGAAGATCGCGCTGATGGGCTGTCTCGTGGGCGTGCGCGACGCCGGAGAAATCCGAAAGAGGTTTCCTTATGTGGACGTCTTTCTCGCGCCGTCCGAGACAGAGCCGCTTATTCGTTTCCTTGGCGGACATCTTGATCCGGAAGAACCCCTGCAGACGGACTTCCATCAGATTTACACATTGCCCGGGCAGGAAAAAGGCCGCGCAGTGACCGCTTTTGTGCCTGCTGTGCTGGGCTGTTCGCACGCTTGCTCCTTCTGCATCATTCCTTCCCGTCGCGGCCCGGAGCACAGCCGCCCGAAAGAGGAGATTCTTCGGGAGATATCCGCGCTGGCCCGGCAGGGCGTGCGCGAAGTGATGCTTCTGGGCCAGATCATTGACCGCTACGGCCTCGACCTTCCCGGAGGATCCGATCTTGCGGGCCTGCTTCAAGATGCCGCGCGCTTTGAAGACATCTGGCGCATACGTTTTTTGACCAGTCACCCGAACTGGTTCACGGACCGTCTGCTGGAAACGGTTGCTTCGACCCCGAAAATCTGTCCGCAGCTTGAAATCGCCGTGCAGTCGGGGAGCGACGAAGTGCTGGAGCGCATGCGGCGCGGATACGGGGTTCAGAAGTTTGTGGATATGGTTGGTAAAATCCGCAGTCTGATACCGGATGCGGCTATCCATACCGACATCATTGTCGGATTTCCCGGCGAGACGGAAGCGCAGTTCAATGAGTCCTGTGAAATGCTTAGACTGCTCCGGCTGGACAAAGTCCACATCGCCAAATATTCGCCGAGGCCCGGCACGCTGGCGGCGCAGCGCTATGCCGATGACATTCCGGAAGACGTGAAAGAGCATCGCCGGCAATACCTTGATGATGTGCAAGTGGCCATTCAGGAAGAACAGAACCGGAAGCTTGAAAACACGATAGTTGAAGTGCTGGCGGAAGGCCTCGACAAGCACCGCTGGCGTGGCCGCACGCCGCAGAACAGGATTGTCTTCTTTGAAAATGCCCGCGACTGCCTGGGCCAACTCGTGAACGTCAAAATCGAACGGTCCAGCCCCTTTACCATGTCCGGCCGGGCAGTCTCCTGAGGATTCGTTTCGATGCATTCAACTGCATATCTGTTTTGTTCACCGGCTGAGATAGCGGACGAAAACTGCGGCGTCGCATGGCTCCGCGAGAAAGGAACCGCGAGTCAACGCTATTGAACGCGAAAAGAAAGATGCATGAATGCTGGATGACGTCTCAAACCATCAGTCCGGTATTTGCCTTGTGTTTCAGCCGATGCTCTTTTTAACCACGTCCACGAGCATGCTGGTCAGCCGGTCGGTCATTTCCTTTGTCGGGCCTTCGACCATGACGCGGCACATGGACTGTGTGCCGGAATAGCGGATGAGCACGCGCCCCTTGTCCTTCAGTTCGGCTTCCGCCTTTTTGATCGCCTGCTGGATTTCCGGAATGTTCTCCAGCGGCGGCTTGGACTTGACATCCACGTTGATCATTTTCTGCGGAGACATCGTCATGATCTTCGCCAGGTTTGACAGCGGCTGGTTGTAGTGCCGCATGGCCGAGAGGAGCTGGAGCGCGGATATGATTCCGTCGCCGGTGGTGTGATGGTTCAGGAAAATCATGTGGCCCGAGGCTTCGCCTCCCAGCGCGGCGCCTTTCTGCTGCATCATTTCCAGCACGTAACGGTCGCCCACCTTGGCGGCGCACGATTCAATGCCCAGCTCCTTCAGGGCGATGAAGAATCCGAAATTGCTCATGACGGTTGAAATCAGCAGGTTGTTTTTCAGGAGGCCCAATTCCTTGTACATTCTGCCGCAGACGGCCAGGATGTGGTCGCCCGTCAACTCTTGTCCGTTTTCGTCCACGGCAATGAAGCGGTCGCCGTCGCCGTCGAAAGCGAGACCGATATCCGCCTTGATTTCGCGGACCTTGGCGCTCAAGTCCTGCGTGTGCTGGGATCCGCAGCGGTCGTTGATGTTGAGTCCGTTCGGCTCGCAGTGAATGGCCGTCACGTCCGCGCCGAGTTCGGAAAAGATGATGGGGGCGGCCTTGTAGGTGGCCCCGTTGGCGCAATCCATCACGACCTTCATGCCCTCCAGAGTCAGGTTTTCCGGGAACGTGTTTTTGCAGAACACAATATACCGGCCCATGGCGTCGTCAATGCGGCGGGCCTTCCCGATCTGGCTCGCCGTCGGGCGAATAGCCTCGATGCGGTCGGTGGTGATCAGGTTCTCCATTTCGTCTTCCTCGCCGTCCGGCAGCTTGAATCCGTCGCGCGAAAAAATCTTGATGCCGTTGTCCTGGTAGGGATTGTGGGAGGCGGAAAGAACCATGCCCGCATCCGCGCGCATGCTGCGCGTGATGAAGGCAATGCCGGGCGTGCTCATGGGGCCCACCAGCAGCACATCCACGCCCATCGAGCAGATGCCGGCCGTCAGGGCCGATTCCAGCATGTAGCCGCTGATCCGCGTGTCCTTGCCGATCAGGATGGTGTGCCGGCGGGTTTTGTGTTTCTTGCACACATAGGCCGCGGCGCGGCCTATCTTCAGAGCCATTTCCGCCGTCATGGGGTGCACATTGGCAACGCCTCGCACTCCGTCAGTTCCAAATAACCGTTCCATCGTTCTTCTCCTTGCCTCAAAATCCATTTCGAGAAAGACAGGCTCTGAATCTACAACCGCACGCTGCGAAAAAACAGGGAATCTTTCAATCGTCCGGATTGCAATATCGACAAAGAGGCCTTCAAAAATGCCAAAAAACGCCCAAAAAGTGCTAAAAAACGCCAAAAACTGCTCAAAAACGCCCAAAAAGTGCCAAAAAACGTCAAAAAATGCCAAAAAATGCCAAAAAATCGCTAAAAAAAGGTCCGGGAAACGTTTTGCCCGGCGGGGCTGTTTTGTTGTCCTGATTTCCTGTAGAGTGCGGACAGCACGATGAATGAAGACTATGTCAGTTTCGGATCGCTCGCAAATGCTCCGGTTGGGGCCGTGAAGGGCGTTGGTCCTTCGCGGGCGGTTCTTTTTGCGCGCCTCGGCATTGTCACGGTCGAGGATTTGCTTCTTGCGCTTCCGTACCGCTACGAAGACCGCCGGGTTTTTGCCAGGATTGCCGACATCCAACCCGATGTTCCGGCGACCCTATGCGGAGAGATTCGTGTGTGCGACTGGGTTCGTCCGCGCTCGGGCAAGGGCTATTTCGAGGCGGTGCTGGACGATGGATCCGGTCTCCTTCACTGCCGCTGGTTCGGCGCGCCGTATTTGAAGAACGAAATCAAGCGCGGCGGCAAACTGATTGTCTACGGAAAGATATCCCTGTTCCGCGGCGCCCGCGTCATGCAGCATCCCGATTATGAGACCGCGGACAGTTCCCTGGACGACAATATTCACATGGGGCGCATGGTGCCGGTCTACCGCCTGACCGAGGGGTTGGGGCAGAAGACGGTGCGGCGCATCCTGTGGGATGCGGTTTCGGAATATGCCGGCCGCCTTGTTGAATCGCTTCCGGACGAAATGCTCGAGCGCTGGCGGTTGCCCGGTCTTTCTGTTGCTCTGCGCGAAGCGCATTTCCCGACCGCGCCGGAGGGCGCGGAGAAAGCGCGCTTCCGTCTTGTGTTCGAGGAGTTCCTCTGCGCGGAACTGGTGCTGGTGGTCCGGAAAATCCACGCGGAAAGATTTTTGACCAGCAAGCCGCTGGTTCCAACCGGCCGCCTGAAGGAGCAGTTCATCGCCCGTCTCCCATTCAGGCGCACCAGCGCCCAGCTGCGCGTGATAGATGAAATCGAGAACGATCTCCAGAAGCCTCATCCCATGCACCGCCTGCTGCAGGGCGATGTCGGGTCGGGCAAAACCGTTGTCGCCGTGTTTGCCGTGCTGACCGCGGTGGAAAGCGGGGCGCAGGTCGCCGTGATGGCGCCGACCGATGTGCTGGCGGCCCAGCATCATGAGGTCTTTTCACAGTATCTGGTTCCGCTGGGCCTGCAGATTGAGCGCATGGCCGGCAGCATGCCGCCCGCCCGCCGCCGGCAGATTCTGGAAAAGTTGCGGGCGGGGACGGTGGATGTGCTGGTCGGAACGCATGCCCTGATCCAGGAAGGCGTAGAGTTCCGCAATCTCGGCCTCGTGATCATTGACGAGCAGCACAAGTTCGGCGTGGAGCAGCGAAGCATTTTGTGCGGCAAAGGCAATCACCCCGACGTGCTGGTGATGACCGCGACGCCGATTCCGCGGACGCTCGCGATGACGGTCTACGGGGATCTCGATGTCAGCATCATTGACGAACTGCCCGGCGGCCGCCAGCAGGTTATAACAAAAGTTATAACAGAGGATCAGCTCCCGCTGGCCTGTGATTTCATCAAAAAGCAGGTTGCCGCCGGGCGGCAGGCGTTTGTGGTTTTCCCCCTTGTTGAGGAGAGCGAATCATCGAAACGGAAGGCCGCAGTCCAGATGTATGAAAAGCTGAGCGCCACAACCTTTGCCGAGCAGCGCACGGCCCTTGTGCATGGGCAGATGCCTTCCGAGGACAAGCGCAGGGTGATGGACCGCTTTCATGCCGGCGAAATTGATGTGCTGATTGCCACGACGGTGGTGGAAGTCGGCCTGGATGTGCCCAACGCCAACGTGATGCTCGTGGTGCATGCCGAGCAGTACGGTCTTTCGCAGCTCCATCAGCTTCGCGGCCGCATCGGCCGCGGGCCCTACAAGTCCTACTGCCTCCTGCAGGGCGATCCGAAAACAAAGGAAGCCTGGCAAAGGCTCAGGATCATGACGGAGACCACGGATGGATTCCGCATCGCCGAGGAGGATTTGCGCATCCGCGGCATGGGCAATCTGCTGGGCGCTGAGCAAAGCGGATTCCCGCGCCTGCGCGTGGGCGATCCCCTGGCCGACACCCACATTCTCAAGGCGGCCCGGCAGCAGGCCTTTGACATTGTGGAGGAGGATCCCTTGCAGACGGGCGAAAAATACCGGGAACTGTATTTGCGCGCGCGCAAACTTTATGAGCAGGTGGGAACTTTTGTGGAGGTTGGATGAAAAGAAGACTTCTTAAAATCGCGGCCGTGCTGCTGATCTGGCTGGCGCTGGTCTGGCCGATCCCGCAGTCGTTCTACAACCGCCTTACGCTGGCGTTGTCCGATTTCCTGCACTTTCCGCTGGCCATTTTCCTGTTCTGGCTTGTTGCCGGACTGGTGCCGTCCCGGCGCCGTGCGGCCGCCATTGTTCTGATTGCGGCCGCGCTCATGGAATGTGTTCAGCCGCTTTTGGGGCGATCGGCCTCTATTGCGGATTTTGCATACGCGGCCCTTGGCGTTATTGCGGCGGCAATGCTGTTCCGGATTCCGAAATTGAAGACGGCGTTTGCGCTGCTTTGTGCCCTGGCTCTCATTCCGGCCGGATCTGTTGTCTGGGATCAATGTTCGGCCCGCCGCGATTTTCCGCTGCTGGCCGGATTTGAAAGCCCGCTGGAGAAAGGCCGGTGGACGCTGAACGGAGTGTCCATGAATCGCGTAAAATTCAACAGCACACAGGGGGAGTTTGCAGCGGAGGTCTCTGTGCGCGAAAAAGATTTCGATTATCCCGGTCTTTTTCTCGAAGACATGCCCCGGGACTGGAGCGGTGCGAAGGCTCTTCAGTTCGACATTTTCCGGCCTGCTCCGGCCCTCCGGGATTTCAGTGTGCGCATTGACGATCAGAAATTCAACCCGGCCTACCGGAATCGCTTGTAGAAAAGCTTTGTTTTGAAGCAGGGGATGAATAGAATCCGCATTGACCGTGAAGAATTCGAGGTGACCTCCGGCGGCGCGCCGCTGGATCTGTCAAACATTATGAGGATCGGCCTTTTCTATCTGGCGGCGGAAAAGGGCGAAGTGTTCTTTGTGGATGACGTCAGGCTGATAATAGGTGAACAATGAAGCTTTCAATTGTGATTCCGGTTTACAACGAGGTGAAGACGCTGGAGGAGGTCCTTCAGGTTGTCAAAAACGTGAGCATCCCGCTCGAGAAGGAAATCATTCTCGTAGACGACTGCTCCTCCGACGGAACACGCGCGCTTCTGGAAAAAATGCAGGCGGCGGATCCGCAGCTGAAAGTGGCTTATCATGAGGTGAACCAGGGCAAGGGCGCCGCGCTTCACACCGGCTTCGCGCAGGCCACGGGTGACTTCGTGATCATTCAGGACGCGGATTTGGAATACGATCCAAAGGAATATGTCCATCTGCTGGAGCCTCTGCTGGAAGGCCGCGCGGATGTCGTGTATGGCTCCCGGTTCCAGGGCGGCGGCGCGCATCGCGTAGTCTATTACTGGCATTATCTGGGCAACCGCTTCCTGACGACGCTTTCCAACATGATGACGAACATCAACCTCACGGATATGGAGGTCTGCTACAAGATATTCCGGCGCGAGATCATCCAGTCGCTGAATCTCAGGGAAAAGCGGTTTGGCTTCGAGGTGGAAGTCACCGCCAAGCTGGCCCGCGGCAACTGGCGGATTTATGAAGTGCCCATTTCCTACTACGGCCGCACCTATGGAGAGGGCAAGAAGATAACGTGGAAAGACGGCGTCCGTGCGCTGTGGTGCATCCTGAAATACCGGTTTGTGGACTGAACATGAGCGAACCCTCCTCCAGCATTCCGCGGCATGTGGCCATCATCATGGATGGCAACGGGCGCTGGGCCAAACAGCGCG
>ENA-UPTA01005182-UPTA01005182.1-activated-sludge-metagenome-genome-assembly--contig:-NODE-5182-length-12100-cov-11.560980_pt1 | contig 12100 bp, 9 predicted proteins | sample MGYA00238184_ERZ773361 | MGnify/ENA primary metagenome ERZ773361 (study PRJEB29100, sample SAMN05720205) | activated sludge metagenome | isolation source: anaerobic digester from wastewater...
GTCGGTCTTGCTGAGGGTCAGCGTGGCCGGGGCGCCACTGATCGGGTCATTCACGGTGGCCGTGTTGTTGTTGATGTTGGAGTCCGTCACGCCGCTGGGCGCCGTGATGGTGGCGGTGTTGATCAGATTGCCTGTGGCGGTGGCCGGCAACTGCACGGTCACGGTGTAAGTCAGCGTGGCGCCGACCGGCAGCGTGGCCAGCGTGTCGATGGCCCCGCTGCCGCTGGCGGCCGGGCACGTGGTGGCGGCCGAGGCCGTGCAGGTCCAGCTCATGCTGGTGGCGCCGGCGGGCAGTGCGTCCTTGATGGGTGCGCCCGCCATCGGGTCACCCGTGTTGTTGCCGAACACCACGGTATACGTCACCGGCGAGCCGGCCGTTACCGCGCCCGAGGTGCGGGTCTTCGTGACATACGGGTCGGCCGTGCCGGTGGAGGTAATGCTGGCGCTGACCAGCAGCGGGTTCTTCAGGCCCTCGTTGCTGGTCAAGGCACCGGCCGGAATGTTGTTGATGAGGTTGCCGGCGAAGGTGGTCTTCACGTCGACGCCCAGCAGACATTTCATGCCCGCGGGCACGGTGGCACCCGTCAGTGCCAGCGTGCTGGTGCCGGCCGCAGCGGTGATGCCGCCGCCGCTGGCGATCACGCAGCCCGAGCTGCCCGTGTCGTTGGTGAACGCGGCAGCGGGCGTGGGCGCAATGACCATGCCGGCCGGCAGGTTGTCGGTGAGCGACACGCCGGTCAGGGTGATGGCGTCGGCGTTGTTGTTCAGGATCGGGATCGTCAGGCGGGAAGTGTCATTGAGGGCCACCGTCACCGGCAGGAACTGCTTGGACAGGTCGATGCGGGAGCCGAGGGCCGTGATGCTGACCGAAAAGCCTGAGGCGTACTGAACGCTGGACACCGTGCCCGCGGGCGCACCGGCGGCGCCGGCCACGGTGGCCGTGGCGTCCCCGTTTGCCATTTGGATGATGTCCGTGCCGCTGCTGCCCGCGGCCGTCGTGACCTGCACGGTAACGGTGCAACTGTTGCCCGTGGTGGCGGTGGCGGCCGCCATCGTGCCACCCGTCAGGGACAGCGTGGTGCCACTGATGCTGGCGGTGCCGCCCTGGCAGGTGGTGCTGGCGCTGCCCGGCACCAGGGTCATGGGGTAGGGCGACTGCGGCATCGCCTTGGCGAAACTGATGCCGCTCATGGCTGCCACGCCAGCCGCCTGCGTGAACGTGAAAGTGAGGGTCGCCGTCTGCACACCCGCCACGATTGACGTCGTCGAACTGGACACGGCGGTTCGCAGGGCGTCCGTGCCCCACAGGACGGCGGTGGCGGGCGCCTGGTTGCTGCCCGCGCTGGTGTCCAGATTGCCCGCCGGGATGGTATTGGTCATGTTGCCATAGCTGCTGCCGTTGGGCTTCAGATAAATCGGCACGGTGATGGTGCAGCTGCCGTTGGCGGGGATGTAACCACCCGCTGCGCTGATCACGGTCTGGCCTGGCGTTGCGGTGACGGCGGTGCCGCCTTGGCAGTCGGTGCTGGGCAGCGGGCTGTAACCCACCACGACACCGGCCGAGGCACCCATGGTCGCCAGGTCGTCCTTGAAACTGTTGATGGTGGCGTTGGTGCCGGTGACGTTGCCCAGCGTGATGGTCAACGTAGTACTGGCGGTTTGAGGAATCTTCGCATCGGCAAACGCCTTGGCCACAGTGACGGTGGTCGGCGGCGTGACCGAAACCGTCAACGCGTTGATGCTGGGTGTGACCGCGCCAACGGCGGCGTCGACAAAGTTGATGCCGCTGTAGTTGGACGAATTGTTGGTCGCGCTGAATGTCGGGCCGGTGCTGTTGGCGGCCGTCACCGACACTTGGACTGTGCAAGTGGCGTTGAGAGCCAGCGGCCCACCGCCAGTCAGAGTGACCGCTTGGCCGGACACCGACGGAGTACCGCCGCAAGTATTGCTGGTCACGGCGCCAGGGGTGAGCCCAATGGGCAAATTGTCGGTAAATGTGACGTTATTGAGGTTGGTGGCGTTGTAGTTCTTGATATCCCACTTCAAGGTACTGGTTACACCCGAAGCTATTGTGCTGTTGGCTGCAGAAATCGATTTGTTGATGCTGGTGCCGCCGCCCCAGCCCGCACCAGCTCGGATTTCGAGGGCGTTGATGACTCCCTCGTTGCTCGTGACGCCGCCCGCTGCGATCGTGTTCGATATATTGCCGCCCGATGAATAGCCAGTGATGATCGGTTGCCCCACGTAGTCGAACTTGATCGTGCAACTGCCGTTGGCCGGGATGGTGCCGCCGCTCAGCGCGACGCTGCCCGCGCCTGCCGAGGGTGCAAAACTGCCGTTGCAGCCATTGGTGATGTTGGGCGGATTGGCCACCTTGATTTGCGATGTCAAGGTATCGTTGAACGCCACGCCGGTCAGCGGAATGTTGTTGGGGTTGTTGAGCGTGATCGTCATCTGGTAGACGCCATTGGCAGAGACACCCGACGTGCCAAAGCTCTTGCTGCCCGTGATGGCCGAATACGAGTTCACCGTCAGCGTGGCCGTGGTGGCCTGCGGGCTGGTGTAGTTGGTGCCCCCTTGGGTGGCGGTCAGCGCGCCAATCGGCAGGGTGTTGACGTAGGAACTGGCGGCCGATGCCACCACGCTGACGCTGATGCTGCACGAGCCCGGCGTGGCGCCGCTGGCGGCTGGAATGCTGCCGCCCGTGAGCGACACCGTGCCTGCCGTGGCGGTGGCCGCACCGCCGCAACCGTTGTTGAGGTTGCTGGGACTGGCAACCACCAGGCCGCTGGGCAAGTTGTCGGTGATGGCCGCACCGGTGGCGGCCGAGCTGCCGGTGTTGCTGAGCGTGATGGTAAGCGTGGCCGGCGTGTTGGGCGCCGTGAAGCTGGGCGTGAAGCTCTTGATCACGCCGACGTTGGCGTGCGCTACGCCCATAAAGAGCGCCGCAGCGCCCGCCAGGCCCCATCGGCCCCATTGGATCCAAGGTTTCATACAACGCTCCCCACGGTTCATACCCAAATTGGCATATTGAAAGTCGGGCCGATTATGTGAAAGATGGGTCGGTTTGCGGTTTAGCACCAAGTACTTACATTGTCGACAGAGATTCCGGTTTAATATTAAACACAAGTATTAATACTTGTGGTATATTTTGTATTGTTGAATATTAAAGCACTCATTTCACTCGGATACAAAAATTCTGGTCTACTGAAGATCGTTACTTTTAATTACAAAAAATAGCGGCGATCTTCGGTGCTTTTGTGACTTTTTTGGCCTGCGACCAGCCCGCGAGAGGGCTTGGGGCCAGCAAGCTGGCCCGCAGGGCGGTCACCGCTTGCCGGGGTAGCGAAAAAAGGGGCCAAAAAGCGAGCTATCTCTGGCTGTTCCCCCCGGTCGTGCGCCCGATGAGCCGGCTGCCCGCGAGCGTGCACGTGGTCGCGTGCGCCGCGGCCGCCCGCACAGCTAGCCCACCCCACGCCGATAAAATGCCCGCATGACCTTCGATTCCGCCCAGGTGCTGCGCCTGGCCCATGACACGCTGGACATCGAAGCCGCGGCCGTGCTGGGCCTCAAGGGCCGGCTGGGTGACGACTTCGTGCGCGCGGTGTCGCTGCTGCTGGCGGTGGATGGCCGTGTGGTGGTGATGGGCATGGGCAAGAGCGGCCACGTGGGCCGCAAGCTGGCGGCCACACTGGCGTCAACCGGCACGCCCGCCTTCTTTGTGCACCCGGCCGAGGCCAGCCATGGCGATCTGGGCATGATCCAGCGCGGCGATGCGGTGCTGGCCATTTCCAACAGCGGCGAAGTGGACGAGCTGACGGTGCTGCTGCCGCTGGTCAAGCGGCTGGGCGTGCCGCTGGTGGCAATGACGGGCCACACCGGCTCCACGCTGGCGCGCCATGCCGACGTGGTGCTGGACAGCGGCGTGGCCAAGGAGGCCTGCCCGCTCAACCTGGCGCCCACGGCCAGCACCACCGCGCAGCTGGCGCTGGGCGATGCGCTGGCGGTGGCGCTGCTGGATGCGCGCGGCTTTCGCACCGAGGATTTCGCGCGTTCGCACCCCGGCGGCGCGCTGGGGCGTCGACTGCTTACGCGGGTGCTGGACATCATGCGCCGTGGCGACGACGTGCCGCGCGTGACGCCGGCAGCGTCCTTCAGCGAGCTGATGCGCGAGATGACGCGCAAGGGCCTGGGCGCGTCGGCGGTGGCCGATGCGGAGGGCGGCGTGCTGGGCATCTTCACCGACGGCGACCTGCGCCGGCTGGTGGAAACCGGTCGCGACCTGCGCGCCCTGACAGCCGGCGACGTGATGCGCGGGCAGCCGCGCACGATTCGCGACGACGCGCTGGCGGCCGAGGCGGCCAAGCTGATGGAACAACACCGCATCACCGTGCTGCTGGCCGTGGACGCCGACGGGCGGCTGGCCGGCGCGCTGAACAGCAACGACCTGATGCGGGCCAAGGTGATCTGATGCACCCTGCCCTGACCTGGCCGCCCGAATTGCTGCTGCGCGCCCAGGGCGTGCGCGTGGCGTTTTTTGACGTGGACGGCGTACTGACCGATGGCGGCCTGTATTTCTCGGCCGAGGGCGAGACGCTGAAGCGCTTTCACACGCTGGACGGGCATGGCCTGAAGCTGCTGCGGCAGGCGGGCATCGAGCCGTGCGTGATCTCGGGCCGCGATTCGGCCCCGCTGCGCCTGCGGCTGCAGGCGCTGGGCGTGACACGCCTGAGACTGGGCACCGAAGACAAGCTGCCCGCCGCCGAGGCGATGCTGGCCGAACTGGGCCTGGACTGGACGCAGGCCGCCGCCATGGGCGACGACTGGCCCGACCTGCCGCTGCTGCAGCGCGCCGCTTTTGCGTGTGCGCCGCCGGCCGCCCACGCCGAGGCGCGCGCGCTGGCAACCTACATCACCACCGCGCCGGCGGGCGCGGGCGCGGCGCGCGAATTCTGCGACCTTCTGCTGGTGGCGGGCGGCCATTACCGCCGCCTGCTGGGCGCGGCGCTGGGGGCGCCGGCGTGAACCGCGCGCGCCTGTGGCGCCGGGGCATGGACCATGCGTCGGCCTGGCTGCCCGCGCTGATGATGGTGCTGTTTGCGCTGGCCACCTGGTGGCTGGTGCGCAGCGCGCCGCAGTACGACACCGCGCCCGCATCAGCGGCGGCGTCGCGCGACCCGGACTATTTCATGCGGCAGTTCTCGGTGCGCACCTTCGATCCGTCCGGGCGGCTGAAGTCCGAGGTGATCGGCGCCGAGGGGCACCATTACCCTGCCACCGACCTGCTGCAGGTACAGAAGCCGCGCATCCGCTCGCTCGACGAGCAGGGCCGGCCCACGGTGGCCACCGCCGATCGCGCGGTGGCCAAGGGCGACGGGTCGGAGGTGGAACTGTTCGGCAACGCGCGCGTGGTGCGCGACGAGGCGCCCCGGCCCGACGGCGCGCCGACGCCGCGGCTGGAATTCATCGGCGACTACCTGCACACCTTTGTGGACGACAAGCGCGTGCAGTCCGACAAGCCGGTGGAACTGCGGCGCGGGCGCGACGTGTTCACCGGCGATGCATTCAGCTACGACGAGCGCAGCGGCGTGGGTGAGCTGACAGGGCGCGTGCGCGGGACGCTGCCGCCGAGGTGAGGGGCGCAGCGGGCGGCTGTGGGCTGGCTGGGTGATGAGCGGGCCAATGAGGGTCGAGCCGAAGGCCCGTCATTCCCCGCGAAAGTGCAGGCGCGAACCTGGTCCACATACGGCCGCAGACAACGCTGTCATTCCCGCGCAGGCGGGAATCCATGGGCATTCAAACGTCGCCACAGATTCCATGAGCCGTCTGGATTCCCGCCTGCGCGGGAATGACGGAAGGCGTTTTCGAACTCCCGCGGGTAAGGTGGCGCCTATGCACTTTTCCAGCGATGACGGCTTTGCAAGTTATTTGACTTTCAAGCCATGAAGCACGCCACCATGACCGCTCTCCCCCTATGACCTCTCCCCTGGCCTTCATTACGGGCGCCTCCAGCGGCATCGGCCAGGCCCTGGCGCAGCATTACTTCTTGCAGGGCTGGGATCTGGCCCTGCCGGCGCGCCGACCGGCCGAACTGGCCGCGTGGTGCCGCGCACAGGGCTGGCCCGAGGCGCGCTGGCGCGTGTACGGCGCGGACGTGGCCGACGTGGACAGCATCGTCGCCGCTGGCCACGCGTGCCTGGCGGCGCAGGGCGTGCCCGACGTGGTGATCGCCAACGCGGGCATCAGCGTGGGCATGGATTCGGCGGTGCTGGAGGACATCGACGTGATGGCCCGCACGCTGGCGGTGAACAACACCGGCATGGCGGCCACGTTCCACCCCTTCATCGGGCCGATGCGCGAGCGCGGGCGGGGCGCGCTGGTGGGCGTGGCCAGCGTGGCGGCCATTCGCGGGCTGCCGGGGCACGGCGCCTACTGCGCCAGCAAGGCGGGCGTGGTGGCGTATTGCGAAAGCCTGCGCGGCGAGCTGCGCGGCAGCGGCGTGCGCGTGGTGACCCTCGCGCCGGGCTATATCGACACGCCGCTGACGCGCGCCAACCGCTATGCCATGCCGTTCTTGATGCCGGCCGACCGCTTTGCTGCGCAGGCGGCGCGCGCCATCGCGCGTGGCGCCAGTTACCGGGTGATTCCGTGGCAGATGGCCGTGGTGGCCAAGCTGCTGCGCGTGCTGCCCAACCCGCTGTTCGACGCGCTGCTGGCGGGCAAGCCGCGCAAGGCGCGGACGGGACAGACCGGCCCCCAATGACAAAGGCCCCACGCGGGGGCCTTGGTTAGCTGGGCTGGCCTGCGCCGGCAAGGGCGGCAGGCTGGGCGACTTTACTCGTCGTCGCGGCCCTGGTCGAACGTGTCGCGCCGGCGATCGCCGTATTCGCGACGGCCACCGCCGCCGCGCGGGCCGGGGCCGTAGGGGCTGCGGAAGCTGCCGTCGTTGCCGCCGCCACCGTAGCCGCCGCCACCGCCTTCACGGCGGCCACCGCCGTAGCCGCCACCGCCGCCACCGCCGTAACCACCACCGCCGCCGCCTTCGCGGCCACCGCCACCGTAGCCGCCGCCACCTTCGCGGCCGCCGCCGTAGCCACCGCCGCCGCCTTCACGACGGCCACCGCCGTAGCCGCCACCGCCGCCACCGCCGTAACCACCACCACCGCCGCCGCCGTAGCCGCCAGAGCGCGGCGGGCGCGCTTCCATGGGACGCGCCTCGTTGACGACGACGTTGCGGCCGCCCAGAGGCTGGCCGTTCATGCCGTTGATGGCTTCCTGAGCCTCGGCATCGCTGCCCATTTCGACAAACCCGAAACCCTTGGAGCGGCCGGTATCGCGCTCCATCATCACTTTGGCGCTGGTCACCGAGCCGAATTGGCCGAACGCCTGCGCCAGATCGGCGTCGCGAACGCTGTACGGCAGGTTGCCGACGTAAAGTTTGTTGCCCATTGAAAGGGACTCCTCAATAACGAAAAAAAAGCGATGGAGTCCGCGAAACGCCTTCGACGAAGCTCTCGCTCGACCGAAAAGGGCAACTGACTGTGATCACCGCAAAGCCACGGTACGCATGCAAAAAGCCACGCACCCGCGCGATTATGCGTCAGAAATATGAAAGTCAAGCATGCGGGTTTTCACCCTCCAAACCAGTCAGGTATTGGCCGCGGTTCGGCCCCCGCGCGGGGTCAGCAGACCGACGCCCCTACAATCCGCGCCCCTGAACCCGCCGCGCACCGCCTGCGGAGCGGCCGGCCTATGCTACCAATAACGTAGCTGACACCCCAGCATGGACGTGCGCTGGCACGCCATATCAATCATTTTTTCGTTGCATGGAAGCCTTCCTCGTCTCCACCGGTATCGTCGCCCTGGCCGAAATGGGCGACAAGACGCAGCTGCTGTCGCTGGTGCTGGCGGCGCGCTTTCGCAAGCCCTGGCCGATCGTGCTGGGCATTCTGGTGGCGACGCTGGCCAACCATGCCCTGGCCGGCGCAGTGGGCAGCTGGGTGCAGGCGCAGCTCGGGCCGCAGGTGCTGCGCTGGGTGCTGGGGCTGTCCTTCATCGCCATGGCGGTGTGGATGCTGATACCCGACAAGCTGGACGAGGACGACCAGCCGAGCGCGGCGTCAAGGCTGGGCGTGTTCGGCACCACGCTGGTGGCGTTCTTCCTGGCCGAAATGGGCGACAAGACCCAGATCGCCACCGTGGCGCTGGCCGCGCAGTACAAGGCGTGGGCCGCGGTGGTGGCGGGCACGACGCTGGGCATGATGATTGCCAACGCGCCGGTGGTGTGGTTTGGCGACCGGCTGGTCAAGAAGGTGCCGATCCGCGTGGTGCACCTGGTGTCTGCCGCGATCTTTGCGGTGCTGGGCATGGTGGCGCTGATGGGCTGGGGCTGAGCAGCGCGCCAGCGCACTCACTGTGAGGGCCAGCGGGCGCTATACTGCCCGCACAGCGCCGATTTGCCTCCGCTTGCGGGCGCTCAATAAATTCCGCTAAAACCGAGCGCGTATCGACCCGGCGCCCGTTTTGGCGAACCGGGTTTTTTGTTGCCATGCCGCTCATCGCCACACCGCAGACCCTGCATTTCGAGGCGCCGCTGCCCCTGCAAAGCGGCGCCAGCGTGCGCGGCTACGACCTCAGCTACGAAACCTATGGCCAGCTGAACGCCGACCGCAGCAACGCCGTGCTGATCTGCCACGCGCTGAACGCGTCGCACCACGTCGCCGGCGTCTACGCCGGGCAGGAGCGCAGCGAAGGCTGGTGGGACAACATGGTCGGCCCCGGCAAGCCGGTCGATACCGACCGCTTCTTCGTCATCGGCGTCAACAACCTGGGCAGCTGCTTCGGCTCAACGGGGCCGATGCACGTCAACCCCGACACCGGCCGCGTGTACGGCGCCGACTTCCCGGTTGTCACCGTCGAAGACTGGGTCGACGCCCAGGCCCGCCTGCTGGACGCGCTGGGTATCGGCCAGCTGGCCGCCGTGATGGGCGGCAGCCTGGGCGGCATGCAGGCGCTGAGCTGGACGCTGCAATACCCCGAGCGCGTGCGCCACGCCGTGGTGGTGGCCAGCGCGCCCAACCTGTCGGCCGAGAACATCGCCTTCAACGAGGTGGCGCGGCGCGCCATCGTCACCGACCCGGACTTTCACGGCGGCCACTTCTACCAGCACGGCGCGGTGCCGGCGCGCGGCCTGCGCATCGCGCGCATGATCGGCCACATCACGTACCTGAGCGACGACGTGATGAACGAGAAGTTCGGCCGCGAACTGCGCCAGGCCGTCAGCCACAACGGCAGCGGCTACCGCTTCAGCACGCAGGACATCGAGTTCCAGATCGAGAGCTACCTGCGCTACCAGGGCGACAAGTTCAGCGAATACTTCGACGCCAACACCTACCTGCTGATCACCCGCGCGCTCGACTACTTCGACCCCGCGCGCGCCTTCGGCGGCGACCTGACGCGCGCACTAGCGCGCACGCAGGCCAGGTTTCTGCTGGTCAGCTTCACCACCGACTGGCGCTTTTCGCCCGCGCGCTCGCGCGAGATCGTCAAGGCGCTGCAGGAAAACCGCCGCGACGTCAGCTACGCCGAAATCGACGCGCCCCACGGCCACGATGCGTTTTTGCTGGATGACGCCCGCTACATGGGCGTCGTGCGCTCTTATTTTGATAGTTTTGCAGGAGCGGCGCGATGAGCGACTCGCAGATCCAGCACCCGATCGCCGCGCTGGTGCCCGAGGGCGCGCACGTGCTCGACCTGGGCTGCGGCGACGGCGCGCTGCTGCAGCAGCTGATGCGCGAGCGGCGCTGCACCGGCTACGGCATCGAGATCGACGACGCCAACGTGCTGGCCTGCGTGCGGCGCGGCGTCAACGTGCTGCAACTCAACCTGCACCAGGGGCTGACGGCTTTTCAGGACCAGAGCTTCGACGTGGTGCTGCAGATCGACACGCTGCAGCACCTGCGCAACGCCGAGGTGATGCTGCGCGAAACCGCGCGCGTGGGCCGCATCGGCATCGTCGCCTTCCCCAACTTTGCGCACTGGCCCAACCGCCTGAGCGTGGCGCGCGGGCGCATGCCGGTGACGCGCCGCATGCCCTACCAGTGGTACGACACGCCCAACATCCGCGTCGGCACGTTCAAGGACTTCGAGGCACTGGCGCGCAAGAACGGCCTGCAGATCCTCGACGCCTTCGGCCTGCAGGACGGCCGCGTGGTGCGCTGGCTGCCCAATGCGCGCGCGAGTACGGCGGTGTTCAAGTTGCAGCGGGCGTGAGGGGGCTGGCGGCGCTTGAATGTTTGATGACGGTCGATCAAACAGCTGGGCGCAGAGGACGCAGAACAAGACACAAACACATGCAGCTTTGGCTGCTTCTTTTACGTCCTTCGCGAATCCTTCGCGTCCGGTATTCGGTCTTCGACGCCAACGCGTTCAGGTGCGCCCGAGCTGCGGCGAAATTCATGTAAAACATGGCCACAGCGCTTGACACTTAAGCGCTGACAGCTATCTTATTTGCAGCATTAAAGCACCCATGCCACCTACCGTTGCCCAACTCGCCGCCGATCTGGCCCGAGGCCGCACCACGTCGCGGCAACTGACCGATGCTGCGCTGGCCCGCGCGCAAGACCCGGCCGGCGAAGGCGCGCGCACATTCACCCTGATCGACGCCGACCGGGCCCGCGCCATGGCGCAGGCAAGCGACGCGCTGCGCGCGGCAGGCGTGGTGCGCTCGCCGCTCGAAGGGCTGCCGGTGTCCATCAAGGACCTGTTCGACGTGGCGGGCCAGGTCACCACCGCCGGTTCGGTGGTGCTGAAAGACGCGCCGCCCGCCGCGCGCAACGCGCCCGTCATCGACCGCTTGATCGCCGCCGGCGCGGTGATCGTGGGGCGCACCAGCATGACGGAGTTTGCGTTCTCCGGTCTGGGACTGAACCCGCACTACGGCACGCCGAGAAACCCGTGGGACCGCGCCACCGGACGCATCCCCGGCGGCTCGTCCAGCGGCGCGGCGGTGTCGGTGACGGACGGCATGGCGGTCGCAGGCATCGGCTCGGACACCGGCGGATCGGTGCGCATCCCGGCGGCGCTGTGCGGCCTGACGGGCTTCAAGCCGACGCAGCGGCGCGTGCCGACCGACAGCACGCTGCCGCTGTCGACCTCGCTCGACTCTCTTGGACCGCTGGCGGCCAGCGTGCGCTGCTGCGCGGTGATCGACGCCGTGCTGGCCGGCGCGCCGCCCGTGGCCCCCGCGCCGCGCGAGGTGGCGGGCGCGCGCCTGGCCGTGCCTGAGACGCTGGTGCTGAACGAGATGGACGAGATCGTCGCGACGGCCTTTGAGCGCGCCTGCGCGCAGTTGAGCGCGGCCGGCGCGCGCCTGCAGCGCATCGCCGTGCCCGAATTCGCCGAACTGGGCCGCCTGCACGCAAGCGGCACGCTGGCCGGCGCCGAGGCCTGGGCGTGGCACCGGCGGCTGCTGGCCGAGCGCGGCGACCAATACGACCCGCGCGTCGGCCTGCGCCTGCGCGGCGGCGAAGCCATGGGCGCGGCCGACTACATCGACCTGCTGGCCGCACGCCAGCGCTGGATCGCGCAGGTCGAAGCACGCATCGCCGGCTTAGACGCGCTGCTGATGCCCACCGTGCCCATCGTCGCGCCGCGCATCGACGAACTGCAACGCAGCGACCAGGCCTACTTTGCCGCCAACGCACTGATCCTGCGCAACCCGACGCTGATCAACTTCCTGGACGGCTGCGCGCTGTCGCTGCCCTGCCATGCGCCGGGCGAGCCGCCGGTGGGCCTGATGCTGGCAGGGGTGGGCGGGCAGGACGCGCAGATCCTGGCGCTGGGCCAGGGTGTGGAGCAGGTGCTGCGCGGCGTAGAGTGAGTGCGCGGCAAGTAGCATGAATTGATTCAAATCGATCGCTAGCCCTTGCTTGTCAAGCGCGAGCAGCTATGCAATTTGAACTATGCCGTCTCACGCGGCGTGTTTGTCATTTGTTATGGCGCAAACACCTCGACCGCAGCCAACGAACCCAAAAGCGCCGAAATGCCGCGGAGCAGGCCACGCGTGGGCGCCGTGGCCGGGCTTGCACCGGGCACTGGC
>ENA-UPTA01005190-UPTA01005190.1-activated-sludge-metagenome-genome-assembly--contig:-NODE-5190-length-12080-cov-5.665364_pt1 | contig 12080 bp, 8 predicted proteins | sample MGYA00238184_ERZ773361 | MGnify/ENA primary metagenome ERZ773361 (study PRJEB29100, sample SAMN05720205) | activated sludge metagenome | isolation source: anaerobic digester from wastewater...
TTGAACGCGCTGATTTGCGCTCAGAATTATTGCAAGAGCTTGCTCGGCAAAAACTGGTGATGGAGTCCCTTAAAGGAAACCCAGCCATAGCAAGCGCCAAGCTCGAAAGTATTTTGGCGGAAATTGACACAGCAGTTGATGCGTTACGTGCTGAAACCACTAAACTAGGCCAAACGCTACGCAACAATGAATGGCTGATGGCCATTAAACAGCGCACGGGCATTCCTGGTGGCGTTTGTGAGTTTGATGTGCCTTCCTATCACTACTGGTTAAATCTTGGCCCAGCAAAACGCCGTGAAGATATTATTGCTTGGCTAAAACCACTGTTTCCGATGCAACAAGCCATTACGATTATTTTGCATATTTTGCGTGGCAGTGGCGCTAAAACGAAATTACTAGCCAAAGAGGGCGTTTATCAAGAAATGCTTTCAGGCGCTAAACCCGCACAAATGCTGACAATAGAAATACCAGACAATACCCCTTGTTTCCCTGAAGTGAGCGCTAACAAATATGCCATGAATATTCGGTTTATTCACTTAGATAAAGTACAAAAAACACAAAAATTTGAAGGGGACGTTAAATTTACACTGACCCTTTGCAACTTATAAAACTTTGTAGCCTCTGACTTTAGTCGCTTTATTTTCAAACTAAATTCATCAACACAATCTGTCGATTTAAAACCATATGTCAGCCATCAAAAAACGTTTAGTGACTTGCCCGAACTGCAAAAAATTAAGCGAATACTCCCTTGAAAATGCATTTAGGCCTTTTTGTTCAGAGCGTTGCAAGATGATTGACTTGGGCGTGTGGGCAACGGAAGGCTATGCAATCCCCGTTGCCATCAACCCTGCAGATTTATCAGACGATGAAACCAACGCCTTGCTAGGGCATTAAGAGGTAATGATATGCATATATTGACTTTATTTTCGCGCTTACTCACGACGACGCTAATACCAAGTCTATTGATGACTGTTTTTTTAACAGCACACGCCGAAACTGCCAAACCCGTGCAGATACAACAAGCTTGGGCGCGCGCCACCGCACCGGGGCAAAGTGTAGGGGCCGCCTATATGACCTTGGTACATCATGAGAACATCACGCTGATTGCCGCAGATTCAAACGCGGCTGGCAGCGTTGAAATACACAGTATGGAAATGAAAAATGGCGTCATGAAAATGCGCATGCTGGAAGAGTTGCCTCTCAAAGCCGGCAAAGCGGTCAAACTCGGCCCGGGTGGCTTGCATCTCATGTTGTTTGATTTGCAAAAACCACTCAAAGTGGGTGAAAAAATTGAATTAACGCTCTGCTTTAAAGATAAGCAAGGTGAAGTGACGCACCAGACCGTGACGCTACCCGTCAAAGAAGCCGCGCAGTAATGCCAAAAATTTACTACTGATGCTCTACCATGCGCCCCGTTGCATGGCAATACCGTGCGCACCATGTTGTATCGCAGTCTTTTTGTCAGCCGTTTTAACGCCGCCTAATGCATAAACTGGCAGCGGATAATCGGAAACCATTTGCCCCCAGACCTGCCAGCCCAGCGGCTTGGCATCGACGTGGCTTAACGTCGCGTTCACTGGCGAAAGCACAACAAAATCCAGCCCTAAGGTAACTGCTTTTTCTAGCTCAGCAGGATGATGGCAAGATGCTGCACAAAGCATTTGATCTGGCCTTTGCTTTAATGCTAGCAATTGATGGGCTGGCAGATGTACACCATCCGCGCCCAAATTTTGCGCTAAATCCACATGTCCATTTAGCAGCACTTTTGCGCCATGTGCGTGCGCCATGTGGATGACACGCTCACCAAAGGCGCGCAACGCTGCTGGTTGTAGTTGCTTTTCACGTATTTGAATTAGTTTTAAGCCATTTTCTAGCGCTGTTTGCAATTGGTTAAAAAATGCTTGTTCACCCATTTCAGCAAGATTGGTAATAGCATAAATGTCAGGTAAATTGAGCGCCTGCATAATGGGCTGATTTGCTGGCAACATGGGCTGCACACTCACCTGACTCGGCTGTTGCCAACTGAGTTTTTGACCTTCACGCCCATGCGGCTCACCCTGCCAGGCCAATACTCTAAAAAAATGCAGTTTGACGGTTTTTTCGGGGTAGGCATAAACGCGCGTGAGCCAAGGTGCTGTATCTGTTACCGTTATGCCTAGTTCTTCATGCAGTTCACGCACTAATGCGTGTACCGGTGTCTCATTTTCTTCAATTTTACCGCCCGGAAACTCCCAGTAACCAGCCCATGGCTTACCCGCTGGTCTTTGACCAAGCAAAACAGCGCCATCTTGCCGTTGAATGACACCAACTGCTGCATGCGTCACGGCAACAATCGGTGAAACTGAATCAAAATTTGATGCCATGCGATGTTATTGGCGCAATGCCGACATGGCGAGTTGCTTAGCACCCGCATAATCGCGCGCAAATTGATAAGCCACACGGCCACTGCGCGCGCCACGCGTGTGGGAGAATTCCAGCGCAGCTTGATGGGCGGCTTCGTCAAAAGCCAAACCATAAGTCTTAAGCCAGTTTTCGCAAATGGCTAAGTATTCGTCTTGGTCAAACGCATAAAATGACAGCCACAAACCAAAGCGCTCAGCCAGCGCGGTTTTTTCTTCAATCGTGTCACTCGGCCGAATTTCAGCATCACCGTTAAATGTAACATCATATTTTGTTGCCAAATTATCCGCCATAAATTCTGGCATCAAATTTTTACGATTTGACGTAGCATACACCAGCACATTGTCGGATGTACTCGCCACCGAACCATCCAATACGACTTTCAGCGCTTTATAGCTTTCATCATTGGCTTCAAAAGTTAGGTCGTCGCAAAAAATAATGAATTTTTCTGGACGGTTGCGAATCAGCTCAACAATTTCGGGTAAATGGACTAAATCGTGCTTTTCCACTTCAATTAAGCGCAGGCCCTCAGCCGCATAAGCGTTTAATAATGCTTTAATGAGCGATGACTTACCCGTTCCGCGCGCCCCTGTCAGCAGCACATTATTGGCGGTAAAGCCCTGCAAAAATTGCTGCGTGTTACGCACAATCTGCGCTTTTTGTGCATCCACAAAATGGATGTCTGCAAGCGCAATGTGGTGTGGATGTGTGACTACCTGCAATCTGCCCTGATTGCTTTGCTTCACCCAGCGCCACGCGGATGCCTGCCAGTCCACGTCAGGGGCGTTGGCTGGCAACAGGTTTTCCAACTGGCGGATTAACCCTTCAGCGCGGTCAATTAAATGCGTGAGCTTCTCCATTAAGAGCGATAATCTGCGTTGATTTTGACGTAGTCGTATGAAAAATCACAAGTCCAAACCGTGCTTTGCGCATCGCCACGCGCTAAATCCACACGCACTAGAATTTCAGCTGCCTTCATCACTGCCGCCCCTTGCTCTTCTTGATAAGCCTGTGCACGGCCGCCATGCTCTGCCACCAGTACATCACCCAAATAGAGTTTTAGCGCGTTTACATCCAGCCCTTCAACACCGGCATAGCCAATGGCCGCCAAAATTCGGCCAAGATTTGGGTCTGACGCAAAAAATGCAGTTTTGATGAGCGGTGAATGTGCAATCGCATAAGCCACTTTGCGGCATTCAACCTCATCTCGCCCGCCTTCCACCTGCACGGTCATGAATTTTGTGGCACCCTCACCATCGCGCACAATCGCCTGCGCGAGTTCTATCGCCACTTCAGTAAATGCATCGCGTAGCACAGCAAACTCTGGACTGGCTTCAGCAATTTCGGTATTGCCTGCCAGGTGAGTGGCCATCAGAATCAGACTGTCGTTCGTGGAAGTGTCGCCATCCACAGTGATGCAGTTAAACGATTTATTCACGGCATAACGGATGATGCTTTCAAGCGCGGCTTGGCTCACGGCAGCGTCTGTCGCAATATAGCCGAGCATTGTCGCCATATTGGGGTGTATCATGCCGCTACCTTTGCTGATGCCAGTGAGCGTCACGGTTTTGCCACTTAGTTGAATTTGACGTGAGGTGCCTTTAGCGACAATATCCGTGGTCATAATCGCTTCAGCCGCATTCAGCCAGTTATCTTCCTTTAAGTTGGCAATGGCGGCTGGTAAACCAGCCACGATTTTATCTACCGGCAAGGGCTCTAAAATTACCCCGGTTGAAAACGGCAAAATTTGGTTGGCCTGTAAACCAAGCAATTGACTCAGTGCCTCGCAACTTTGTTTTGCCCGTTGCAAACCATCATCTCCCGTGCCTGCGTTGGCACAGCCGGTGTTCACCAAAAGCGCGCGAATGCCCGCTTTTTGCTTTAAAAAATCCTGACAAAGCAGCACAGGTGCGGCACAAAATTGATTGCGCGTAAACACGCCGGCCACATGACTACCTTCAGTTAGGGTAACAACCAACACATCTTTGCGATTGGGCTTGCGCACATGCGCTTCTGCAAAACCTAGTTTCACGCCTTTAACGGGTAGTAAAGCGCTGGCCTGAGGGGCGGTAAGATTAACTGGCATGGTAAAAAATCCGTGTAAATAATGTTGCGCTTATTTTAGCGCATTATTGATTGGACAAGCGGCCATGACGGGCTGTTTTATGACTAATTATGCTTGTACAACATGTATTAAAAACATGAAATCTCACCCGAGAAAAAAATAATGCCCTGTAAGCCTTTATTTATAAGGCTTGCAGGGCATCGAAAAAGGTTGTGTGAAAAATCAACCGCATTCGGACTATTATTTAGTTAAAAACGTTTTACGTTACTGACTTTACCTGTCAAGTCAAAAATTGACTGAAAACTACGGCCTTGTGCGACTGCATTAAGACTGATTTTTCCAGAGATGGCTTCATCAGGGGCAATTTGCACGTGGCCTTGTGCTTGTAATTTAGGCGATTTCAGTACGAGATTGCGATATTCAATTCGGCCACTTTTTGCGCGTACATCACCTGAGAGTTGGTCAAAATTGGTGGCATAACCTTCAAGCGCTTTATCTTCAGGATTGAGTATCGCCCGCGGTAAATCAACGCCACTTATTTTGCCATTGGGTAATTGAAAATTTCCCGTCACTTCGGCGTCTTCAAGCAATTGTGTAGCAATGGTTGACTGTGCTGAAAAGTTACCCGCCAAATTTAATTTACCTTCCACCAATCCCGTGCTGGCAAATGCCTTTAAAAGCTGGGCGGCATTCACCTTGGTCATATTAAAACTGCCCGATGTCTGCCACTGGCTTGACCAATCGAATACGGCCTTTGCGCTGAATATTCCGCCATAAATTTCACCTTGCAGTTGGTCAAATTGCAGGCGCGCATTTTGATACAAGCCGCTGGCATTTAGCTCATCAAACACAATGTTTGGTTGCACAGGTAACGCCCACTGACTTGCCCTAATCTTCACCCGATACTGGCCTGCTTGCGGTTGTACTTCAATGGCTAACGCGCCCTCTTCACTTTTCAATGCAATGCCGCCAAATTGACCCGCATGATGTTGCATAACATGGCCACGCAATGGCGCCAATTCAAGGTCGCGCAAATTGAGTTTAACTTTGCTAAAGCGCACCTCGTGCACCTGGAGTTTCGGTGACTGACTTGCTGCCTGTAACCACTGTAGCGGCTTGGCAAAGTCTTTCTGCTCAAGCGCCACACCCTCAATCAGCACACTATCCAACGTTTTGACATCGCTGAAAAGGCTTGTGACCTGTGGCGCCACCGTGACGGAATCCACCTGAAATGCAGGATTTTCACCCACTGCGACATGGCTTAACACAAAGTGCGGCTGCGGCCAAAGAGATGCACGCACTTCACCCACGCTAACAGGGGCGCCGATGCTTGCTGAGGCAATATGTTCAACTGGTTTTGCCAAAAAATTCAGCGGCACCACGTGCATCAAGCCCAGCAATATCATGAGCAAAATAGGCACATAGACCATTGAAAATTTCAGCAGAGGTGACAGCCATTTTTTGGGTTGCCTGACGTTAGAATCGCCTTTTAAGCGACTCAACACCAAAATATCAAATTTTCGATACTTAGCTTTAACGATGTTCAGTAAACTGTTTTTTGCACGCTGCGGCTTGTGGCCCATCATCTCGCTTGCCAAATTTTTGGCTTCTTCACGCGCTGCTTTTTCAGCGGCTTTTTGTTCGGCATGGGCTGCTTCTTTTTGTTGTTTGGCGAGGCGCTCTGCCTCTTTTTGCGCTTCTCGTTCAGCTTTTTTCTGCGCTTCTCGTTCTGCTTTTTCTTTTGCGATCCGTGCTTTTTCTAACTTAGCTTGTTCTTTGGCCGCTGCTTTTTCTTGTGCGTTGGCTTCCGCAATCCGTTTGGCTTGGCGCTCAGCCTCAAGTTTGGCTTCTTTTTTCGCCAATGCACGGGCCTCAGCCTCTGCTTTTTTCTGCGCGGCTTCGGCTTCACGTGCGATGCGTTCAGCCTCTAGGCGTGCTTGCGCTTCTGCAGCCAATCTGGCTGTTTCTTCCGCTTGTGCAATCACCTGTAAGCGCTCCGCCTCTAACTTTGCCGCAAGTTCAGCCTGCGCTTGGGCTTGAAGTTGGGCTTCTTCTGCCAGTTTCGCCTGCTGTTCTGCCTCAAGTCGTGCCGCCTCCTCTGCGATGACTTTGGCTTGTGCCTCGGCAGCTGCTTGCTCCTCACGCGCTTTAATTTCTGCAGCAACTCTGGCTGCTTCCTCTGCCTGCGCTATGGCTTGGGCTTCAGCTTGAATACGTGCTTCCTCTACAGCTTGCGCAATACGTTCGGCTTCTAAGCGCGCCTGCTCCTCAGCTGCCAATCTGGCCGCTTCTTCCGCTTGCGCGATTGCCTGCAAGCGCTCCGCCTCTAACTTTGCCGCAAGCTCTGCTTGCGCCTGGGCTTCTTGCGCTAGTTTTTCCTGATATTCCGCTTCAATCCGTGCCGCTTCTTCCGCTTTGGCTTGCGCTTCGGCAGCCTCTTGTTCCTCGCGCGCTTTGATTTTAGCAGCCAATCTGGCCGCCTCTTCAGCCTGCGCTAATTCTGCCTGAATGCGGGCATCTTCCGCCTCTTTTGCTAAACGGACTTCTTCACGGCGCTGACGCTCTTTTTCTCGAATACGCTCAACTAAGGCTTGAGCTTGACGCTCTGCTTTTAGCCGCGCGGCATGCTCAGCCTGCTCTTGCGCTTTGGCCTCCTGCTCGGCAATGCGCGCCGCGGCCAAACGTGACGCCTCCTCCGCCGCGTGTTTTGCCTGAGCTTCAGCTTCGGCAATTGCGCGTTCTTTTTCAGCCGCTTCCAGTGCAGCTTTTTCCGCTTGCGCTCGCGTTGCTTGTGCTAATTTTTCCTGACGTTCAATTTCTAATTTTGCTTTTTCCTGCGCGGCCTCAGCTTCAGCGCGAATAGTAGCAAGCTCTACCTCACGCGCGATACGTTCTGCTTCAACACGCGCTTTTTCTTGCGCCTCAAATTTGGCCTGCGCTTTGGCTTTCATTTCTGCTTGTTTACGCGCTTCTGCCTCTGCTTTTTGTCGTTCAAGTTCAGCTTCTTGCGCGCGGCGTGCCTGTTCTTCAACATCTTTCTGGCGAATTTTCGCTTCTGCTTTGGCAATTTCTTTGGCGCGGATTTGCGCTTCTATTTCTCGCGCTTTTAGTTCATCTTCACGTCGCTCTGCTTCTTTCTTTTTGGCAATTTGCTCAAGCTCTAAATAGGTTTCTAACTCGGCTGTGCCGTCAATTTCTTCAACGTTGTAGACTTCTTCCACCACCATGGGTGCAAAAAAAGTATCAAGTTCCCAATCATCTTCTTGTGCGATGACCTCAACGGCTTTAATGTAACCTTCATTTTCAATTTGAGATAAGGCTGCAATGAATTTTTGCTCAGAAAATCCGTCGAGCTGATTCAAAATATGTTGTGCGGAAGTTTTACCATCAACCAGCGCCATAATTTTCATTAAATGCGCAGGTAAACCGCCAAAGAGCGATTTGCGTAGGCGAACACCTTTGGGTGTTTTAGCGTAAATAATTGATAAATCCATCGCTACCGTGACCTAACTATAGAGCTTGGTGTGACCTGTTGAGAAAGACACGCCAACATAAAAGGGTGTACACCAATTCAATAAAAAATCAGCAAAAAACGCGCCTATTATAGGAATTAAAGGTCGCAAATGTAGTGAAAACTCAGCATTTTGCTGCGAAAAAGCTGATTCTAACAACATTGTAATATCACGCAGGAATTTTAGCGCAATATTTAAATACGTAATGCGCCATGATTGTAAAAAAGTATTAAATTAAAGCGAATAAAAACGCCGAGGAAAATTCTCTGCTCTGTAAGCCTTATAAATAAAGGCTCGCAGAGCATCAAAAAAGGTTGGTAAGAAAAATTGCTTAAAATACTTATTTTTCTTGATGCAAAATTGGCTTGGCTACTTTATTTTTTTGCAGCATTAACTTTAACGCGGGCCAAATATTATTCAAAATCACAGGCTGACCAAGCGCGTTGGGGTGCAGGCCGTCAGCTTGAATCAAATGGGGTTTTGCCGCCACTTGGTCTAACATAAAGGGCACAAGGTTGATGTTGTGTTGCTGGCCAAGTTGCTGATACGTCTGATAAAACGCTTCAGTATATTTAGGCCCGTAATTGGGTGGAATGCGCATACCAAGCAATAACACTTTGGCTTTATTCTTTTGGCTGTATGTAATCATCGCGCTCAAGTTTTTGCGCATTTCCTGAGTTGGCAAGCCACGCAGACCATCATTGGCGCCTAGCGCTAAAACAACAATTTTTGGCTTGATCGTGGTAATTGTTTTTTCAAAGCGAGTAAGGCCGCCGCTCGTGGTTTCACCGCTGATACTGGCATTTGCAACCTCATAATGATACCCTTCGGCATTGAGTTTTTGTTGAAGCAGTGTTACCCAGCCCTGCGGTTGCGTGATGCCGTAAGCGGCAGATAAGCTATCGCCGTACACCAAAATTTTGCTGTTTTCGGCAAAAGCCTGTGTGTTCCATGCAACGAAAAGCAAACCAAAGAGACTAAGCTTACGTCGGTTTATAAAAAGTCGATTCAGTGCTGTCTCTAAGATCAATAATAATTGGAAAAACATGAATGCAATATTCTCCTATTGTGCAAGCGCAAAACTTAACGTATGAATTTGTTAGCCATGATAACCATATTCGCGTTTTACATCATTTAAATTTATCGATTAGTGCTGGCGAGCAAGTCGCCATTATTGGTAGCTCAGGGTCAGGTAAATCCACCTTGTTGAGTCTGCTCGCGGGGTTGGACATTCCTGCTAGTGGTAGCGTTCAAATCGATGGCGAGCCGTTCAGCCAGCTCGATGAGGATGGTCGTGCGGCCATCCGCGCCAAACGTATGGGCTTTGTGTTTCAGTCGTTTCAACTGTTGCCATCACTGACTGCGCTTGAAAATGTCATGTTGCCACTGCAATTAAAAAATCATCCTGATGCAGCCACCCTAAGTTTAGCCGCCCTTCGTCAAGTTGGCTTAGGCGAACGCGTAAAGCATTACCCCAAACAACTTTCAGGTGGCGAGCAGCAGCGTGTTGCCATTGCCCGGGCATTTGCCACACAGCCTGCCATTTTATTTGCCGACGAGCCAACAGGCAACCTCGACCACACCACGGGGCAACGCATTATTGAATTACTGTTTGAAATGAATGCAAACGCTGGCACTACATTAGTATTGGTCACGCACGACATTCACTTAGCCAACCGCTGTCATACACAGCTAAAACTAGAACATGGCGCGCTCACGAGGTTAAATCAACCATGAGGATGTCTTTTAAGTTAGCTTGGTCACAAACCCTCAGTTTGTGGAAATCAGGTGCATTGCATGTGCTGGTTTTCGCCTTAGTACTCGCGGTTACAGCTATTACTTCTACGGGTTTTTTCACGCAGCGCATCGAAACCGCGCTCAACCAGCAAGGCGGCTTGTTGCTGGGCGCTGACCTTGCCGTGCAGGCTGACCATGAAATTCCTGAAAACTTCATCAAAGCCGCTCAAGTTCAAGGGATTACCACAGTAAAAACCTATGAATTTCCTAGCATGGTGGTGTTTGGTGAAACCAATCAGCTGGCAGAAATTAAAGCGGTTGAAACAGGCTTTCCGTTACGGGGCGACCTCACGATTGGTCAACACGTCACCGATACTGGCAACATTGTCACCCATGGCCCAAACACTGGTGAAGTCTGGATAGAGCCAAGGTTGGCAAATCTGCTGAATGTTCAGGTGGGAGATATATTGGAAGTAGGCGAGCGCCAATTACGCGTCAGCGCTATTTTGGTGCGCGAACCCTCGCGCGGTGGCGATATGTTTGGCTTTGCACCGCGCCTCATGATGCATGCAGAAGATTTACCTTCTACCAAACTCATTCAATACGGCAGTCGCGTGAAATATCAATTATTGCTCGCCGCCCAACCGCAAAGCATTTCAAAGTATGCTGAGCAGGCGAAGCCTTTACTGCTTCGCGGTGAAAAAATTCAGGACATTCGAAATGCACGGCCTGAAATTAAATCTGCGCTGGACAAAGCCCAGCAGTTTTTAGGCTTATCATCGATGGTGAGCGTGATTCTCGCCATGGTGGCCATGTTGCTTTCAAGCCTGCCCTACATTAAGCAAAGCCTTGATACCTTTGCGCTGATGCGCTGCTTTGGCGCTTCTAAAAACAGTGTGTTGCAAGTACTGGCATTTCAAACCATGATGATCGCCTTGCTTAGCGGACTATTCGGGGCGGCGCTCGGTTATATTGGGCAGCTCGGCTTAGCACAATTGGCGGGCAACTTATTTGTAGAAACGCTGCCTGCTGCCAACGCCACTCCGCTAGTCTTAGGCTTAGTGGCAAGTCTCTGCATGATGCTCGCCGTGGTGGTGCCGCATGCTTGGCAAATGCGCAATCTCACCGCCATGAATATTTTAAGGCGTGAGACCATCAGCCAGCCCCTAACGGCACAAGCCAAATTTTTACCGGCTTTTTTGGTGATGACGTTCATGATTTTTTGGCAAGCGCGAGACATTAAACTTGCACTCGCTACCATAGTTTCACTGACCATACTGTGCTTTGCCATTGCTGGCATCGCTTACTTACTTGTCAATTTGCTCAGCCGCACTTTCCAATTATCATCGCGCAACCCAGTATTGAGCCAAATTAAAATCGGCGTTCTAGGACTCAAGCGTCGTTTTAGTTTATCTACCGTACAAATGATAGGCTTTAGCATGGGTCTAATGGTGTTGATGCTATTGGCGCTGATTCGCAATGACTTAATTCGCAACTGGCAGGCATCACTGCCAATTGACGCGCCGAATCGCTTTGTCATCAACATTCAGCCGGCACAGATTAGCGGCATAAAGGAATTTTTCGCCCAGCAGAACATTCAAGATGCGACGATTTTCCCGATGGTGCGCGGTCGTTTGGTCAAACAAAATGGCCATGACCTCAGCCTGACTGAATGGAAAGATGAGCGCGCGAAGCGGCTGGCTGAGCGAGAGTTTAATCTCTCGTGGGCCGCGCAAATGCAAAGTGACAACAAACTGCTTTCTGGCAAATGGTGGACAGAAAAAGACCACGGCAAACCTTACTTATCGCTCGAACAAGACTTAGCCAAAACATTAGGCATCAAACTGGGCGACCAATTAGTGTTCAATGTGGCAGGCACACCCCTCAACTTAACGGTCACCAGTATCAGAAAAGTAGAGTGGGACACCATGCGCGCAAACTTTTTTGCCGTCACCCCGCCTGGTGTGTTAGAGCAGTATCCAACGAGTCATATGAGTAGTTTTTACTTGCCGCTAAGTGCCGACGCGCCCATGAACCAACTTATCAGATCCTTCCCAAACCTAACCGTCATTGATGTGGCGGCGCTCATGCAGCAAGTACGTAGCATCATGCAAAAAATGAGTAGTGCCATTGAATACGTGTTCGCCTTTAGTTTAATCGCCGGCATCGCCGTACTTTATGCTTCAGTGGTCGCAACCCGAGATGAGCGTGTCACAGAGTCGACTTTAATGCGTGTTTTTGGCGCCTCACGCCAGCAGGTCAGCGTTGCCTATCTTGCTGAATTTTCCTGCATTGGCTTGATAGCAGCATTGGTAGCGGCCATTGGCGCAAATCTACTGGCTTACTATCTGAGCCACTATGTGCTG
>ENA-UPTA01005199-UPTA01005199.1-activated-sludge-metagenome-genome-assembly--contig:-NODE-5199-length-12051-cov-6.545849_pt1 | contig 12051 bp, 10 predicted proteins | sample MGYA00238184_ERZ773361 | MGnify/ENA primary metagenome ERZ773361 (study PRJEB29100, sample SAMN05720205) | activated sludge metagenome | isolation source: anaerobic digester from wastewater...
CAGGGCTATATGAAAGAATTATTGAAAACAGTGATTTGTATGATATAATGGGAAATAATAGCGTTGTAATTGCAGAACTGTCAGAAAAAGATATTGTGCTGGAAAACCCTGCAAAACTTGTGCTGACAGACAAAAGAAGGTATGGAATCTGCGTATTCGCGTTTTATATTAAGGGGAACTATGAAGATTTGGATATGTCCGGGAAGTTTTGATCCGGTTACAAAAGGACACATAGATATTATATCAAGAGCAAGCGTAATGTGCGACAAGCTGATTGTCGCTGTAGGCGAAAACAAGTTTAAGAAAAGTGTGTTTACAATTGATGAAAGAATAGATTTTATAAAAAGATCTCTAAACGGGATGAAGAATGTCGAAGTTGAATGCTTCCATGGGCTTTTAATTGATTATGCAAGGAGAAAGAACGCTATATGCATAGTCAAAGGTTTACGCGCAGTGTCGGATTTTGAATATGAAATGCAAATGGCTTTTCTAAACAAACGAATGGATGAGAATATAGAGACAGTATTCCTAATGACAAATATTAATTATTCATTCTTGAGCTCATCAGCAGTAAAGGAACTTGCTTTGCACGGAGGCCCTATAGAAGGATTGATACCTGATGGTATAATAGATGATGTAAGAAAAAAATTTCTTTTAAATAATGTGAGGTAATGTAATGGATAACAATACTATGAATGAATATGAGATAATTGAACAGATGGAAGATCTTGTAACCAGCGCTAAACAGACTGTCTTTTCTGACAAGGTATCTATTAGCAAAGATGAGATGCTGGACTTGATTTATTATCTTAAAAATGCTATCAAACAGAGAGATCAGGAAGAAGAAGCAAAGAACAAGGAACTTCTTCGTATGATACAAGAATCGAAAACCAAAGAACAGGTATCACCTCCAAGTGAAATCACTGTATCAGAAGATGCTAAAAAAGAAGCTAATGATATTAAGAAAGCAGCATTAAGGTACGCAGACGAGTTACTCGCATCAGTTCAGGGAAGTATTGAAAAAACCTTAAGTATTATTGTTTCCAACAGGGATGAACTAAATCAGTAAGCATTAATAATGTATCTTACCCGTTACCTTATGTAGCGGGTATTTTATTTATAACTTAAAATTGATATAATCTAGGATATGGATAATTTGCAGAATAAGAATTCAGCGGATTGCATAGTATTTGATGAACAGGCTGAGTACTGCCATCAAATAGCATCGATGAACCGCGGAAGAAATTTAAAATACTATATAGAAACCTTGGGATGTCAGATGAATGAAGCGGACAGCGAGCAGATTTCGGGAATGCTGATACAAATGGGATATACAGGTACACTTGATATTGCGAAAGCAGATATTATCGTTTTCAATACTTGCTGTGTTAGAGAGAATGCGGAATTCAAACTCTATGGCCACATTGGAAAACTCAAAACAGTGAAGCAGTTAAAAGAGGGACTTCTGATTGTCATATGCGGATGCATGATGCAGCAGAAGCATATTGTAGAGAAGATTAAAAAGAGCTACAAACATATAGATATTGTTTTTGGTACGCATAACCGGCATGAATTCCCAAAGCTTTTATTTAGAAGGATTACTGAAAAAAAGAAAATATATGAGGTATGGGAGGATAATAAAGGTATTATTGAAAAAGTTCCGGTTAAAAGGAAAAGCGTAATAACTGCTTTTGTTCCTATTACCTATGGATGTGATAATTTCTGTTCATACTGTATAGTGCCTTATGTGCGCGGAAGAGAAAAATCAAGAAATCCTGAAATAATCAAAAATGAAATTATTAATCTTGCCTCTGAGGGTATAAATGAAATAACCCTGTTAGGGCAGAATGTGAACTCATATAACTGCGGTATGGATTTTCCCGGACTGCTGTACTACATATCTGATATATCCGGAATTGACAGAATAAGATTTATGACAAGCCATCCAAAGGATCTTTCTGATAACCTTATAAAAGCCATGAAGGAAATACCCCAAATGTGTTCTCATATTCATCTTCCTTTACAATCAGGCAGCAGCAGTATCTTAAAACAGATGAACCGTAAATATACTAAGGATGAGTATCTTTTTCTGATTGAAAAGATTCGTGAATCCCTAAAAGATATTACGATAAGCACAGATATTATTGTAGGATTTCCAGGAGAGACAGAGGATGATTTTCAAGAAACTCTTCAAGTATACGAAAAAGCAGGTTTTGATTTCGCATACACTTTTATCTATTCAAAACGAAGCGGTACTCCTGCTGCAAATAGAGAGGATCAGATACCGGATGATGTAAAGAACAGAAGATTTGCAAAACTGATAAGTCTTGTTAACGACATGACTTTAAAGAGTAATATTAATGATGAGAATAAGGTTTTACAGGTTCTTGTGGAGGGGAAAAGCAGAACTGACGATCTTGTGATGACGGGTAGAACAAGAAGCAATAAGATTGTTAATTTTAAATGTGATACTGATTTTACAGGCAGTCTTATTGATGTTAAAATAGTAAAAGGCCATACATGGCACTTAGAAGGAGAAAAAATATGATATTTGACAAAGTTGATGAATTAAGTAAATTAATCGAGGAGACAAAACAATATTCCGATTATTTGGAAGCGGAAGTAGAGCTGGAGAATGACGGCCACGGTATAGACATGGTTAATGCGTTTTCTGATCTTCAGCAGGAATACATGAAGACATACAATGAAGGTAACCATGACGAGATAATCGCTATGGAGAATGTATTGGAATCAAGACATTCTGAACTTATGAATTATGCTGCAACAGGCAATTACATAAGAGCAAAACAGGCTTTGGATGAACTCTTACAGCAGATAACTAACAAGATAATGAAGAATCTCGGATTAGATGAAGATCATGATGGGTGCGGATGCTCATGTGATGATGGTTGTGAAGAAGGCTGTTGCGGAGGCTGCAACTAAATGGAAAATCTCACACCTATGATGAAACAGTATCTGAAAACAAAGGAACAGTACAAAGACTGCATCCTTATGTTTCGTTTGGGTGATTTTTATGAGATGTTTTTTGATGATGCTCTTACTGCATCAAAAGAACTGGAAATAACGCTAACCGGGAGAAATTGCGGTATGGATGATAGGGCGCCCATGTGCGGCGTACCCTATCACAGCGTTGATCCATATGTAGCTAAGCTTATAAAAAAAGGATATAAAGTAGCAATATGCGAGCAACTGGAAGATCCTGCATTAGCTAAAGGAATAGTTAAAAGGGATGTCACTAGAATTATCACTCCTGGAACGGTTAATGAGAATACTTTACTGGACGAAAAAGAAAACAATTATATAATGTCTCTTTTTAAAAGAGGTGATGTCTATTCATTAGCTGTATGCGATGTCTCAACTGGAGAATTATACAGCTGTCAGATAATATATGGTAACACTCTTGAAAAACTGATAAATGAAATTGTTAAATATAAACCCAAAGAAATTATATCGAATTTTGACACGCAGTTTGTTAAAGAACATATAAATGTATATATTTCTGAAATTCCATTAACATTATTCGAGTCATCTTTCCCGGAAATATCTATTAAAAGCAAAATTAAGACAAATGACTTTGATATTTGGAGGAATGCATGTTCAGCTCTCTATAAATATCTGCAGGAAACAAGAAAATCTGATATTTCACATATTACTTCAGTCAATGTGTATGAAGCAGAGCAATATATGTCTCTTGACTATAATGCAAGATATAATCTTGAACTCACAGAAAACCTGAAGGATAAAAAGAGGTATGGTACTTTATTATGGGTACTAGACAAGACATCCACTTCTATGGGTTCAAGACTATTGAAAAAATGGATTGAGCAGCCTTTAAATGACATTAATGATATAAATTTGCGTCTTGATTCGGTTTCTGAACTTAAAGACAAATATATAATGCGTCAAGAAATAATGGAACTTTTAAAGAGCGTGTATGATATAGAAAGGCTAGTTTCAAAGACTGTAATGGCAAATGCCAACGGGAAAGACCTTATTGCTTTAAAAAATTCATTATACAAGCTCCCTTATATCAAGCAGCTGTCTGTTAAGCTTGAAACTGCTTTATGTATAGAATTAGATAAGGATGTTGATGTTTTCGATGATTTGTGCAGCCTTATAGAAAGAAGCATCAATGAAGACTGCCCTCTGATTTTACGTGAAGGCAATCTGATTAAATCAGGTTTTGATAGTGAAGTTGATGAATTAAGAAAAGCATCTCATGGAGGTAAAAGCTGGATAATAGCTTTTGAGGAAAAGGAAAAAGAAAGAACCGGCATCAAGAAGCTAAGGGTATCATATAATAAAGTTTTCGGGTATTATATTGAGGTTACAAACAGTTTTACTGACCAGGTTCCTGATGATTATATAAGGAAACAGACACTTGTAAACAGTGAAAGATACATAACGCAAGAACTCAAAAATATGGAGGAATCTATATTAGGTGCTGAGGAAAAACTTATCAGGCTTGAATATGAGATCTTCTGCAAAATAAGGGATATTATTGCTTCCAATGCCGAAAGACTCTTAAAAACAGCATACAGCCTTTCTGTAATGGATGTACTGTGCTCGCTTAGCGAAGTAGCTGACAGAAACTTATATGCCCGGCCGGAAATAACAGCTGTATGCGAGATTGATATCAAGGAAGGGAGACATCCTGTAGTAGAAAGAATGCCGACATGTCCTGAATTTATGCCTAATGACTTGTTTATAAATGATTCCACAGACAAGACACTGATTATAACAGGTCCTAATATGTCAGGGAAGTCCACATATATGAGACAAGCCGCCCTTATAACTATAATGGCTCACATAGGATCATTTGTACCAGCCCAATCTGCAAAAATAGGTATAACAGATAAAATATTTACAAGAATTGGGGCAAGCGATGATCTTGCAGGTGGGAAAAGCACATTTATGATGGAGATGAGCGAACTTGCATATATTCTGGAAAATGCTACAGACAGGTCTTTATTGATACTTGACGAAATAGGCAGAGGTACAAGCACATTTGACGGATTATCAATCGCTTGGGCAGTGATTGAATATTTGAATGAAACTAAATCATTACGGACATTGTTTTCCACTCATTACCATGAGCTTACTGTTCTAGAAGATAAATTCTTAGGTGTCAGAAACTATTTCATATCAGCAATTAAAAAAGATAAGGATATAGTATTCTTACGAAAAGTTAAAAGAGGAGCAGCTAATGAAAGTTATGGGATAGAAGTAGCACGTTTAGCAGGAGTACCAGAACAGTTAATTGTCAGAGCAGGGGAATTTCTCTCGGAACTGGAGAAAAGTGAGAACAAAAAAGCACGTATAAAGAAAAAGGAATCTTTTATGGAAGGCCAGATAGGAATACTGGAGTTTAATAAGAGGGATAATGGATATAAGGAAATTATTGAAATACTTAATCATTGTGATATTCAAAAGATGACGCCTTTGGAAGCATTAAACAAACTATATGAGTTAAAAAGCAAAGTATGAGGTAATCTTTTATGAGCGGTAAAATTATAATACTGGATGAATTCACATCGAATCAGATAGCCGCCGGAGAGGTAGTTGAAAGACCTGCATCTGTCCTTAAGGAACTTATTGAGAATTCAATTGATGCAGGAGCAGATAGAATAGAAATTGAAATAAAAAATGGCGGTATCGGATATATAAAAGTCTCAGATAACGGTAAAGGTATTGAACAGGAGGATATTCCCATGGCTTTTGAAAGACATGGGACAAGTAAAATCCGACAGATATCAGATTTATCAAATATAACCACTATGGGTTTCCGAGGTGAAGCCTTGCCAAGTATCGCTTCAGTCTCAAATGTCACTTTGACAACAAGGACTTCTGAAAATGAATATGCGGTAAAAGCTGTATTTGAAGCCCTGCAGCTTAAAAGCATAACAAAAGCAGCCCGAGCGCCAGGTACGACAGTAGAAGTGAGAAATCTGTTTTTCAATACACCGGCAAGATATAAATTTCTCAAAGGAGATATTCAGGAAACAAGATATTGCACGGATATAGTTTTAAGGTTGGCATTGGCAAATACTCATGCAGCTTTTATAATGATTTGCAATAATGAGGAAGTTATAAGGACAAACGGCGATAGTGAGCTTATTAACAGCATATACGGAGTATATGGTAGGGATATAGCAAATGACATAATAAAAGTTAATGCCCAGTCAGAAGGATTCTCTGTTTCCGGATATATAGGCAAACCATTTGCATCAAGAGGAAACAGGCAGCATCAAAGCTTATTTGTTAATAACAGATATGTGAAATATCCAGAACTGAATATATCAATAGAAAGAGCCTATGAAACCCGTATTATGAAAGGTAAATTTCCTTTCTATGTATTAAAGCTTGATATTCCAGCTCAAAATTTAGATGTTAACGTGCATCCTGCCAAGACAGAGGTTAAAATTTCGAATATAAGTGACATATTCGGGAAGCTTAATTTTATTATAAAAGAAGCGTTAGATAAGGAACAGGAGGTATTTGTACCTTCTTCAATTAAACCTACATATATAAAATCAGAAGAGAAAAAGGAAGAGAAAAATACGATTATAGATTTTAATGATCAGTTGTCAAAGTTTTCTGAAGAAGTACATCAGATACAACAAAACAGTAATATTTTTAATGAACAGAAAACAGAATACAAAGAACAAACGAAAGATAATGCTGTAAATACAGGTAAATTTGATAAAGAAAATATTATAAAAAATGAATATGATATAAAACCATATAAAATAGCAGGGCAGATATTTAATACATATATAATAATTGATAAGAATGAGTATATTTATATAGTCGACCAGCATGCAGCTCATGAAAAAATGGTTTATGAATTATTAAAAAAAGATTATGAGAACAGAACTGTTATTTCACAGCAGATAATGGTCCCAATTGAAGTTGTAATTACAAGTACCGAAATGCAATTCATATCACAAAATTCAGAGTTTATAAGAAGGGTAGGATTTGATTACTCCGAATTCGGTAAAAATTCAATTTTAATAAGGGAAATACCATCTACAATAAACGAATGCGATATAAAAGATGCATTCAAAGCCATGCTTGATGATATGCAGAATGAAAGAAAAGATAAAGTTCATACCGCACTATATTCACTTGCTTGTAAGGCTGCAGTGAAAGCCAACAAAAAGCTTGATGAAAAGCAAATGCAGTATATATTTGAAAATTTGATGAAACTGGATAATCCATTCACTTGTCCACATGGCAGACCGACAATGATAAAAATGACAAAGTATGATTTCGATAAGTTCTTTAAAAGGATTGTATAATGAATAATGTCATAATCATTACTGGCCCCACAGCATCTGGAAAATCATCAGTATCATTATCTCTTTGCGAGAGAGTTGATGGTGAAATAGTATCAGCAGATTCAATGCAGATATACAGATATATGGATATAGGCACTGCAAAACCCAATAAAAAAGAGTTAAATAAAGTCAGACATCATATGATTGACATATGTGACATTGCTCATAACTACTCTGTAGCTCAATACAAAAAAGCAGCAGTTGATTGTATAAATGACATAATAAACAGAAAAAAAATCCCTATAATAACTGGCGGAACAGGACTTTATCTCGATGCTTTACTATATAACATCGATTTTCATAAAGAAGAAAAAAGCAACAGAGATTATTTTGAAAACTATCTTAAAAATAATGGTAAGGATAAATTATATCATCTTCTTATGAAGAGAGATGCAGCTGCGGCTTTATCAACTCATCCAAACAATACAAAAAGAGTATTAAGGTATCTTGATATACTCAGTAATTATGAAGGAACTCTGGATGAATATAAAAAAAATGCTTTAAACAATTCGGGTTCTTTTATATTCAGTATGTATATTCTGGAAATGCCAAGAGAGGAACTATATTTAAGAATAGAAAAAAGGGTTGAAGAAATGCTTAAAGCAGGATTAGTTGAAGAAGTAGAAGGTATCCTGAACAGGGGATATGATACCAACTGTAACGCTTTATCAGCTATCGGATACAAAGAAATTGTGGAATATCTCAGAGGTTTATGTACCTATGAAGAAATGGTAAATATACTTAAGCAGAATACAAGAAATTACGCAAAAAGACAGATAACATGGTTTAAGAAATATAAGCATGCGAAATTTATCAATCCTCTAGTATATGCAGATGTAAATGAAATAGCAGAGTATATTAAGACAGATATCAGTTAAAAATCCTGAAAACCCCAAAAACCTTACCTAAAATTTGCAGATCCTTGTATACATATATCGGTTCATAATTAATATTTTCCGGCTGAAGACGTACTCTGTCTCGTTCTCTGTAAAATGTTTTGACTGTTGTTTCATTATCTATAAGTGCAACAACAATGTCCTTATCATATGCTACTTCCTGTTTTTTAACCAATATCATATCATTATTATGAATACCGGCATCAATCATACTGTCACCCTTGACTTTAAGCATGAATGTGACCCCGCTCTTAAGATATGCTTCAGGTACAGGGAAATATTCTATAATATTTTCGACAGCAAGAATAGGTGTTCCCGCTGCCACATTTCCAATGACCGGGACTTCAACTACCGGGACAGCTTCTTGTTTTGATAATGTCAGAGAACGGGAAATTGAGTCATTTTTCTCAATGTAACCTAAACGTTTGAGCTTGTTTATATATGAATGTGCAGTAGATGTAGATGGAATATTCATGTCTTTGCATATATCCCTGACTGAAGGAGCATAACCTTTCTCACGGATGAAATCCCTTATATATTCATAAGTCTGTTCCTCTCTGATTGATAGATAATCTTTCATTATTAATACCTCCGCTGCTATATATGTCAATTATAGCACAAAACATAAGTTCGTGTAAACAAATGTTTGATTAATTATACTCACTCAGTTGATAATATTGTTTACTTGAAACAGAAAATATGCAATGATATAATTGTGAAAATGAAAGGAATCAACTATGAAAAAAACAATTCTATCCCTAAACTGCGGAAGTTCCTCACTTAAATTTAACATTTTCAATATCAATGAAGATATGACAGTTACACCAATATTAAATGGTATTGCAGAAGAAATCGGCAATATAAGAAGAAGTACCATGAGGTTTTCATTTAATGGTGAAAAATGCAAATATCCTATATCTCTAGAGACACATGAGGACGCGCTCACAGAGATGTTTGAAGTTTTTTTAAAGAACGGTATTGAGAAAGAAAGCATATGCGCAGTAGGTCACAGAATAGTACATGGGGGTCCTATATATACGAAAAGCACTCTTATAACAAATGATGTGAAAGAGCATATCAAAGCCTTATTTTCAGTCGCTCCGCTGCACAATCCACAAAATTATATCGGTGTTGAAGTCACAGAGAAACTGCTTCCTGGTGTCCCTAATGTAGCTGTATTTGACACAGCATTTCATGGTACTATGGGATATGAAGCTTTCAGATATGCAATACCTGCAAAATGGTATCAGGATTTTTTAGTAAGAAGGTACGGATTTCATGGTACAAGCCATTTATATGTATCTAAAAGAGCAGCTGTTCTGCTTAAGACACCATATGACCAATTCACATGTGTCACGGCTCATCTTGGAAATGGATCAAGCATAACAAAAGTTGAAAACGGAAAGAGCAAGGATACATCAATGGGGTTCACTCCGCTTGAAGGTGTGATAATGGGAACAAGATGCGGCGACATAGACCCTGCAATAATCGCTCATGTTGCCGGCAGATATGCTGAAGAAGGAATGGATAAATGCGATGCATATGAAAAGACAACAAAAATGCTTAATAAGGACAGTGGATTGAAGGGTCTTGCAGGAACAAACCTTATGCAGGATATAAGGGCAAAAGCTGTTGAAGGCGATGAAGAAAGCATGCAGATTGTAGATATATACTGTTACAGGATAGCTAAATATATTGGTGAGTATGCATGTACCACAAATAATCTAAAAGCAATTGTCTTTACAGCAGGAGTAGGGGAAAATGAATGGTTTGTAAGACAGAGGGTACTTGAGATGTTAAAAGCATTTGCTTTTGAAATAGATAATGAGGCAAACAAGATCAGAGGAGAGGAAGTAGTTATCGGAAAAGGAAAGTTCGCCGGTAATGATGTTTACGCAATGGTCATTCCCACTGATGAAGAGCTTATCATTGCATATGATACTCTTGCAATAGGTTATCTTGGCGAACAGGCTCCGACAGTATATCCGTTTGAAAAAGTATAAACCTGATGACAAATTTAAAAGATATTTTGAGAAACACATATCAGTAATTGATAGGATTCATGAGTACGGCTATAAAGCATACTTTATAGGAGGGTGTGTTCGTGATGCTGTTATGGATAGAACTCCTGCAGACTTTGACATTGCTTCAGATGCAGAACCTGATGAAATCAAGAAAATGTTCGATAATGTAAAGGAAACCGGAATTGCATTTGGTACTGTGACTGTAAAAACTGATAACAGCAGCTATGAGATTACAACATTCAGAAAAGAATCCGGTTATTCCGATAATAGAAAACCTGACATTGTTACTTTTTCAAAAAGTTTGTATGATGATGTAAAAAGAAGAGATTTCACAATAAATACCTTGGCATATGACAAAAATCACATATTTGACTATTTCAATTCATATGATGATATAAAAAGCAAAGTCATTAAAACTGTAGGCTCACCAGAAAGACGATTTACCGAAGATGCATTAAGGATATTAAGAGCAGTTAGATTCGCATGCACGCTTGATTTTAATATTGACAGTAAAACTTTGGATAACATAATAAAATATTCATATCTCTTAAAGTCTATCTCAAAAGAAAGGATTTACAGCGAGCTTTCTAAAATCATCAGTAAAGCGAGGAGTTTGAAAATACTTTTTGATACTGGTATTGCATGTCAGATATTCATATATCCTCAGTATATTAATCAAGGTTTTCTGAAAGAGGGAAGTTTTGAATGCAGATTAACTGATTTATTTTACCATTACCCTGATCTGCATATGATAATTGAGGAGTTAAAAAACCTGAAAACTGATAATAAAACTGCCGATACCTTGCTAGAAGTTCTTAAATATATTGATAACGATACAGATGAATCATCAATTAGAAAACTTCTTACCTTGATCAGTAAAAGCAGCATTTCTATTATATTAGAATTCAAAGAGCAGTCCAGGATTGTTTTAGATAAAGTAATCAGCGAAGGTTATATAACTAAGGCTAATGAGTTAGCAATATCTGGTCATGATATAATGGCAATGGGATATTCCAGGAACAGTATAAAAGAAATAAAAAATTTTCTGCTTAACAAAGTTATTTATGATATTTCATTAAATACAAAGGAAAAATTGGAAGATATAATAAAATACACATATAATATTCCGATTGTAAAGCAGTGACAGTTAATATATAATCTCTACGAAAAATTGAACTGGAGATAAACTTGAAAAAAGACAGGATAAGGAATTTTTGTATAATAGCGCATATAGACCACGGCAAAAGCACACTTGCTGACAGGCTTATTGAAAATACAGGATTATTGACAAGCAGGGAGATGTATGACCAGGTTCTGGATAATATGGATATAGAGAAAGAACGTGGTATAACAATTAAATCACAAGCAGTCCGTATGGTATACAAACACAAGGATGGCAAGGAGTATATACTGAATCTTATAGATACACCTGGTCATGTAGATTTCTCATATGAAGTCAGCAGAAGCCTTGCTGCATGCGACGGCGCTGTACTTGTCGTAGACGCTGCACAGGGTGTAGAAGCACAGACCTTGGCTAATGTATACATGGCTATTGATAATGACCTTGAAATACTCCCAGTTATTAATAAGATTGATCTTCCTGCCGCGAGGCCTGAATATGTTATAGATGAAATAGAAAATTTAATAGGAATTGAAGCACATCATGCTCCAAAGATTTCTGCAAAAAACCGTATAAATATAGATGAAGTATTGGAAAAGATAGTACAATATCTTCCTTCTCCGGAAGATAGATCTGATCTTCCTGCAAGA
>ENA-UPTA01005200-UPTA01005200.1-activated-sludge-metagenome-genome-assembly--contig:-NODE-5200-length-12051-cov-4.481244_pt1 | contig 12051 bp, 10 predicted proteins | sample MGYA00238184_ERZ773361 | MGnify/ENA primary metagenome ERZ773361 (study PRJEB29100, sample SAMN05720205) | activated sludge metagenome | isolation source: anaerobic digester from wastewater...
CCGAGGCTCGTTTCCGACTGTTCTGTCAGTGCCAAGTCGGGAATCAGGTAATCCCCGTTCTTCGTGTAGGTCAGTTCGCTCATTTGTGGCGCTCCTTTCCGCGATATGCTCGCGCTCGTAATTTCTGATTGTGACTTCAATCTGCCGCAGCACCTGCTGATTGATTTCGCTGACCGCCGTGCCGAGGACGGCAACGGTGGAGGGGGTATTGAAATCAAAGATACTAAGAAAATCCTCATGCTCAAAGCGTTCATCGGGCTCCATGCCGCAGCGTGACATGAGTGCGTAGGTGATGCTGACGGTCGCCGCGTTTCGGAACTGCACTCCGATGTTGAAATCATCATACTCTTCGAGGAACGAATCGGCAACGATGTCGAGCATATCCCGGCTGTGCTCATTCCAGTATTCGTCCGCAAGCTGTGCGGCAACGTGCTCTAGCTGCTCGGCAAGGCCATGCTCACCGAAAACATCGTAGTTGCGCTCCAGCATGGCAGATATGCTGTCCTTGTGTTCGTCCCGCATCTGCCAGAGATTGACGCTTCGGGAGTTTTCTCTGCTACCCGTGTCGGAGACATCGAATACATATTTGAGCTTTGGCCTGTCCCCTGTAGTGTCGATGAGCGCGATGCCCTTGGAGCCGCGGCGGACATAGCGCCCCCATTGGTTATTCCAGAAGTCATATTCGGCGCAGGCGGTGGCATCGGGGCGCTGGGCGTGAATCATGACCTGCTCGTTGTACGGGTACTTATACAGCCGCGCAGCGGTCTGCAAAAACGCCTTCCAACTCTCGTGACTGCCGGTGATCTGCAAGGCAGCGCTGTCCGCCATCTGGCGGTACGCTTGTAAATTGCTAGGCATAGGCTACCTCCTTCAAAAAAATAAGCCTACCGGGGTGAGCCGGTAGGCTATGTAAGAAGCATTGCGAAATTTAGTTTTTATTGTACCCGAAAACTTTTGATTTTAAGGTCTCTTTCCACCAAGATTCTCTCTTGAGAATATAATTATCGTCCATTCGAGCATTGTAATTCTCTATAATCGAATATTGGAAATTATCTTGAACATATGTGAAGCCTTTTTCCTGCACTATTCTTTTCAAATCAACATTTCCGCCATGACCGTTTGCAACATATGAAGACCATCGTTGCAGAAGCATACCATCTTGAGCGGTTGCAGAGCCGACATATAGAAGGCCGTTTGAGGTGTCCGTGATAAGGTAAACTGCTTTTGTGTTTTGCAATGCAGCTATCCACCCAGGTAATTGACGGTCAATAACCGTCTTCAACTGTCGATAAGTCAATCTGACATTTTCATACCCAGGGAATTCATCACCGGTGAATTGATCATTGAGTAATTCCAACACTTCGAGCTCGTCCATGACAGAGCCATATTTCTTGCCCATGGCCATAGATGTATTATGGTACTTAACAACTAAACGACCAAAATACTTTTCAAAACGTTTATCTTCCTGAGCATCATACCCAACCCCACCTTCCTCGGGGTCAACAGGAAGTACTTTGCTTATATTCTTTATTGTCGTCAGTAGCCATGTATCGTTGGCTATTCGTAAAAAGCAGATAGCCAGTTGCCCGACAGAAAAATATCTGTTTGCCTTACGGTTTTCCTTGTCCGCATTGTGCCAAAGAAACCATGTGGTATTTACCTCTTCTGGGTTTTCTTTATAGAGGTCAAGTGGATCGGTGTTTCCGTTATAAATGTTGAACTTGAGTTTGGTGTTTTGAATCTCTGCACTCGTCAACGCGAGAATATCATTTAATAGAATCTTTGCCATTATGTAGCCTCCTCTATCAACCACTAACAATCCCAATATGTAAATAGAACAGGAATCAATGAAGTTCCTGTTCTAAATATTGTAACACGCAACTGTGTCTTTTTCTACCGTTATTCCTCGTCGAAGTCGGGAAACAGCTCAAGCTTCGCGTATTCCTCGTCTGTCACGGCTTCAAGCTTATCAAGCACCGAATCCGTCAGCTCGCGGAGCTCCGTTTCCTCCGGCTCCAGATATTCACGCATGGCAGTGAGGGCATCCATAAGCCCGTCCTTTGTTCCGGTATTGTAGATGCACATGAGGTTGATTTCATCGTTTGTGAAGTTATTCATGCTCAAATCTCTCTTTCCGCGCTCTTGACGGGCGCTGTCTTCGTTTGTTTCATCGGACTGATCGGGCTCTTGAGCTTGGCAAGTACAGAGGACTTTTTCTCAGGTTCAGACTGCTTTTTCGGCGTATCGTCCGCCTGCTCACGGCGAATTGCCTCCATATAATCCATGAGCGAAATGGGATGACCGGACTTTGCCTGTTCCTCAAGCTCGGCGGTGGTCTGCTGCTTCGGGCCGTTATTGATGATGCCGTCTATCATGCCGTAATCGTCTTCAACAGCAATTTCCGCACTTTTGAGATAATTCTCGGATTGAAGGAAGGCCGACAGCTCTTTGAAGCCCCAGGAATCAACGTAGTGACAGGATACCACTCCGTTCTGCCTCAGAGCAACAATGTCACTGACCGACAGGCTGTGCCCGGTGAAGTCTGCGGGGCGTTCGATGTTGAAGACACGATACAGCTCGTTCAGCTTGTCCTGTGCGTCACCGTCAATATGAAGCTCACCGCCGTAGACCGACTCATAGCGGTCGTGCTCAATGGGAATGCCTCTCTTTTCAAGGTAGTCCGTACCCATAAAACGCCGTTCCACATTGTCGGGTGTGTCCGCAAGCTGATAAATCACATAAGCGTCGCCGGTTGCAGACAGAAACGCGCTCTCAAGGTCGGGCTTGCTCTGTTCATTGGGGAATTGGTCGCGCACCGTCTCCCAATCCTCACGGGTGATACCGAATATCCCGCCAAAGCTCTGTATTTCATTGGTGTCAAACGCCATGGCTTCCGTGTTGTCCTCGTAGAGCATATACACGGTCACATCACGCTCCGCAAGCTCCAGCGCCCTGTCCTTGGACAGCGGCAGCATATCCGCATCGGTGTAGCCGTAGGCGTTCATGGATTCGATAGAGACAGACGGGTCAGGCATATAACCGTTGTCGGGAGCAGTTTCGGGAGGTGCTTTCTCCACGGCAATCTCCGGGGCAGGCGTTTCCGGAACGGTGGGCGCAACAACAATGTCAAACAGTTCCTTTGCCTCACTTGGAGTTTTATCTCCGCCATTGAGCTCGTTTGTGAGTGGAATCAGCTTATCATACGAACCTATGTCTATGATTTCGCCGGGGATGAGTCCTGATTCGGCGCGCTGATACGCCTGAATAAACGCGGCATCGTCAATGCCGGTGGAGCGAGGGCTGGCGTGGAGCTTGTACTGATATTGCGGCTCGGCGGTCTCTATGCCCACGATTTCGGGCCCGGGCTTTTCGGCAGATTCCGCGACGGTCTCCATATCCAGCCCGCGTTCCTTCATAATCTCGGCGTAGTTACGGTCAATGTCCGTGATGAGCCCGCTGGCGGTCTGATTGATGGTTTCGAGGGAGGCGCGCAGCTCGGACAGCTCCTTGCCCTTTGACCAGCTTGCAATATATCCGAAGCTGTTCTCGCCGGTAGCAATACCGTAATAGGCACAGACAGCATAAGAAACGCTCTCGGCCTCGACCTCTTCGGTATTGCGGGATTTCTGAACGAACTCCGCAACAGAGGTGTCTTCTTCAACCTCTATTCGCCACTCAAACTCGTTCTCATCGACAAAACGCCAGTCACGGGATGCCGCCTCTGCTTCTGCTTCCGCTTGGGTGGAAAAGCCGCCCGTGAGGTCGTGCTTCGCGCCGCCCTCGCTTACCATAACAAGCTTCCATTGCTCCGTCACCGCTGGCAAATCCTTGTTGTGGAGCTTGGAATGTGCAATCTCATGGACGGCAGCGGAGACGGTCTGCACCTCGCTCATACCCTCGCGGATGGCGATGCGCTGTTCATCGGAGCTGAAATAGCCGTCCAGATTAGGGGCAAGGGGCATGACTTCGATTGGAACGGGCGCGGAGCGTTTGAGTGCTTCCATGAACACTTCGTAGTTTTGGACATTACCCGCGAGATCTGCGGCAAGAGTCGGAATCGGCTTACCCTGGGTCTGTGCCACATCAAAGACGGACACAACCTTGTACATGGGGATGCGGACTTCCTTTTCCTCCGTGATGACCTTTCCGTCAGCGTCCAGCATGGGAAGACGGGTATCCGGGTCGAGCTTGGTTTCTTCGATTTTCTTCTTGAACGGGGTTGGAGCGATGATTTTGATGCCCTTTTCGCCCTTCATGACATTTCTGCCGAACTGATCGCGCCATTTATTGAAGCCGGCGCAGAGCGTGGCGTCGGGGCGCTGCATGAAAATGAGCATGGTGTTGTTCACGCTGTACTTGTGAAACCGGCTCATGGTGCGCAGATACTGCGTATATTTGTCCGATTGAAACAGGTCTTTGATGCCCGTCTCTATGCTCTCGGTAATCTCTTTCAGACGGTCTTTGCCCGATTGGTTCTCCGGCATGGATTACTCCTCCTTTACGCTTTTTGAATGACCCGCTTGTATTTGAGGGGACTGCTTTCCAGATAGTCGTTGATAAGACTGCTCTGCGCCTTCGTATCGGCGTAGGCAGTCACGGTGATGGTCTTGGTGTTCCAGTCCCGTGTATAGCTGTCAGTTGCCACATTGGTGATGTGCTTTTCGGCAAGAAAATCTCTGAATTGCTGCATCGCCTCGCGGTTATCCGACATCACCACATTCACATAGGTCTTCTCTTTAGACAGACGGTTATTGACCGCCACGGCAAGACAGCACCCCACGCCGCTGGCAAGGGATACAACGAGAATCGCCAGAACGCCGTCCGAGGTGACAATCAGCTTTGCTATCCAGTAATAGATGAAGTTGGACGCAGCAAGGCAGATACCGGCGAAAATACAGCGGCTGCGCTGTATAAAAATCGTCTTGGCCGTGCTCAAGGTGTTGTCCAGCACCTTTGCGGCGAAAAGAGCCGCAAAATACAGAATGAGTGTCATTTATCTTTATCCCTCCGTAAAAAGGGCTCCCAAACAGACATTATTAGCCTGCTTGGGAGCCCCATAAAGTTATTCGTTATCTTCCCGCCGCGATTCCCGTCCGCTGACAATGAAGAGACACATGAATGCAACGCCTACGGTTCCGCCCGTCATACAGCCCAGAATAAACCACAGCATCAACGAGCCTCCCCGGAAAAATCCAGCTTATAGGAGGTGCGACTGCCATCGTCCTCAAGCATGATATACGCATCGTAACTTTTGCCGGTCTTCTCGGAATAGATGCCGCTTGCGAAGGTGCGACCGTCCTTGAGAAGCGAAGTCACCATCTTCTTGGAAAGCGTGACGCGCTTGGCGGTCAGGAATTTGTTATCCCGCCACAGTCCGAAACGGCAGTCGTTGTTCTCACAGAAGTAACCCTTTTTGCTCTCGGTCACATCGCTCCCGCAACGCGGGCATTTGCCGACAACGGCTCTGCCGGAGGGAAAGAGAACCTCTGCACCGCGAATAACTTCATAGGTCTTCACGAGCTCCGCCACCATATCCGAAATGTCACGCATGAATGCTTCGGGAGAAAGCTTGCCGTGCTCGATCTGTTTGAGCTTGTTCTCCCATTCAGCGGTAAGCAACGGAGACTGTAGCTGTTCAGGAAGGACGGTGATGAGTGAAATGCCGCTGTGTGCCGGAATGAGATTGACGGTTTTCTTGTTCTTCTGTCGCTCCACAAAGCCGGTGGAAACCAGCTTTTCGAGAATTGCGGCGCGGGTTGCGGGAGTGCCCAAGCCCTTGCGTTCTGCGTCTTCGGGCATATCATTTGCACCGGCAGTCTCCATTGCGGCAAGGATAGTGTCTTCGGTGAAATGCTTCGGGGGACTTGTTTTGCCCTCCTTCACATTCATACCGCTCGCTGTCAAAACCTGACCTTCTGACAGTTCGGGCAGTGGCTTGTCCTTCTGCTCCTGTTCGGCAAAGGCTTTCCAACCGGTCTCAATGACTGTTCTCCCCTTGACCGTGAAGCTTCTGCCGTCGCAATCCATGGTAACGGTGGTCTCGGAATAACGGTAAGGAGCACTGACCGCCCGAAGTACCTGCTTTGCTACAAGGCGCAGAATCTCACGTTCCCCGGCGAGAAGCGCAGACAAATCTGTTTCGCCGGCGCTCATCGTGGGGATAATTGCGTGGTGGTCGGAGACCTTTTTGCTGTCACAGACCTGCGCCGTATTGATTGTAACAGGCGCATCACCGCCACAGATACCGGAGCACAGGAGAACAACGGCATTCACCGTGGACTCCATATCATCGGTGAGGAATCGGCTGTCGGTACGGGGATAGGTGGAAAGCTTTTTCTCATAGAGGCTCTGGAGATAATCCAGCGTCTGCTGTGCTGTATAGCCGAGCTGACGGTTCGCGTCTCTCTGGAGCGTGGTCAGGTCATAGAGAAGCGGCGCTTTTTCGGTTTTCTCTTTGCGCTCAATGCTCTTAACGGTGATACTGCCGTTCTTGCAGTCATCGGCAACACCGTCCGCTTCGCTCTTATCCCTAAACTTCTCGGACGCAGCCTTGAAACCGCCGCAGTCTAGCTCCACGGTGTAGAACAGTTCGGGCTTGAAAGCGTCAATCTCCGCTTCACGCCCCACAATCAGAGAGAGCGTCGGGGAAATGACGCGCCCGACATTTAGGGTGCGATGATAGAGCACGGAGAACAGACGGGTTGCGTTAATACCTACCATCCAGTCTGCCTTGCTGCGGCAGAGCGCGGAGGCATAGAGACTGTCATAGTTCTCACCGGGACGAAGGCTATCGAAGCCCTCACGGATGGCGTTATCCTCCATAGAGGAAATCCACAGACGCTTCATGGGTTTCGTACAGCCGGAGAGATTGTACACGGTGCGGAATATGAGCTCGCCCTCGCGTCCTGCGTCGCAGGCGTTGACAATCTCACCGACATTGCTCCGCTTCATCAGAGAAGAGAGCAGGTCAAGCTGCTTTTTCTTGTCCCGCCCCACAGAGTAACGCCAGGGTTCGGGGACAATGGGAAGGTCTGCGTAGCTCCACTTAGCATATTTCTCGTCGTACACCTCGGCGGAGGCAAGCTCCGCCAGATGTCCAAAACACCAGGAGACAAGATAATTGTCTCCCTCAAGATAGCCGTCACCGCGCTTGTTTGCGCCCAGCACGTTGGCAATGGACTTTGCAACAGAGGGCTTTTCGGCAATCACAAGACTTTTCATCATATCAATCTGTCTCCTTATTCATCGTCAGAGCCGGCTTCGGGCTCATCGTCTTCGGTTTCGTATTCCATGTCCTCGTCGTCCTCATCCTCGCCGTAATCGTAGTCGTCGAGGTCATCGCTGCCCTTGGTCTGGGGCTTCGGCTTACGGAACTTGAACCAGTAAAGCGCACCGCCGCCACCGGCTGCGACAAACAGGACTACCAGCAGAAGGGCGCTGTTGCTGCTCTTCCCTTTGTTTATGCCTCCGTCTGCATCAGCGTCCGGGTCTTCGGTATTATCGGGTTCGGGAGTAGTAACCGCCGCTTCATTGCCGGCGCACTCGCTCATATTGCTCTTGCAGACGGGACAGGTAGTGTCCACATCACCGGCGACGCATTTATCCTTACAGGTACAGGCGGGCGTTTTGTCGGTGCTGCCGTCCTCCATCAGCGCCATGAGGTCAGCTTCATCAACGAGATTCAGAAAATACACATTTTCTGTCTCGCCGCTGCGGTCAATGACGATATAGAAGTAGTTGCCGCTCTTGCTCTGAACGGTGATAAACTGCTTATTGCCGACGGTAACACCCTCATCGCTTGCGTAGTTTTCTGCCTGCAAGATATCGTCAATCAGGGATAGATTGCCCTCCGGAGTCAGCGCTTCGCTGCCCTGATTCTCGGGCAGGGCGACCTGCTCGGTGGAGACGGTAATGCTGTCGATGGACGAGGGCGGCGTAGAGCCGCCGTTTTCGTCGGATTCGTATGCGCCGCCTCCGTCGGAAGCAAAGGCAGTTGCAGAAAAGGCCGTCATGCAGCACACGACGACCATAAGGCAGGCGATAATTCTAAACTTAGTCCTCTTCATGAGTGTCCTCCATTCTGTTGTACTGCGGAATCGTCTTCGGCACGGGAGCGCCGTGCATGGCGTTCAGAAGCTGAATCAGCATCTCGGGTGTCACGCCGCGCTCACGCACCATACCGACGATATCCAGATTCTCAAGCTCCATGATCTTGTCGTCGATGACACGGACACGGGACTGAAGTGCCTCGATTTTCTCGGTATGCTTGCCGCGCTCCACACGCAGCTTTTCGATTTTCGGGTTCATAGTATTTCCTCCTGTTCTTACGGATTCGGCATTCTGCCGTAGGCTAAAAAGTGTTGCTGCCAATAGCTTGAACTGATGCTTGTGTACTGGATGGGGTCTCCGCAGTGGATCATCATGTTATTGCCGACATAGATGCCCACATGGGAAGCACCCGTTGTGTCATACGTCCCTTGGAAGAAGATAAGGTCTCCCGGCCTTACATTGGCGGCGGATACGCGGGTGCAGATACCCAGCAGCCCGGACGCACCGAGCCTGCCGACACTCCAGCCTACACCGCAGTTATTGACTACCCAGGACACGAAGCCGGAGCAGTCGAAGGAGGTGGACGGGGAGCTGCCGCCCCACACATAGGGGTAGCCGAGGTATTTCTCCGCTTCGGTAATCATAGCGGCGAACTGTTCGTCCTCCAGTGCTTCGGGCGGGATATCGTACTTCTCGTAATCCGTGCCGTAATACTTGCCGACATAGCTGGATGAGGCGAACAAATCTGGGCGGTTGCCCAGCGTTGCCATATACATTGCGTACATAGAGAGCTGATCCTGCGACATGATATATACCGGCACGTGGGAGAGGTTGAAGTTTTCAAGCTCCACGGTGCAGATATAATAGGTGTACGGGACTTGCACATCGTACTCGTATTCCTCGGTGACATACTCCTCAAGGTATGGATCGTAGTAGGTATAATGACCGGTTCGGGTCTCCGTCCGATACCGCGTCTCGGTGGTGACGGTCTCGGTGAGGATATACTGCTTGTCAAAGAGTGTTTGAAGGATACCGCCGACCTCGCCAACCGTCCAAGCTTCGCCCTGCAAGGCGGTAATCGCGGAAATGAGCACATAGGGGTCATGCTCAATCTCATCGAGGTCGTAGTGGTATTCGTCATAGCTGTGGGTGGATTCGTAGGTGTCGAGATAATTCTGAAGCTCTGCCTCCATACCGAGATACTGTGCTTCCGCGCCCAGCATATCCGTGTCCTCACAAGGGTAGGTCGAGCCGGTGATAGCGGACGACATACCGTTGAACATAACGGAGCAGGAACCGACGATACTCACGATGATGGCAATCAGCGCAGCGATACCGCCGATGATGAGAAAGCCCTTCTTATGGCGGGCGATGAACTCGCCGGCCTTTTTGGTTTCCTCCGCCGTTTTCTTTGCGGCCTTCGCCGTGGCTTCGGACGCCTTTGCTGTCTTTTCGGCTCCTTTCCCGGCTTTCGCGGCGGCATACTCCTTTTTAATAGCGCGTTTCTGCTGCCATCTGGAGTAAGGATTACTGGAAAACTCGGGGTTCTGCTGTGCCGATTCCTTGTTCACCGCCTTGATATTGGCTTTATCCGCCTTCACCTCGGCGCTGTCCGCTTTGCGATAGGGCTTGAGCTCATGACTTCGGTGTGCCGATTGGATGGTGCGAACACCGCCCTCGGCAGTCTCGGTCATGGTGTTGGCTACTTCCGTGCCGGAGTTATCGTCGTCAGCCTCACGCAGCTTGCGGTGAACCGTAGCGGAAACAGCCACGCCGGGAGCATCGCGGACGGCATGGGAGAGCTTGGAGGGCGGTTTCTTCTTATCTACCTCTTCAAAAAACAAGCGCTTCGTGACCTTGCCGGATTTCGGGTCAACGACGCGCTCTTTTACCTTTATTGTCTTTTTCGGAATCTTCGCCTCGGCCTTTTCGAGCTTGTCCATGCGCTTATCTGCTTTGCGGATTACCTTTTCAAGCCCGGGCGCGGCGCGTTCTTCCTCGGTGAATTGCAGTCTGGGAGAGCGTTTTGCCATTTCACATCACCTCGCTTTCCATAGAGTTTGGCGGTCATCACTCGGCAAATACAGCCGCGTTGGTCACCAGCTCACCGACAGTGACTTCATCCTTTTCGGAGGGAACCCAATCGGCGATTGCCGTGACAAGCCCTTTCAAGTGCTCTTTGCCAGCAGGGGTGATAAGGGTGTATTCGCTTTTCTCGCCGCCTTTGGTGTAAAAGTCGCGGGTGCAGAACAGCGGGTCGTTTCGCTTACCGGCTCTGGCAAAGGCTCTGTCACCGCGATGGCGGTCACGGAACAGATACCCGTGCTCAACAAGATATCCCATGAGCTTTTTCTGCGGGACACCCAGCTCCTTTGCCGTATAGCGGAAACAGGTCAGGTCGGAGGTTTTCACAAAGGAATCGTAGTATTCCGCTTTGGGCTGAACGAGAGCAAGCTGCTCACGCAGCTCCCTCGCAGCGGCATTCTGATTGCGGAGATGGTTCAGGTACTCCGGCACAAGCTCGGGGTTTTCATCCAACTGCTCAATAACAGCATCGGTCATATATGTGCCGTTCTTGCGGATGGAGGGGATGACCTCATGGGTGATCCAGCGACGGAATGTTTTAGCATCCGGTTTTCTGGATGTGAGCACGAGCGTATACAAACCAGGTTCATTTACGCAGTTCACTTCCATTGTAAGCTCAGGCTTCTGGGGGTGGGGTACTTGAAGTAACCCACCCTCATCATCATCAAGTTTAGCCATAGCGCGGCTTGTTTGAGTCAGACCTAACGCCTTACAGACATCAGCGGCGACAAACCACGGCTCACCGTTCATAAGCATAGAGCGAATCTGCCCGAACTCAGGGTTTTCAAATATCATCAATTTGTTCTTATCCATGTCAGTAGTCCTTCCATAATTTAGTTGTCGGCAATTTCCTGCGGCTTCGTCGTCATGATGCGGTAGAGCTCGGTGTCCTTGGGGAATCTGTCCTCAAACGGGAGAATGATACTGCCGTAGAACAGAAGCCCCTCGCCCTCGCCGGAGTGCGTCACATACGAAAGCTGATGGGGCGAGATATTGAGCTGCTTTGCGAGAATGGCTCGGTCGCCGGATGCCTGGTTGAGCATATACACATAGTCGGAGTTCTCAAAAATGTTCTCCACCTCCCGGCTGCTCAAAAGGTCTTTGACGTTCTGGGTCAGCCCGGTGGGAATACCGCCCCATTTTCTGAAACGCTTCCAGATTTCCACGGTATAGGCCGCGGTCTGATCTTCCTTGAGAAGCAAGTGCATTTCGTCGATATAGTAGCGGGTGGATTTGTGGCTTTCTCGATTGATGGTGACACGGTTCCATACTGCGTCCTGTACGATGAGCATCCCGATTTTTTTGAGCTGCTTACCCAGCTCCTTGATATCGAAGCTGACAATGCGGTTGTTGATGTCGATATTGCTCTTGTGGTTGAACACATTGAGCGAACCGGTTACGTAGATTTCAAGCGCCGTTGCGATGTACTGCGCTTCCTTCTCGTCCTGCTTTCGCAGCTCGTTATACAGGTCTTCCAGAATGGGCATGTTTTCGGGTGTGGGGTCGTTGAGATAGTTGCGATACACAAGGCGAACACAACGGTCGATGATGGTCTTGTCTACCGGCTGAAGCCCGTCCTTACCACCCACAATCAGCTCGCACAGCGAAAGAATGAAGTCGGATTTGAGGGAAAGCGGGTTTTCATCGTCCGAATAGTTCAGGTTCAAGTCCATGGGGTTGATATAGTCGGTGGAGGTGGGCGAAATTTTGATGACCTGCCCGCCCAGGCGCTCCACCAGCGTGCCGTACTCCGATTCCGGGTCGCAGATGATGATGTCATCATCGGTGACGAAGAATACATTGGCAATCTCGCGCTTGGCAGCAAAGGATTTGCCGGAGCCGGGCGTGCCGAGAATCAGACCGTTGGGGTTCTTGAGGAGCTTTCTGTCCACCATAATCAGGTTGTTGGACAGGGCG
>ENA-UPTA01005201-UPTA01005201.1-activated-sludge-metagenome-genome-assembly--contig:-NODE-5201-length-12049-cov-5.927047_pt1 | contig 12049 bp, 9 predicted proteins | sample MGYA00238184_ERZ773361 | MGnify/ENA primary metagenome ERZ773361 (study PRJEB29100, sample SAMN05720205) | activated sludge metagenome | isolation source: anaerobic digester from wastewater...
CCGCCCTGGTTGCCGTAGTGCGGATAATGCCAGTAGAACGCGCGGTCCTTCTGCGGACTCTGCTGCCGCAGCAGGGCGACCATGCTGCGACCATCCAGGTGCTGCTGCGGCGCCGCAGGCAGACCCGCTATTTCCAGCATGGTCGGATAGAAGTCCGTGCTGATCACCGGCTCTTCGCACACGCTGCCCGCCCGGACCTGTGCGGGCCAGCGAACGATCATCGGTTCGCGAATCCCGCCCTCATATAGCCATCCTTTGCCCGCCCGCAGCGGCAGATTGCACGTTGGATGGCCCTCCGAGGTCGCCAGCCCGCCGTTGTCAGACATGAAGAAAACGACGGTGTTCTGCGTCAGATCGAGCCGGTCCAGCGCGTCGAGCACCTTGCCCACGGCTTGGTCCATCGCCTCGACCATGCCCGCGTAGACCGCGTGATCCTGCACGAGCCGGACCTCTCGGTCGCCTTCCTTGCCCCAGGCCGGGCCATCGTGCGTCACGGTCCTGGCCTTCGCTTCGTACTTGGCCTTGAGGTCCTCTCTGGCCATCAGGGGCGTGTGCACCGAATAGAACGCCAGGTACGCCAGGAAAGGCCCATCCCGATGTCCCTCGATGAACTTGCACGTCTCCGTCGCCAGCCGGTCGGGCAAGTGCTCGCCGTCGGGCCCATCGGGCAGTCGCGGGTTGCCGTACGGCGAGAAGTATCGCTTGCCGCCGTAAGGTCCGCCCCGGTCATGTCCGCCCTTGTTCACGTCGAAGCCCTGGTCTTCCGGCCAGAATCCCTCCGGCCCCAGGTGCCACTTGCCCGCGAACAACGTTGCATACCCATGCTGCCTCAAGGCCTCGGCGACAGTCACTTCCTCCAGCGGCACCCGGTCGCGATAGCGCGCGGGCAGGAGCGGCTTGTTCCGCGTCCAGTGCTTCTGTACGGTGTCCGGCTGCGGCGCGCCGAAATAGTCGGTCGTCCGAAGCCGGGCCGGATATTTGCCCGTCATGATGCTGGCCCGCGTCGGCGAACACACCGGGCAGGCGGCGTAGGCGTTGGTGAAGCGTATCCCCGTTGCCGCCAGCCGATCCACGTTTGGCGTTTCGTAGAACTTGCTGCCATAGCAGCCCAAATCCGTCCAGCCCAGATCGTCGACGAGAAGGAACACGAAGTTCGGCCTTCGCGGCCCGCTGCTGTCTGCCAGCGCGCGCGATACGCCGCAGGCCGGCAACAGTGCGGCCGTTCCCAGAGCTCTCAGAAAATCGCGTCGGTTCATAGGCACCTGTCGCTCTTACGGGGCGAAGCGGATTCCCTTTGCGCGTTCGATGGTGAAATGGCCTTCATTCGGACTGCGGACGAGCGCGCCGTTGATGCGCAGGTTCTCGATCGTGACGTTCTGCACGCTGTGCTCGTCGTTGTCGTAGCCGACCAGGAACGAGACGGGCGGCTTGTCTGCGGTCACGTCGATGTCTTTGAAGTGCACGTTGCGGATGCGTCCTCGCCTGGCCGCGTACGTGCTCAGTTCGTCGTCCGTTACGGACATCCACTGCCCGAGCGGGCTGCGCTTGCGATCCGGGTTCTGCCGATGATATTCCTGGGGACAATCTCCGCTGTAGATCGACAGGCCGATGCGAAACTCGATCAGTTTCTCGCGCGAGTCCTCCACGCGGATGTCCTCGAAGCGGATGTTCTCAACGGTGGCCCAGTCCCCGTTGTGGATTGTAAAGGTGCCGCCGCGCTCGACGTGGATGATGTCGCAATCCTTGAACACGATGTCGCGAACGGACTCGGTCTGGAGCTCGAAGCCGATCTCCATGGCGTTGCCCCATTCGGCGTTCCACAGCACGGAATTGACGACCGCGACCTTCCGGACGTCGCGCAGGCCGCTCTCGCCGCCCTCGAAATACGCCGGCGAGGCCTTGACCGCAATACAGTCGTCCTTCGTTCGCAGGAACGAATCGGAGACCGTCAGGTTGTGACAACCGACGATATCGACGCCGTCGTCGTTATCACGCCAGCCGACGATCTTGACGTTGTCGATCTTTACGTTGTCCGACCGGATCGGCACCACGGTCCAGCCGTAACTGCCGAGGATCACGATGCCGCTCACTTCGACGCCGGTGCACCTGGAGAACTTGAGCATCTGCGTCTTGGTGTCGCGATGCGTGCCGTCCAGAACACCATACCCGGCCACACGCACATTCCTGGCGTTCTCGGCCCGCACGCGGCCGCGCACCACGGCGCCGCCGGCAATGTAGAGCATTTCGCCGCTGGTCAGGATGATCTCGCCGACATCGTAAACCTTGCCCGGCCCGAAGTAGTGCATCCGCTCGTGGTCCGGCTTCGGGGTCTTCTTCTCGGGCGGATTGGCGAACAGAAACAGCGGCCGCTCGATGTCCCCATCCAGCTCGATGCTCAGTTGGCACGGACGTTCCAGGTCGAAATGGATTGTTCCATCCTCGACGGTGAAGCTCACGTTGCGGCTTTTGGGCCGGATGTCCACCCTCGCGAACGCCTTCTGATGCGTCACCGAAACGCGCACCTTTCCTCTGAACGAGAAAGTGCAGAAGGCCGCAATCGCCGAGTCGTGGACGAACTGCGCCTGGCCGTCGACCTTCACCTGGAAATCCGAGGCCTGCGGCGCACCTTCCGGCGTTGGATAGGTCACCACGGCGGCGCGCGCAGGGGCCCAAAGGCCCAGCGCCAGCGCTGCGACGACGAGCGCGGTCCATCGCATGGATCGTCCAGGTCTCGAAGGCATCGATCTCAGCCTTTCAATTCAGCGGCGATCTTGTTCAGCAGGCCGCCGGCGGCGATGATCTCCAGTGCGAAGTCAGGCAGCGGCTGGAACTTGATCTTGCGGCCGTTGGTCTTGTCGTGGATCACGCCGGCGTCGTAGTCGATCTCGACCTCGTCGCCGTCGGTGATCTTCTCGACGGCCTCGGCCGACTCGATCAGGTAGAACCCGCAGTCGATCGCGTTGCGGTAGAAGATCCGCGCGAACGATCGCGCGATCACCGTTTGGACCTTCGCGCCGCGAATCGCCCAGACCGCGTGCTCGCGACTGGAGCCGCAGCCGAAGTCGTCGCCGGCCACCACCACGTCACCCGGCCGGACCTTCTTGACGAAGTTCACGTCGAGGTCCTCCAGACAGTGTGTCGCCAACTCCGCCTCCGCGTCCGTATTCAGGTACCGCGCCGGAATGATCTCATCCGTATTGATATGATCCCGCTGATACACATGTGCCTTGCTCATTCCTCTATCCTCACTTCTGATGGAGCCACCATGGCATGAATATCAAAGAGCAAATCGCAAATATCAAAATCACGCGTTCGCACAATCCGAAATCCGAATCTCGAAATTCGAGACAAACCAGAATGCTCGAATACCGAATGCTCACAGACTATTCGCTCTTGCGAGGAACTGAGCCAAAAATGTTCATCAACTCTGTGGCTTCTTGAATGAGTTCCTGTCTACGGATTTCCAGCCTTTGCTCACCGCAGGCGTCGACAAGCTGAAGCCAATACCGGCTCTCCTTGGATTCCTTCTTGCAGATCCTGATTCGCATCAGGAAATCCTTCTTACCCAGAGCCTCGTTCGCCTCAATATAGTTCGCCCCGACGGAACCTGACGCCCTGACGAGCTGTTTGCCGTCCTCGATGTTGGCGGTCGTTGGCTTCAGGCTCTTGACGAATTCACGGACGGCGCGCGCAAAGGCAAGCGTCCGGTCTTCTAAAGCGTACTGTTTGGGGTTTTGAGCCTTGGTCATTCGAGCTTGTCTCGGATTTCGGTTTTCGATATTCGTATTTTGCTACAGGTGCTTCCTTGGGTCGGCGAGCCGGCCTTCGACGGCGCTGGCGGCGACGGTGGCGGGGCTGGCGAGGTAGACCTCGCTCTTGGGACTGCCCATCCGGCCGACAAAGTTGCGGTTCGTCGTGCTGATGCACTTCTCTCCGGCGGCCAGTACGCCCATGAACCCGCCCAGACACGCGCCGCAGGTCGGCGCCGAGATCACACAGCCGGCGTCGTAGAACACGTCGAACAACCCCTCGTCCGCCGCCTGCTTCCAGATCACCGGCGTGGCCGGCACGACCAGCGTCCGAATCTTCACCTCCTTGCCCTTGAGGACGCCGGCGGCGATCCGAAGGTCTTCGATGCGACCGTTCGTGCAACTGCCGATGTACGCCTGGTCCATGGCCATGCCGGCGCAGTTCCCGATGGCAACCCCGCCGCTGGGTAGGTGCGGCAGAGCCACCATCGGTTCGATCGCCGAGCAGTCGAATTCCTCGACCGCCGCATAGTCCGCGTCGTCGTCGGAGGCAACGACGGTGTAGTCCTGTTTGCCCTTCAACCGCCCGTCGAGATAGGCCTTCGTGACATCGTCGAACCCGATGATGCCGTTCTTGGCCCCGGCCTCGATGGCCATGTTCGTGATCGTCATGCGCGCTTCCATCGACATCTTGGCCAGCGCCGGCCCGACGAACTCCATCGCCTTGTAGAGCGCGCCGTCCGTGCCGATCCGCGCGATCACCGTCAGGATCACGTCCTTGCTGTACACGCCGGACCGCAGCGAGCCGTTCAAAACGAATTTCATCGACGCGGGCACGCGGAACCAGAGCCGGCCTGTCGCGATCGAAGCCGCCAGGTCGGTCGAGCCGATCCCGGTGCTGAAGGCGGCTAGGGCGCCGTAGGTGCATGTGTGCGAATCGCCGCCCACGATGACCTCGCCCGGGCGGATGTGTCCCTGCTCGGGCAGCAGTGCGTGGCAGACGCCCGCCCGGCCCAGCTTGTAGTAGTACTTGATCTTGTGCTGCTTCGCCCACGCGTCCAGACGCCTGTGCAGTTCGGCGCTCTTGACGTCCTTGGGCGGCTGGAAGTGGTCCGGCGTCACGACGATCTTCTCCGGATCGAACACGCGGTCGATGCCGCGCTCGACCAGCATCGAGATCGCCGGAGGCGTCGTTACATCGTGACACATCACCACGTCGATATTCGCATCCACCAGTTGTCCGGGCGTCACCTTCCTGTGCCCGCTGGCCCGCGCGAAGATCTTCTCCGTTATCGTCATTCCCATGATGTAGATTCCTTTTTCTTTCGGCTGAAGCTATGCGTTTGTCGTCGCCTGGCCGTTGGCCTGCTGGGTGGCCGTCATCCGGTTGATGGCGTCGACGTAGGCCTTGGCGCTGGCTTCGATGATGTCGGTGGAGACGCCGCGGCCGATGAACGTCCGCCCGGCCTCGACGATCCGAACCGTCGCTTCGCCCAGCGCGTCCTTGCCTCCCGTGACGGCGCGGATGGAGTAGTTCTCCAGCTTGGGCGACAGGCCGGTGGCCTCGCGGATCGCTTCATACGCCGCATCGACCGGGCCGTCGCCGCAGGCGGCCGCCAGCCGTTCCTGGCCCGCGATCTTCATCCGCACACTGGCGGTCGGCAACGTGCCGGTGCCGCACGCGACGTGCAGGTATTTCAGCTCGTACACCTGCGACACCACGCGGACCTCATCGTTGATGATCGCGGCGACGTCCTCGTCGAACACTTCCTTCTTCTTGTCGGCGATTTCGAGGAACCGCGCGTAGGCCTGTTCGACCTCCTCCTTGGTGAGCTTATAACCAAGCTGTCGACAGCGGTCGGCAAATCCGTGCCGGCCGGTGTGACGTCCGAGCACCATGCGCGACCCGCCCAGCCCGATCGTCTCCGGCGTCATGATCTCATAGGTGCTGCGCTCCTTGAGGATCCCGTCCACGTGGATGCCCGACTCGTGCGCGAACGCGTTGGCGCCGACGATGGCCTTGTTGGGCTGGATCACGAATCCGGTCAATTGGGACACCAACTGGCTGGTGCGATAGATTTCCTTCGTGTTGATGTTTGTGTTCAGCCCGTTGGCACTGCCGTCGGCGAAGAAGTTGGCGCGGGTGTGGATCGCCATGACGATTTCTTCGAGCGCGGCGTTTCCGGCCCGCTCGCCGAGCCCGTTGACGGCGACCTCGACCTGCCGGGCCCCGCTGCGCACGCCCGCCAGCGAATTGGCGACCGCCAGACCGAGGTCGTTGTGACAGTGCGTGCTGATGACGCACTTGTCGATGCCCGGGACCTTGCTCTTGAGCTGGGCGATGAGCTGGCCGTATTCGTACGGCAGCATGTAGCCGACGGTGTCCGGGATGTTCAACGTGGTGGCGCCGGCTTCGATCACGGCGGCCAGGATCTCGATGAGGAAGGGGACTTCGCTGCGTCCGGCGTCCTCCGGCGAGAATTCCACGTCATCGACGAACTGCCGGGCGCACTGGATCGCAGCCACCGCCATCTTCACCACCTCGTCGGGCTTCTTGTTGAGCTTGTGCTTCATGTGGATCGGCGAGGTCGCGATGAACGTGTGGATGCGCCTCCTCTTGGCCGGTGCGACGGCCTTGCCCGCGGCTTCGATGTCCACGTCCTTTGCTCGCGCAAGTCCTGCAATGACAGGCCCTTGCACTTGTTCCGCCACGAGCCGCGTCGCCTCGAACTGTGCCGGCGAGGAGACCGGGAAGCCCGCCTCGATGATGTCGACCCCGAGGGCGGCCAGTTGCTGGGCGATCTCGAGCTTCTGCGGGATCGAGAGCGAGGCACCGGGCGATTGTTCGCCGTCACGTAACGTCGTGTCGAAGATGAAGACTTTGTCGTCAGGCATAGTAGTTCTCCGGAAAATCATTTCGAGCCGCCGGCATTATGCCGCAACAGGGGCCGAAATGCTACGGTTTTGCGTAAGATTGGGGACTGCAACGAGTTGTGGTGGTTCTGTTGTATGCGCCTTAGCGGCGCAGGATCAGGGCGATCAGGCCGATGCGGCCGTTGAGGATGGAACGAATTGTGCCCTTCGTGGTACCCATAGATCATTCAAGTATACATATCGGCCGCCCGGATGCAAGGCTTTTCCAGAAGAATCCTGCAATTATCTCCAGATTGGTCCCGGCGGCGCGTCACTGGAGGGATTTCCAGGGGTCTTCGACGTCGACTTGTGCGGCGGTCGCGGTGATCTGGCGCTGCGTGGGCAGGGGAGTCATCGGCACTGTCAGGATCAGCGAGGTCTTGCCCGGCCGGCGCCACTGCCACTTGTCACGGGGTGGGACCACCACGCCTTCGACGATCATGGTTCCGGCCATCGTCTTGTAGACGCTCGGATCGGCCACGCGGATCGGAGCGGTCGATCTCGTCACCGACAGCGTGAAGACAACGCCGGCGGCGGCGATCTTGTTGAAGTTGAACTCGCGCGTCACGCCGTTGTAGAGGACCACGTCGATCCAGGCGCCCTCGTCGTCGCGCCCCGTCTCCATGCGGACCGGCAGTTCGTCAATCTGGGCGCCGTGGACGCAGAATCGCGCCTCCATCGTGCCGGACTCGACGTCGACCGGATCGCCGACTTGCACCTGAGCGGGCAGCTTCAGGCTGCCGATCGCTCCTTCGAATTGCAGCCGCATCCGAAGGTCGCGGGCCTGGATCGTGCCGTTGGCGATGCGGTCGAGCGAGATGTGGGTGTCACCCCGGTCGGTGGCGAAGAGAACCGCGCTGAGCAGTTCGGTGCCGTCCTGGATCGTGAAGATGCTCGCGGAGGCGTAGTCGTAGCCATCGTGCAGAAAGCGGATGCGCATCGCCGCCGGGCCGGAGGCGGTGTTCCAATACGCCACGAGCGGCCTGCGCTGGTTCCAGAGATCGCCGCAGTTGACCGAGCCGATCGTGAAATCCGGATGCAGGTACGTCCGCCCGATCACGTCGTGCTCGCCCTGCGGATTCAGAACGAACGTCTCGATCTCTTCGCGGGCCTCGGCCAGTGAAGTGAAGTAGGGCAGCAGGTCCTCGGGACAAGCCAGAGGGATGCGGTGGGCGTCGATGGATTCATACGCCTGGGCCTCGGACATGTAACTCACTCTTCCTCTGGTTCCTTGCTGGATGAAGGCCAGGACGCTCGGGCGCAGCAACGTTGCATAGGATCGGCTGTGCGGTCCGGCCCACTGCTTCGTCGGCGCGTGAAAACGCCGGGCCAGATGGTACCAGGCGAAACCGTGAAGGTCCTCGGTCAGACGCCTGCACTCAGGGTCTTTGACGTGGGCCAGGATGCGGGTCAGCTCGCTGATCGCCACGACGGTGTACGTGGGGCTGTTGTACTCGCTGAACGAACCTTTCTGCTCGGTGTAGTCGTGGAATCGCTGGAGGCGCTGCCTGCCGTAGTCGAACAGGGCGCTGTCTTTGAATCGCTCGCCGGCGACGAGTGTGACATACGTCCCCATGATGGCGATGTTGGTGTAGCCGGGCCCGACGTTGCGCCGCTGGATGGAACGGGCGGCGTGCAGGATCGACTCTCGCACCTTCTCCTGCAACGGTCCGGGCAGACGGTCCATGTGGTCGATCGCCACCTGGAGCAGTTGCGTGCCGCAGAAGTCGGCCCAGTTCCAGTCGGGCGGCGACATCTGATCGAGCGGTTCTTCGAGAAACCACGACCAGATTCCGTAGGTGCGGCTGCCGGGGTCCTGGTCCTGAAGATCGATCACGCGGTCGAGAATCTGCTCGGCCCGCTCCAGACGGTTGGGGTCGTCCGCATCGAGCAGGGCCACCGCGTAGATCAGCGAATCGCGGGTGCGGTGGACCGTGCCGGATTCGAGCGTCGTGTGGTAGCCCGGCGACGAGAACGGCCCCGCCAGCATCCTCGCGGTCCCGTCGTAGCTTTGATCCTGCGCCGCCAGGGCCTTGAGAAAGCCCTCGCGGCGCGCCGACGTCGGGAAGAAATCGGCGCCAAGGCACGAAGCCAGGTGCGTTGCCACGATCAGTCCGATCCACCCAATCTGTCGGCGTATCATGCAGGAGCCTCCTTCTGTCGTATCCGAGTGATTGGCCACGGCCCTATGATACGTCGCTTCGTCATCCCGATCCAGCCTTTGTCGTGTTGGCGGCAATCTGTGGCAGACTTGTTCTGCATCGGTTCGGCGCGTATAATGGCGCGCAGGAATGAACGTATGAATCCAGCCGCACTCAGGGAGATGTGATTTGACGACCGAGCGAATGGAAAACCCGCAAGTGACGCCGCTCAAGCGGAACCTCCAGAACGTCATCTTCGGCAAGAGCGACAGCATCGACGTGATGGTCGTTGCGCTGCTGGCAGGCGGCTCCGTCCTGATCGAAGATGTGCCGGGGGTAGGCAAGACCACGCTGGCCAAGGCGCTGGCGCGGAGCATCGATGCCAAGTATCGGCGGATTCAATTTACCCCCGACCTGCTGCCGGCTGATATCCTCGGCTCGTCCATCTACAACCCCGTCAGTGGCGATTTCCGCTTCGATCCGGGCCCGATCTTCTGCAACATCCTGCTGGCCGACGAGATCAACCGCGCCTCGCCTCGAACGCAGTCGGCTCTGCTCGAAGCGATGAACGAGAACCAGACGACCATCGAGGGCCAGTGCCGCCCGCTGGCCCGGCCGTTCATGGTCATCGCGACGGAGAACCCTATCGAGTTCCACGGGACCTACCCGCTGCCGGAGGCGCAACTGGACCGCTTCCTGGTCCGGCTGGCGATCGGGTATCCGACGGCGGAGGTCGAGGTCGACATCCTCAAGTCGCACGCGAACCGCGAGCCGCTGGATTCCATCGAGCCGGTGATGGGTCTGGACCAGGTCCGCGCGATTCAGGAAGAGGTGGCGAACGTGCACGTCGACGATGCGATCCTCGAGTACATCGTCGAGATCGTCCACGCGACGCGGAACGACAGCCGGCTCCAGTTGGGCGTCAGCACGCGCGGGACCCTGATGCTCTCTCGCGCCGCCCGGGCCAGAGCCTACGCGCTGAATCGCGCGTTCGTGATTCCCGACGACGTGTCGTGGAGCCTTCCGCACGTGCTGCCGCATCGCCTGCTGCTGACCGCCAAGGCGCAGCACGGCGGCGCGACCGCCCAGCAGATCGTTGCGGAGATCCTGGGGCGGATCAAGGTCCCGGTGTAGGACAGGCACTCGATATGGCCGCCACCCGTACGAGAATGCGTCTTGGCGTGACCGAAGCGGGACGGATGCTTCTGATGGGGACGGTGTTCTTCGGCCTGGCGGCGCAGCTCGTTCCGGCTTTCGGCGTTCTCTCGGCGCTGATCGTGGTCCTGCTGACGGTCCTGGCCGTCGGCTTCGTTCTGCGGCCCCGGATCGAGGTGACCGCCCACCTTCCCGATTACGTCGTGGCAGGGCAGGACGCCCAGTTTCGCTACACACTCAAGAATGTGGCGCGCGTTCCGGCCTACGATCTGCACGTCCGTTTCGTCGGGTTGCCCCAGACGATCGAACAGGTGGGCGGCGCCCAGATGGTTGCACGTCTGGGGCCGGGCGAGTCGACGGAGGTGGCCGTCACGATGCGGGCCCGACGACGGGGCAACCATCTGATCCCGTTGCCGATGTGCCAGTCGAGCTTCCCGTTCAACCTGCTTGTCTTCGGCTCGCATCGCAAAGACAAAGGGACGCTCACGGTTCTGCCGGTGTTCTACCAGCTCCAGATGCGTCTGGCGCGTCTGAGCGGTCAGGGGCGCAGTGGCGTGGCCGGATTCGCCGGAAGGGCGGAGGTCTCCCCCGAGTATGCGGGCAACCGTCCGTTCCTGCCGGGCGATTCGCCGCGACGGATCGACACCCGCGCCTGGGCGCGCCTGTCCGTTCCGGCGACCAAGGAGTACCACAACGACGCCGACCGCTGTGCGGCCCTGGTGCTGGACACGCGAATCCGTCCCGACAGGAAGAGAACGGGCGACGAGGAGATCCCGGAACTCGAAGCCGCAGTGTCTCTTTGCGCCTCCATCGCCTTCAGCATCCAGCGGGACTGCCTCGTCGAGTGGTTCCTGGCCGGGCCCGAACTGCACGATTTCACGGTGTCGCGAGGCCGGCCGGCCCTTGGCGCGCGGGCAGGACGCGCGCGGCAGGGGGCGCGTGTCGAGGCGATCCACGAGATCCTGGCGACCGTGGCACCGGCGGAAAACTACGACCTGGACCGGACCGCGGCCGCACTGACAAGCCATTTCCATCGTATTTCTGAGGTCGTCTTCATTCTGTTGCGACCGGACCGGGTGTATCTGGACCTGTTGGGATTGGCCGCCGCATCCCGTTGCCATTGCAGCGTGTATCGGGTGGCCGAGGCCGACGCCCGGAGCTCCGAGAGCGACGCGCTGCCGGGCGATTCGGTAACGCTGCTGTCGCCCGAGGATATCCTGACCGGCCGCCTGGGACCCTTATGAAGCCGCAGAAGATCATTGCCGTCATCATGGTTCTGGCCAGCTCGGCGGTCACCGCCTGGGCCTCGGTGGATATCGCGTACCCGGCGATTCTCTGCATGCTGGGTCTGCTGGGCCTGTCGCGAAGGTTCACGTGGAACTTCAAGTCCGAGCGGCGGATCATCACGTCGCTGCTCATGCTGGTTCTGGCGATCTTCTTCGCCCTTCACTACAGCTATACGCGTCCGCACAGTTGGGTGGCGCACGAATTGGCCATGAGTCTGGCCTGGCAGACGGTCGCCCGGTACTTTCTAGCCGGCATGATCCTGATGCTCTTTCTCGGATCGCCGCGCCAGCTTCCGGCCTCGTTGGGGCTCTTTCACTTGGCCAGCACGATCTGCGCCGGCCAGGTCCTGCTGCTGAACGACCGATTCATCGCCTTTCGTCTGCTGGAGCTGTTCTCGGCAGTCCTCGTGGTGCTCTACGCCGCCACTACGTGCGGCCCGGCCCCCCTGGAACTCCGGCCGGATGCGCTGCGGCCCCGTGAGGATGCCAGGCTCATCGTCGCATGCCGTCGCAGGATGCCGAGATGGGCCGCCAGCGCGCTGATCCTCGTGGTGGCCGCCAACGCCGGATGGATCATTAGCTCGATTCTCTATCGGCACGTCGAGCTGCTCGAGTACCTGCCCGCCTGGTTCGGAAAGCAGGTGATCAACATGGACTCGACGACGGCCGACGCGGCGCGCATCGCGTTTTCGACCACGGGCCGCCTGTCGAGCCTGGCGTCGGTCCTCGAAGAGCAGGATACGACGGTGGTCCTGGAGATCGAGAGCGAACAGTCGCCCGGCTATCTGCGCGGCCGCGCGTTCGA
>ENA-UPTA01005205-UPTA01005205.1-activated-sludge-metagenome-genome-assembly--contig:-NODE-5205-length-12044-cov-3.938610_pt1 | contig 12044 bp, 14 predicted proteins | sample MGYA00238184_ERZ773361 | MGnify/ENA primary metagenome ERZ773361 (study PRJEB29100, sample SAMN05720205) | activated sludge metagenome | isolation source: anaerobic digester from wastewater...
TAATCCGGGTCGGGTCCATCTATGGCGGCGTGTTCAGATCTAAACAACATGGTTGCTCCAATGCCGTCTTTCTTTACACGCCAAAGCTCTTGCTTAAGAAGGCCATCTTTGATTTCTGCGCCTCTGGGCGGATAGTACTTCTCTCCTACCCATTTGCCTTCAACGTCTCTCACGAAATATACCCATTCCCCATCTGGATGGAGTTTCGGATCTTCATCTCGACCAGATGTTGTAACTTGTTTCGTTTTTCCATCATCCCCAACATATAAAATGTTTCCATCCGCCACACGCACTGATGCGGCTTGAGCATTAAAAGAAATCGAAATTAAGAACAATGCCATCCACAAAATTTTCATTTTTCCCATCCCATCATCTTGTTGGCAACTTTTTTGCCAGTGATTGTATGGTTGAATCAGTGTGTTTCAATAACACCTTGCGATTGTAAGTGACAAAATCGGGGTGCGTTGAAACCCTATACTGCTTTGAAGCGTTATTCTCAATAAACTTTTTGGCATCCTTCCCTTGCAGACTACCTTGAAACGGCGATCGAACCCGGTCAAATATCTGATATTTCCCGGCATCCACAACCTTGGTTAGCCAACCACCCTTTTTCTTTTTAAGCTCAACAACCATCTCAAGGAACAATTTGAACGCTCCATCCGGCATTTTGATTTTGTGGCCGTTCACCTCAAGGTCGTTGCTCCGCTTCATCGGGGCGGTTCCCGGAATATAGATTTTGTCATAACACTTATAATCAAAATCTTTATAATCCTTCGCCTGCTTTTTAGTGAGCGCCGTTACCCCACCCTCAGGCATAAATTCTTTAATGAGATCCTCAATAGACAGCTTGAATGTTTTAAAATCAAGAGCCGTCGCAAGTGGGGTCGTGACTATCTTACACTTACTCAATGTCCAGTTTAATACGATGTCCTCGATTTTCGTGAACGGCGTGAGAACAACGAGAACCTTGTCATCCTTGCAAATATCCTTTAACCCGGCGAATTTGACCAGCTTGCCATCGCCCAGCTTTGGCACAAAAAGGAAACCAACACGGAAGCTATCATACAGCTTGTACCCTATATAAAAGTATCCATCCTTAATTTCCTGAAACTTTCCCTCTATCTTGTTGACCGTCCGGATTTTCTCAAACAAGACCGGGAATGAAAGCTGATACCGCCTCAGATCCGATTCTGTCACCTCGATAGGCGCACTCTCCGCTGATTCCACTGAATATGCGTAGAGTCGACCGCCGACCTTCTTAATTTGCCGTTCGTTCCCATTATCCCCCAAAGCGGAAGAATAATACGGCTCCTTCATGTAGTCATACTTCAGGCGATCTAAATATTTCTGCTTTGTCAGAGAATTAAAATCGGTCTTTGAAATACGCACCAACTCGCTCTCGCTGAACGACGCTGTGGGAAAAGCCTCTATATTCTTTAATATGAAGTTCAACATCACGTTAAAAGCACTCCGTTGTCATGCAGATAAGCCTCAATGATCCCCTTTTCCGCTTTCTCAGGCAATTTCGTGTTCTCCGGCGGCTTAATTTCGACCGTTATTGACTTCGCCTTCCTACCACTACGCTTAATGTAAAACCGTAATTTAGCTGACACGTACTCAGCGTCCTGCATGGATATATTTAAATCCGAAAACGCCTGCCGCACATCGCCGCAGTTAATCGTTACCTTTATAATTTTTGTCCCCCGGCACTTGACCTTCACCTCCGTTAAAAGAACAGACTCAACATTATCATTCCCGGCATAACTGAAAGTACCGTTCTTAATAGGGTCGAGTACAACCAAGGTATTGTTGAACGTCGCCTCAGGCACCTGATCCATGCCGAGGATGGCGTTCCCAAATATCTCGATGTATCGCTTTTTATCCGCCTCGCTCCAACCGCCAGCGTTAACGCTGAGCACGCAATTGCTCGTGTCGAAAACAAGCATATCCTCTCTGGCTGGACGAAAAGACTGAATATCAACTTTCCCATCCTTAAATATAAGGTGCGTTTTCATGTAATCGCCATGCGCTATCAAAACGATATGCTTGCCGTTGTGGGTTCTGTACCGGATATCACAATGCTCGCTTTTACCGGTGTCCTTAAAGTGTTGTTCAATGGCCGCCTTCAATTGAGCGACACGCTCCTCAGCGAAGTCGCAGTTGTTATGATCAAATTTGTGGTGGCTTAATTTTTCGGAGTAGACAACGTATAAGTAGAAATCAAAGGCGAGCGAGAACGCTTCTTCACTGTGGAGAAAAACCCGCATAGCGGTTGTCTCGGACGGTTCATCATCCTGAACCGATATGTTATACTGCCGCTTTGCCTGTTCAAGATATCCCCTCGCACGATCAGCGACATCGTTAATGCACTGCAACTCCTCCTCGATGTACGACCGCTTCCCATCATCACTAATGCCGTCTAAGAAGTCGTGGATATTATTTCGGTCAAAGACAAAACCGTCGGCTACCGGAATATTTTTCCGGGTAAAATACGCCTTGAGAAGATCACTACTAACCCCAGTGACAAATTTCTCAATCTTGAATGATCTATGCTTTGCCATATAGACTCTCTAAATTTTTTGCTTATTCTTAAATAAAAAAATACCAAAAAGAACCGCAACGGCTATATCAAATACAGCCCATGCCTCTCGTCCGAAATGAAGCGGCACAATCGGATTAAAAAACAAAGCAACAAAACCCATTATCCATACCCAAGCACTCTTGTTCCCCTTGTAAGAAAACCATGCCAAGAATCCGGCAGTTAAACAAACAACCAGTCGTAACAACACGTAATATCCATACGGAAAAGGGAATATCGCCAACACAAGCAATGCGATCGATAAAATTATTGGAGGTTTTATAGAGATATTCTTCGTCATATCTTCTCACCTATCAAATGCGACATCATCTTCTTCTTTGCCATCTTCGGCCTCACCTTGACCTTCGAGTTGCTCGGGTTCAGCATCAATGATCTTTGGCTCACTTTCGACATCAATGACATCACGAGACCTAATAAATTCATCGGATGCTCTTCTTTCTGCCAGTGACGCAAGCCAAATCCCGTAAAATCGCATCCCGTATGTAAAAACAAGACCTAGTATTATTGAAACTCCTCCAACCCATTGTCCTTTAAAAAAGAGGCCAATGGCCGCAATTGGCGAGACTATTTGAAACATAAACATAAAAAATAACGCTATCCACCCTAGATAATAAAATATTGTCAGAAAGGAAAACATGAACACGGATGCACCGACTACATGAGATAAAATAAATGATATTCCTGCGAGATGATTTTGAAGACCCTTGAATAACGACAAAGGTAAAATTATAAGAAGGAATATCGCTATGGAGGCACCAGCCAAAACGGATATTATTGGATATAGAAACTCTGAAACTTTAAGTGCGCCAAATATAAATATAAAAGGGATAATGCAAAAACCAAGGAAGATAATAATTCCCAGAATGCCCGATCCAAACCCTTTAATTTTCTCCTTAATGTTAAATGCGGACATGTTGCCCCCTTTTGTTTTTTAGAAAAACCATGTTCTGTTCCTCAGAATCGGAATTAATATTATTAAAAGTGGTATTCCTATTAAAAATACTGCTATCTTAATTTTTCTAAATTTTGCCGTTTTATCTTTCACGGCTTCGATTCCAATCGCAAACACCTTCAAAGAAGTGGCTAGCAGAACAAAAGGGATTGCCAATATTATCAGGATGCCGATCACCTGCCCTTTTGTAAAAAAATCCGACCAGTTCGTCACATCAGATATCGTTTTCGACGCAGTATAAAAAAAGAAAACAAATAATTTGTTTAAAAATTGCAGAATCGGGTTATAGGCAATGGTCATAAGAATCCAGAATTTCTTCGACAAGCCATAGAAGAAAAATTTTGTTTTATCTCTTTCATCTAAATAATCGAACTTAGCGGCTATTTTAGCTCCAACAAACGCCCCTATTAACACGATTACCATCTGACCAAAAATCATGTAAAGAAACGTATCTGGCCACTCGCCTCCAAGAGATTGGCCTCTAGCGATATAAAATACTGCTATGAAAAGCAGTATCCAATATTTCATTACAAAGCCGGATAAAAGATATTTCCATGTTCTTAATCCCTTAAACCAATAAGCAAACAACCCAACAAAAAATATGCTACATATAAAATCATTAATGAAGACCAATGAACTTATAAAATTGGTTTGAAATTCCGTAACTACTATTTTGAGCTCCTGAAACCGCTCATGAAACGAAGAAATTGTATTTGATGCATTTGTAAAATACGATAGGCTCAAATAAAGAAGAAATAACACCGCAAAGCTGATTTGCTTATAAGAACGTCGGATGGCTGTCGGCTTTATAGCAGGCAACTGCGCTCCGCAAAATCCACAGAATTTTGCGTCTTCGCTTATCTCCTTATTACACTTAATACATTTCTTCAAATCCACTTATTCTCCAATGTTAACCATTGATTATTATTCAAATGTAATATCTTCTTCCGCTGATTGCGCCTTGCTTTTAGGGTAATCTTCTGTCCCCACCAACAACTCGGTATCACCCAAACCGATCACGTCCCCTTTTTTTAATTCGACTTTCCCGTGAATACGTTTATCGTTTAAGAATGTCCCGTTTGTGCTATTTAAATCCTCAATAAGGCAAACGTCATCTTTCCAATATAAAACTGCATGCCTCCGTGAGCAAAAGTCGTCGTAGCCAATCCGTATATTTGCTTCTTCGCTTCGACCAATTAGAATTGGCGAATCCGACTTTACGAAATATTTATGCCCTTTTAAGGGTCCAGACAGCACAAGAACGACTATAAGCTTTGTCACATCACCACTCCCTTTTTCCAATTACTCAACGTTTCAGCATATTTTTCTTTTAATGAGTTTTGCCGTTCTTTCGGCGATCTCGAAATAGCTTCTTCTAACAATTTAGTAGCTTCTTCCAACCTTGCGTATTGCTTACCAAGCTGTAAGGCTTTTTGTATTTCTTCTTCCGGCAACTTGATCCGACGTAGCTCATACTGGGCTATCGCTTCATAAAATTCGTTGGCCGTCGAAAATCGATTTTTTATATCGGGCTCCAAAGCCTTCAGAATAATCCCATCGATCTCTTCATCCAGATTAAAATTAAAGGAAGACGGCGGAGCTGGCTTATTGTTTCGTGATGCTTTTATAGCGGCTTTTATTTCATTTTTCTTTGTGGCATGATAACCATCTGGCATCTTGTAGGGAGGAACGCCGGTAACCATTGTGTAAAAGATAATACCGGAAGAAAACACATCACTGGCTGGCGATTCGTAGTCCCAAAAGCCTTCTGGAGGCAAATATGCCAATGTTCCTGCCGCTTCAGTAATTCTAGTAACAGGATCAACATGTTTAGCCAGACCGAAATCGGAAACCTTAGCCACAAGATTATTGCCCCTTGTCGATAGCATAATGTTTTGTGGTTTAACGTCTCGATGAACCAACGGTGGTTCTGAACCGTGCAACTTTGATAGCCCGCAACATATATCTTTTTGAAGTTTAATCGCAGTATCTATGGAAAGCTTTATCTCAGCATCAAGGTAAGCTGAAAGCGTGCCTCCCTCAACATACTCCATAGCAATATAACAATACCTAACAGCATCGTATTCAAAGGTATTTGCTTCATATACCCTCACAATGTTATCGTGAGTTATCTTCGACAAAATGTATGCCTCGTTAAATAATATCGGCTCTTGTTCTTTCGGGATGCTCCCCGGGTGAAATATTTTGAGTGCCTGAATCCCTAAATATTTATGTCGCACTCTATACACGCCACCAAACGCTCCTTCACCTAAGAAATGATCGATAGTATATGTATCCCTAATTTTCGTATGCTTTGGTATTAAAATTCTCTTGGCCATCATATTTTTCTTATTCCAGCGTCACTTACTTTTTCTCCTATCTTTTCCTGCTCATCCCTCGGCATTAGATCCCATAACTCAAACATTATGCTCTTTAACGAATCGAGATCTTGACGCTGTAAAGCGGCGCTCCCTTCATCAATCAACTCTTTAGCCCGATGTTTATCTGTAAAAGTTCCGGGATCTTTTTTAATTTCTTGAAAAGCAGACACCCAAAAACCGGGCTGTCTGAACAGAACTGCCCACCTTACGCCAATCATTTCCTCAGTTATCTTTTTTAATCTGTTGATATCTTTATTAGCAACGGTTTTCTCGGCTTCTTTTATCATACTTGATATCTGATCCTTATCATCACTGTTCCCATATGAGGCAACAATCTCTTCGCAGTCTTTAACAACAACGTTATACTCCTTCAGCGCCACCGGCCACTTGGCCATATTTTCTATACTGTCTAATTTTTGTTTCAACTCTTTCAAATTCCTATCTGCTTTCTCTATAGCGTCTGCGTCGCCCCCTTCGGCGGCTTTGACATCCGCACGGATTTCTTCTATACCTTTAGAAACATCTGCTTCCAATAATTTGTTTTCTGTTGTTTTGTCATGCGCCTGAGCAATCTCCTGCTTTAATTTTCCCAGTCTTTTTTCTTCGCCAACAAGATCCGCCTTAACGTGGGCGGGCTCTAGTTTAGGTGATATTTTTTGAGTAACTATCCCACTTATTTTTTTGTCCAATAACGGAATAAAGGCTTCTGCCGAAACAACACGTGATTGGTCTACGCTAATTATTATCTCGACCTCACTATTTTCCGGGAGTGTCCTCGTAACATCTGTTCCCTTAATTTGTAGTGTGCCAAGATGCCTATTCCTATCCGCTATATCACTCTCTCCTTCCCATAAATGTATTTTTAACACATCTTCATTTTCATTAGGGCGAACGGTTCGAGTTGTGAGATAAGTAAAAGGTTTACTCCTTGCTGGTAGCGGTTCATTTTTGTTCAGGTGCTTACTAAAAGAACCATTCTCCAGCTCTACACCTATTGATCTAATCAATGGCGGCTCCGCAACAGATATACCCTGTGTGATCGTAAATGAATCGGGCTCTATAGGAACCTTGTTTCCCTTTTTATCAAAGAGCGCTATCGTAAAATTATTAACCTTATTTTCACGCAAATTGACATTCGTGAAAAAAGCATTATCTTTGATCTCTATCATCCCGCTTTCCCAATCGCCACTAGTTCTAGTTATTTGAACCCGCATGCCATCAGGCAAGTTTTCTCCATCTTTTGCTGGTGAAAACCGTCCACCGACAACCGGATCAATTTCCGTGGTCATCGGATTGTAAGCAAGCTTAACTGAGACCTTGGAATAATCCTTCTTTGTTAACTCATCAGGAATCAATTGAGTTGCGGCAAATATTGCGGCACCCTGTGCAACGACTGTTATTGGGTCAATTTTATGTTCTATCGGAATATTAAAAGCGTTTTTCAATCGTTCACGTATATACGGTATTTGTGTAGGTCCCCCGACTAAAATAAGCTGACTTATGTCTCCACTGGATAAACCCTGACTTTTTAACACCTGATTAAATAGATGGATAGTCTTGTCGACATAGGGCTCTATCAATGAAACAAGCTGACCTCTTTTAATCGGTATATTTATGCTAATCCCCTTCCCGTCCTTATCTTTACTTTTTTCGAGATCAAGAGTTATTTCCGTTTGCTCGACCTGAGATAACTCTATTTTCGCATCTTCAGCGGCCGCCTTTAATGCCGCATTCAAGGCTTTATATTCGTTTGTTCTTCCTAATCCCGGCAAGTTATACTCTTTAGACAAAACCGGATGAATTATGCTTTCCACTATCTTCCAGTCAAAATCTTTGCCCCCTAAATGATTATCCCCAAAGTGATCAACAACTGTCAGTCTTCCACCTTTGGCCTGCATAATAGCAACATCGAACGTGCCGCCGCCAAGATCAAATACGATCCAATAGCCTTTTGGCATTTTCTCAAGAAATCCATATGCTATTGAGGCGGCAATAGGCTCCTGCAACAAAGGAGCATATTTAATTCCGGCAAGTTTCGCCGCACGTTGCGTTGCTTCACACTGAACTATCTCAAAATTACATGGTACAGTGATCACTGCACAATTGATTTCGTCCTCCTCCAATAAATTCTTTTTTGCCGTTATTTTTAAATCTTTCAACACCTCTGCCGAAAGCTCTTCAGGAGTAAGCTTTCTCCTGCTTAAAATAAATTCCTTCACTTGCTGAGTCCCCATTAACCTCTTGAACTCACCAACGGTGTTATCAGGATCATCGACAAGTCTTTCATACGCTTTTCTGCCGACTCGTACTGTGCCGTCTTCATCAATCCGCACAACCGACGGTGTAAATTCTTCCCTTTTATAATTCTTAAAAACTCGTACTTCGCCTTTTTCCATGTATGCGATTTCAGAGTTTGTAGTCCCAAGGTCAATACCAAAATCAATTGTTCGTCTATTCATGGCCTACTCCTTTATTTGTTCTTTTGACTTGCTGACTATAACTTCTCCGTGAGAAATAACCTGCCCCTTATAGTAAATTGATGGCTTAACTGTTTCGGTGATTTTCATATTCCCGGCTGGTAAGTTATCAACCTCATCTACATGCAGAACCTTCACTGACATTCCGTCGTTATAGTCCATCCCTGTATGCTCACATATCTCTATATCTTGTTTTCCAAGCATATCTTTTATTCTTTGGAATTGATCAGTTACTGAAGCATCAATCGTACTCCTCACCTTATCGATCCTTTTCTCAAGCCTCCAAAGTTCGATTGCCAAAGATGCGATAAGATCCATTGATAATATGAAATCCGATGCATCTCGAGCATTTTCAGGAGAAATCAGTTTGCATCCACCGGCAACGCACTGATCAAACTGAGCTCGACTCTTAAAAAAATACAACAATCCTTTGTCTTCTTTGTTAAACACAATTTTTATTTTTGGCCTGTGAACCATTCATTCCTCCTCATCTAATTCTCTGATTATAGGACTCCACTAAAGCATCATGCGTAGAAACATCCTGTTTATAGGAGTCATACAATGCTTTGTACTCGTCATACATAACCTTATGCGAAGCAAGCATGGCATTATACGCATTAACTTTTTGATTATACTCATCAACCATGCTGTCTCTGTTGAGCCAATTCCGGTTCATGCGTTCATTGAGATCATTAATTTCAGACTCCAAAGCCTCCAATCGGCTATTCCCGGATTTCACGCTCGCTTCTAGGCTAGATAATCTAGTTTCCTTCTGCTTTATAGTTTCAGCCAAAGACTCGATCCTTGTTCTTAACTGAGAAAGACTCGTGCTCGAGCTGGACGACCGATCGCTATAGCTTGATGACCGCCTTGTAGAAGTACTGCTTTTATTTGATGAGTTGTCGCCCAAATTACTCACGACAATAATAAATCCGATAAACAGAATCCAGCCAACGATAGGCTTCCAGTTAGTTGTTTTTGTTGTTTTCGTTGATGGCCTGTACGCTGTCGAGCTTGAAGTAGACTTATTTGATGAAGATTTTTCGTAGTAACTTCTATTTAAACGCTCGATCTCCATATTATTTTTAACAAGCTCTTCATCTTTTACAAACTTCTGCTTCGTATATTGCGATGCCGCATACTCGATCGCTTTTTTTACCATTTCGTGGGCTTTCTGATAGCCCCATTCCCTGTTTTTTGGTGGCATCTTTTTATCAGCGACAAGAAAATTATTTAGCACAATAGCCATATTTTTTACATTGCTGGCCAATTTATCACGAGCTAGTCCGTAATCTGATATGCAATTAAAATCTACGAGGTTCCCTTCTTCAATGGGTCCAGCAACTTTCTTTTCAAGCGATGTGAATATATCTATAACTACATCTGCTGATTTCTCCTCAGTTTCATTAAACTCTGCTATTTCTTTTGCTGAATTTCTACAGTGCCGATCAATCAATGTTATATGCGACGCTAAAATCTCATTAAATCCCCTCCTCAAATATTCATATGAAAATGACGAGCCATTCAACAGTGCGGCATGTTGCTTTGTCCTCTCGTAATCCTTTGATACTAGCGATTGCGATAAAAATCTGAAATTTGGACTAGCGATATCACTTAAAAAGCTATTTCTTATTTCTTGTATTTTTACGTCTGACAATCTTGGATCATTAATTCTTGAGGCTTTCTCGCTTGTCCTATTCCAAAAATATTCATTCCCTGCAATTAAAGAAATCCTATTTATCGCAAATCGCCAATTTTGCCAGTGGATATCGGTCAAATTAACGTTTCTTTTCTTTGCTGGCGTATTTTCAACTATAACTTCCTTTAGTTTATTACCACACTCGATACAGAATCTATATTCATGCCCAAACTGCATGTTACATTTCGGGCAAACCCCCTTGGTGAAGACATCATCTTTGTATCTAAGATCCATCTCCTTGCCTATTACGCTACTGTGGGACAAAATCATCTGGTTAACCAACGCTGACACTTTTTGATCTTCTTGAATATCGGATGCAATTACTGTTTTCCATAACTTATGTGCGGCTTGACGATCTCCGTGAATTAAACAAGCTATTGCTTCGCTGTCTATGTCCGTATCAACCCAGAACCAGAAGATCTCCTCCTTCAATCGAGAAATTGGGTTTTCCAGTCTTTGTAAAGCATTAATAACGTTTTGTTCACTCCGGTCGACTTTCCCCATCCAATCAAAATCAAAATCATATGAAACGCTAACGCCTAAAGACGTTTTCACTTTTACTTCATTCACCCGCTGTGTTATCTCTTTAATTGACACATCAGCAGGTAATCCAAGAACTCTAAAGGCGTTATTCTGATACCTATACATTCAGACACCTACCAAATAAGTTAATAACGTTTTATCCTTATTTTTGTTTCTTCATAGTGCTTGCGCTTTACATACTTATCTATCTCTTGCCGGGTTATTCGATATCCACCACGTCGTCCTTCTTTGTATGCCTTAATCTTCCCTTGGCGGATCAACTCTCGCAGATATTCTTCACTCACCCGTAAAAGCTCGGCGGCTTCTTTAGTTAAAAGTATTTCATTCATGGTGTATCTCCTGTCTTGGGAAAATGTTTTCCGTAGGACCTTGAAAGCGAACAAATGCCATTATATACAGTCTATTACAATATGTCAATCAACTTTTTATTTCTGAACACAAAAAAGCCTTCGCCAATCATTGCGATCAGCGAAGGCTTAGAAGCAGGCACTTCTCTATTTATTTTGCTTTGAAATAAATATTCACCAACTCCGCTACAAACTTCTGTTTCCCGCCGATATGCCAGTCGGTATTCCGCTCCGGCTCAAGCGATGATTTGTAATCGTAAATCGTGAACACTAACCCGTTGATCCGACCAACCCACTCAGCCTTGGTCTTGCCATCAAGCGATTTGCCAAGTTGCGGCTGACCAAACACCCGGACAATCTCCTCATACCGGGTGCCTTCAGGCAAATAGCCCTGACACCCGGTACCGATATGAGACACACCACCCATCTCGATCTTTAAATCAAGTTCAGCTTTAACTTTCATTCTGCGCCTTCCTTTTGCCCCAGCCAGCCTTCCATCTGGCAACCGCACCGGCCACAATCGCATCAATTTCTTGCTGAGTAATCCCATCAGCAGTCACATGCATAAGTTCCTCTTTATTAAGCACCCTGAAATTTTTGATACCCCGATCCTTCGCTTGTAACATCAGAGTATTCCGGGTCTGCTTTACCTCCGGCTGAACCTTTACGATCTTTTGCTTCTTTGTTTTTTTCGCCATTGAAACGCCTCCCTTTTTATAGAACCGATTCTTGTAATTTGCCCGTCACGACATCGAGCATCTGAAAGTGCGTCACGCCGCCTTCCTTCCACTGCTGTTCGATCGTGATCGACCACTTGCCCAGCGGCATGACCTGTTGAATCTCCCGCAACCGCAACTTAGCGGCCGGAAGATGATCACGCATGCGCCCGGACGTTGGGATATTTTCGACATACATCTCCTCGCCGCCGTTACGGATGCTGATATACCGGCTCTTTTTAGCCGTCATATTCTCACGAACCATAAAAATCCCCTCCTTTCGAGGGGTATAGGGCCATACGGTTTAATAGTTGGCAAGGCGTTTCTTCT
>ENA-UPTA01005207-UPTA01005207.1-activated-sludge-metagenome-genome-assembly--contig:-NODE-5207-length-12043-cov-16.513013_pt1 | contig 12043 bp, 10 predicted proteins | sample MGYA00238184_ERZ773361 | MGnify/ENA primary metagenome ERZ773361 (study PRJEB29100, sample SAMN05720205) | activated sludge metagenome | isolation source: anaerobic digester from wastewater...
CAGCATATTTGTCAGCATCTTGAGCTCCTATCCCGACTATAACCATCAGCATCATTATTGAAAGAATAAAAGTCGAGATACCCTTTTTCATCAGTTTCCTCCTCTTGGAAATTGTCTATTAGATGTCTTTATTTGGATGAATCGTAACATCAGTATGATTAAAACATCAGAGACCTGCGCTGTCAACAGTTTTATTACTGCTACGAACCTTGTGGTTTGCTTCGATCTATTGAACCGCCCCAGGTTTGCTATCTCGATAGAGAGCTTAGAAAGCACCTTGCGGATCATCGCAGAGAAACGGTGTGCTTTGCAAGGAATGCGTCCAATATGCTGCATAGACTTGTGGTGTATATATATAAGAAGAAAGCAGATTATGTGCCTGGCTATGCTTGTGCATGAGAAGGCTTCCTTATGCCATTCTCAATCCTCATAAACAAGGTTCGTAGCAGTATGGGATTTATCCTTTATCTGAGCACTTTGAAAAACCGCCAAAGGGTCCAGAGAGTTTTATATAAATAAATTTACTCCTGATTTGCTTGCTGCTTCCATATATGTTGCGACACCACCTACTTCAATTCCATCGATGAATTCTTCTTTTGTAATGCCCATGATATCCATTGACATCTGGCAAGCAACCATCCGGACTCCTGAAGCTATTGATGACTGAATCATCTGTTCCAGTTGATCCACATTCTTGGCTTTCATACGGCTCTTCATCATTTGGACTCCCATGCCTGCAAAGTTCATCTTGGAAAGAGAAAGCTTCCCTGCGTGTTTTGGAAGCATGATACCGAACATGCGACCCATAAAGTCCTTATGAACCGAAGGTTTTTCTGGTCTCTTGATTACCGAAAGCCCCCAGAATGTGAAGAACATGGTAACCTGTTTTCCCACCGCAACGGCTCCGTTGGCTAGGACGAAGGCCGCCAGTATCTTATCAAAATCGTTTGAAAAGACGATAAAGGTTGCTCCCTGGCTCGTTTGTAGCATCTTAAAGCCTTCAGAATCTTGCTGAGAATGCTGCCCCTCAGCCTTTCTAACAACAGAGGAAATAGTAGCACCTTTCTCGATGACCGCTTGAATTGTGCCTCCTTTTTCTTCAAGGCTTATCAAAAGGTTCCCTGTGAGGTTTGCCCAGGATTGTACATCACGGGAAAAGCCAGGGTCACTCGCAGTTATAATAATCCGAGTTCCAGGTTCTACCGCATCGATTTCGTTTTTTAACCGCATGATTGGGCCTGGGCATTGCAGACCACAGGCATCAACATTGATAATTTTTTGTTCAGGCATACCAGTTCCTTCTCTGTAGGCAGTCATTGCATATTGCAGTCCTTGCTGTGTTGTTCCATAGAGTGAAGCTTGTGCGGCGAGGGCACCAGAGCTATCCTGTTTTTCCATGACGACCTGCCAGGTTTTATACCCTCCTGAAAGGTTATAGACACTAGACCAGCCATTCTGTCGCAAAATTCGTTCCGAAAGGTATCCGCGTAGTCCAACACTACAGTAGATGAGGATTATCTTGTCTTTTGGTAGTTGAGAGAGGTGTTTTCGCAGTTCCGTGTTGGGGATACAAATGGCTCCTGGAATGTGGCCCAATTCAAATTCTTCAAGGGTTCGCACATCAAGTACAAAGGCACCTTCACTGCGCAGTTTTTCGAATTCTCTATAATCGATGAGGTGACTTCGCCCAGCAAGGACGTTGTCTGCGACAAAACCAGCCATATTCACCGGATCTTTTGCTGAAGAATAAGGCGGTGCATACGCTTGATCAAACTCGGTAAGGTCTGCAACGGTTCCTTTTTTGCCGATCAGGGCAGAGAGCACATCAATACGTTTATCAATACCATCGTATCCGACTGCCTGGGCTCCATATAATCGGCCACTTTCTGGATCAAAGACTACTTTGAGTGAAAGAGGTACGACTCCTGGATAGTATCCCGCATGGTTATTTGGATGCACAATGATTCCAGTATGCGGTTTCCCTATTCGATCAAGTACCTTCTCATTCGCTCCGGTGGCTGCAACGGTAAGGTCAAAGATCTTTGCTATGCTTGTAGCAAGAGTCCCCTTCCAGGGTGGAGTCTTTTCATCGCCATATACAACAGCATCCGCCACCAGTCGTCCCTGTTTGTTCGCAGGACCTGCTAGTGGTACGACCCCTACTTCTCCTGTAATAGGATTCTTGAATGCTACGGCATCGCCTATGGCACGGATATACGGAAGATTGGTATGGAAGTGTTCATCGACGAGAATCGCTCCTGCTCCAGGCTTTCCAGCTGGAATTGTTGCAATACCAGCCTCTTGGGCGAGCTTCGTATCTGGTCGGATACCTACCGAGAGCAGGACCATGTCGGTAAGCATAGTATCCCCCGAAGCCAATCGCACCAGAATACGATTATCTTGCTTTTCAAAAGCCTTCACCCCATCGCGCAAACGAAGTTCTAGGCCTTTTTCTCGCAAATGTCGATGCACTATAGCAGCCATCTCAAAGTCAAGTGGCGCCATTACCTGCTCAAGGGCTTCCACTATGGCAACTTTTACTCCACGATGTGCCAGATTCTCTGCCATCTCAAGACCAATAAAACCACCACCAACCACGACTGCTCGTTCTGGGTTTAGTGTATCAAGCCATGCTTTGATGGCATCTGCATCGGGAACTGTTCGCAGAGTGAAGATACCTTCCAGGTCCATGCCAGGAATAGGAGGACGAATCGGTTCCGCTCCTGGAGAAAGAATTAATTCATCGTAGGGTTCCTGATACGTTTTACCATTCGTTGTATCAATAAGTGTTACTGTTTTGCTTTTTGGGTCAATAGCGGTAGCCTCAGTGTTTATACGAACATCGATGTTTAGTGTCTCCTGGAACGATTGAGGGGTCATCACAAAGAGTTTTGACCGTTCTGCTATGACTGTTCCCGTGTAGTAGGGCAGGCCGCAGTTTGCATAGGAGATGTATGCTCCCCGTTCTACAAGAACGATATGAGCATGTTCGTCATTTCGTCGAAGTCGTGCAGCAGTACTGGCTCCGCCAGCCACTCCTCCGATAACAATATAATTTGCCATATATTACTCCTTGTTATGGGCACCTCGGGAAACCCCAGCTTTTAGAGGCACCCTTGCTATTTTCCCAAAGTCTTGGGCAAGTTAAAACTTCTAAAAATCATAGTTTTTCCAAATTTGCACTAATGAAAAGGCAACAGATCTTTTGAGCTAGCAAGAGAAAGCAACCATTGCGGCATCTCGATCCCCTTTTCCTGCATCATCAGCAATTTTTGTTTTCCCTGGTTCGTCAGGACATTTTCCCACTGTCGTCTGTCATGATTGTCACGAAAACGCTCTATCAATCCCTTGCGTTCCAGAGAAGCAATAATGCGACATATTCTAGAAGTGGATAGGCCTACTCGTTCTGCAAGACTTGCTGCGGTCGAGTGTCCATCTCCCAAGGCACAGAACACAAGAGCTTCGCTTACAGAAAGATGATAATGCTCTTGTATCTGATCTTCCAATTGAGCAATGGAACGTAGTATATCTTTTAAGACACAAAGTTGTTGTTGCATAACTTGCTTCTAGCAATGATTGCCACGTGCAATTATATACAAATATATCGATATGTCAAGAACAAAACAATCGAATTTCCCATATTTTCGATGATTGGCCTATCCAGCGTCATTATGTTTTCCGAGTACCAACAGATTTGGGTTATGGCAAATAGACCATGAATCATGACATAAGGCCACGATAGCCGGATTATTTTCATCGTGGTACGCTATGCTCTGTTCCTTAAAGGAATTGAGGTGATATGAAGAACCGGAAAATAAAAGTGGATTTATTGCATCAGGTTTTCGTAAGACTAGATAAGGGCGAGCGGATAATCTCAATACTTGTTGCCGCCAGGTTCAAGAAAGCAAAATCGGCTGATTAGAGTTCATTCCTCTATATGGAGGTGGAGGGAATTGAACCCTCGACCTTATGAATGCCATTCATACGCTCTAGCCAACTGAGCTACACCCCCAAAAAAAGCCTTCGCATACTAGCTCAAATCAAGTATGGGTGTCAAGGCATAAATACTGCTACGAACCTTGTGTATAAGGATTGGCAATATTGCCATTCGGGTCTTAGCCATGCATACTCTATTCATGGGAAGTTCCATGCGCGCCATTGCGGCATGTCCAATCGGACTAGAGAAAGTACTAGCAAATGATCTTGCGCACCTGGGTTTTCATGATGTGGGCAGAAGCGCAGGCAGGGTTTTATTCAATGTAAGTGAACAATCGCTCGCTGAAGATCTTGCAAAGGCAAATATTGGCTTGCGCACGGCGGATCGTGTTTTGCTGGTTGTAGGAGAATTCAAAGCCTTTGATTTCGATGGATTCTATCAGGGAGTCTCTTCGATTTCCTGGGAACGCTTTTGTACGAAAGAAACAAAGGTAATCATCGAACGAGCGCGAATTAGGAATTGTGTGCTTCATTCGCAGGTGACCATACAGTCGATGGCTCAGAAGTCCATTTATGCGTCGTTAATGAAGCAATTTCATATACGCACAATGCCCGAAACTGGCGACATACTAGAAGTTCGTATCTATGGCGACAATAATTGGTGGCAGATTGTGGTTGACACTTCGGGAGAGGCTCTTTCCAGGCGTGGCTATCGCCGTCTTACTCATATGGCTCCCCTCAAAGAGACCATTGCTGCTTCAATGCTCTTTCTGGCCGGATGGAGTAGGGCTCGTCCTTTGATTGATCCTTTCTGTGGCTCAGGTACTATTGCCATCGAGGCAGCCTTGTATGCATGCAATGTGGCGCCCGGCATGAGGCGTCGCTTTGCATTCGAGTCTTTTTCTGGCATAGATAATAACAAGATTGAAGATGTACGCATTGCTTTTCGAAAGCAAGCGAGAAAGGACATTCGCACCGATATAAGGGCTTCAGATATCGATGAAGATGCGCTCGCCTTGGCTCGTAAGAATGCAACGCTAGCGGGCATAAGTGAATTCATACGCTTTGTCAAGATAGATGCTCGCCAGATCGAGCCTTTCGGCTCAAGGGGAGTATTGCTCGCCAATCCTCCCTATGGACAAAGAATGGGTAGCGCAGATAAGGCTCGCTCCCTATATGAAGAGCTTGGGCCGATTATTGAGCGCTTTCTGGAAGCAGGATGGGAATGCGGTTTCTTATCGTCTATTTCTTCGTTTGGGGATACAGTAGGAATAGCGCCTACTTCTGTGCGGGAGATTGTGTCAGGTCAAGAGAAAATCTACTTTAACTGGTTCTCGGGTACAGAAGGGCTCAAGACTAAGTCTTGATCAGGCTTCTGCAATCAAAAGCGTTCGCGGATCTAACATGAGTGGCATATCGCCTCGCTCTAGGCTTTCATGATTCTTGACGACTTGCAGATGAATATAGTCTTTTTTAGGCTCGAGCAGAACGATAACTGATATATATGGTTCGATGTCGCGCAGTACAATAGGAATACCCTTGGAATCCAATACAGGCTCGGTATCGGCAAGTGTGCAGGTATACCATCCTTCTAGCTGCGTTTCAGAGAGAAATGCTTTTACTTTTTCGAATCGCTCGACGGTAGCCCTTGTAAATTCGAATCCATCGATAATTAGAGTCTTTGCGTTGAAGCTGCCGTCTGACATGAGAGCTTTGATTGTTCGTAATATCTGATCTACCGAAATGTTTTCCTGCATGAAATTCATAATCATGCGGTTGCGTATCATTTGTTCTTTGATCTCCTCGATATTCTCGAGGTTTTTGCGTCTGGCAATTTCATTGAAAATATTTTCATACCAAGAAATGATATAGCTTGTATGAGCGTTGAAGGAGACATGGATCACTTTTTCGCCCTGCATGAGTTTGTCCAGGGCTATCTGAACAAGCACGGAGGTCTTTCCAATACCCTTCTTGCTTGCAAGTATCCCAATATTGCCCGCGTGCAAACCGCCCTCTATAGATTTCTCAAAAATTCGCACGGGGCTTTTTTGAATGAATTCTTCTTTTAGCATGTGCGCTCCTTTGCTACATAATACCAGACATTATACCCCACTTTTGATGAATAAAGCGATTTTACTTATGCCCTTTTTTATGCTTTTCCAGGTAGTCCTTGCGTAGTTGTTCTGAAAGCGCGGCTGGAACGCGAGCATACTTCTCGAATTCCATCGAAAATTCGGCTTTGCCCTGAGTTAAAGAGCGAAGTACCGTGGAATAGCCAAACATCTCGGATAGAGGAACCTCTGCCTCAATGCGAGAGAAAATACTGTTTTCAGTATTTGCCATTATAATTCCACGCCGCTGATTGAGCGAGGCGAAAACATTTCCCTGGAATTCGTTTGGTGTTTCAACGACAACCTTCATGATTGGCTCTAGAATTGCAGGCTTCGCTTTATCGTAGGCTTCACGGAATGCACCTATTGCGGCGAATTGGAAGGCAATATCCGAAGAGTCGACCGGATGGCTCTGGCCATCGTTGATGACACAGCGTACACCGGTAACGGGAAAGCCGATCAGCGCGCCCTTTTCCATTGCAGCTCGGAACCCTTTGTCACAAGAAGGAATGAATTCATTCGGAATTGCGCCTCCCTTTATTAAATCGACAAATTCATAGCTACCTTCTTTGAATGGCTCGATATACCCAGCAATACGGCCATACTGGCCTGATCCGCCGGTCTGTTTCTTGTGGGTATAGTTGAAATCAGCGCGCTGTGTAATTGTCTCTCGATATGCTACCTGCGGCATACCAGGGGTCACCTCACATTTGTACTCGCGCTTCATACGTTCTATGTAGACTTCCAGATGGAGTTCTCCCATGCCCTGAATGATGGTCTGATTCGATTCTGGGTCAACATAGGTGCGGAAGGTTGGGTCTTCTTTGGTAAAGCGATTGAGAGCTTTGCTCATCTGGTCTGAGCTTCTGTTGTCTTTAGGCGTTATGGCGAGCGATATGACCGGCTCGGGCACATACATGCTAGTCATGGTATAGTTAAGATCAGGATGACAAAAAGTGTCGCCGGATGCACATTCGATACCGAAAAGAGCCACAATATCTCCGCAGTTGCCTTCCTGTATGTCTTCCATCGAAGAAGAATGCATTCGAACAAGCCTTCCTACACGAAATCGCTTGCGAGCGCGCGTGTTGTAGAGTTCATCGCCCTTACGGATCATGCCTTGATATATGCGCACATAGGTTAACTGGCCATATTGGCCCTCTTCGAGTTTGAAGGCAAGCGCGACAGTTTTTTCTTGGTCGTTCGCCTGCAGCTCGACTTCTGCCTCTGCATTGGAGAGATCGAGAGCTTTGTTTTGTCTTTCCGAAGGATCGGGCAAAAAATTTATCACCCCGTCCAGCAATGGTTGTACACCTTTATTCCTATATGCTGAACCAACAAATACAGGTACTAATTTCTCTTGGATCGTTCCTTTCCTGATAGCCTTGATCAACAGTTCTTTGGTTGGATTACCATCTAGATACGCTTCCGCAAGCTCATCTGAGAACATCGAAGCTGCTTCCAGAAGCTCTTCTCGGTATCTCTCGGCATCATCGAGGAGATGCATCGGGATTTCCGCATAGCGCAGATCTTCGCCATTAGGACCATCGAAATATATAGCCCTCATGTCGATCAAATCTATGACACCTTCGAATTTATCTTCCAGCCCGATAGGAATTGTTATAAACGCGGGGTTTAAGCCCAGTTTTTCTGCGAGCTGCGCCTTGACCTTTAAGGGATTTGCACCCATGCGATCGCATTTATTGACAAAAGCCAGACGGGGAACATGGTATCGCTTAAGTTGCCGATCGACAGTGATAGATTGAGACTGCACACCTGCTACTGAACAGAGCACGAGGATGGCTCCATCCAATACGCGGAGAGATCTTTCCACCTCGATTGTGAAGTCGACATGTCCTGGAGTATCGATGAGGTTAATGCTATGGTTTTTCCATTGTACATTGGTTGCTCCAGATTGAATTGTGATGCCTCGCTCGCGTTCCAATTCCATCGAATCCATTGCAGCGCCGGAGCCGTCCTTGCCCTTGATTTCGTGTATCGCATGTATTTTTCGGCAATAAAACAAAATACGCTCTGATAAAGTCGTTTTTCCTGAATCTATATGCGCTGAGATGCCGATATTTCTCATTTTATGGACATCGAATGCCATCTTTTTCTATACCTCTTAAATCACGAAATTAAGAATACACCAGACAAAAGAAGTGTCAAAGTGGTGGCAGCAAGACTGATTTGCTGAATATAATGCAAAGCATAACAGATACTAGAAAATGAGCTACCGTTTCGCAATTATAGAAAAGATGATGAAAAAGAACAAGTCTCAGCGCCAATTCAAATCTCAATCAGCGCACATCACGTTAATCCTAAGGCGGTGCAGAGGCCTATATGTATTCGATTTCCCAAGCGACTTCGTGGCCATCTTTCAAAGTCGCACTGACTCCGCAATACTTGGTCTGCGAGAGCTCGACGGCCTTGTGAACATTTTCAGGCTTGAGTCCATCGCTTTTTTTAAATTGATAGATAATCTTGAAGCTTGTGAATTTCTTAGGGTGTTCTTCAGCAACTTTTCCACTCAATTTCATATTGAACCAGGTTATGGGCTCGCGCATCTTTTTTAGAATCGAGATGACATCCATGCCAGTGCATGCTCCAAGCGCGGCAAGAATGAGTCCTTTTGGACGGGGACCGCGATCTTTTCCGCCACTATTATCGTCTGCATCCAAAACTAAGCGATGCCCATCCAACAAGCTTTCAAAGGCCATATCTTCGAGCCAACTCATCTGGATTTCTTTGGTCATGATTCCTTCCTCTGTGAGTAATTTATTGATGAATATTATCAAAAAATCGAAGAAATGAGAAATTCTTTTGGCTCGTTCTCTGCTTGGCTGGGAAAGGAAGACGGTAGTAGATCCGACATCAATTGGCCATAATGTTGAAAAGAAGATTGTCGGCATAGAGACCAGGAGTGGCGTTAGAGGGAACATTTCCCAATGCTATACTAACCGGCAACATTTGGCCTTCCATTGGCGTAGTTCCACAGCAGTTGAGCTTAAAGCTGTCTCCTTGGCGCAGCGCTGGGATGCCGCCCAATAGAAGATCGTACTTGACCGTGCCCTGAGAATCCTGATTCTTCAATGCGCAACCATTCATAGACTGAACGACTATTGAGTAACCTGAGGATAGATTGGAAATGACGTGAGCGGCACCAAGGGAGACGACGGAATTAGATTTGAGCTCAAAACCTTTTCCGTTTGCATCCGAAGTATCACCTAGATAGCCAACGAGTTCTGTGGCTCCGCTTGTACTGAAGTCCAGAGTCAGATTGAGGATCGCAGGAACATAGGCCACAATCTGTATAGAAATGCTCTTCCTGGCAGTTGACTGCGCATTGACGGACGGAATGCCCGCCAACAGAATTACCGCAGCAATAGCCAGCATTACATTTCCTAAAGAAATGTCTTTAATCCCTCTCCTCATAATATTATTGTAGAGAGAGAAGCAGAATTAGTATTGCGGAAATACTGAAATAATTATTGAATTATGAATAAATCATAATAGTTATTGGAGATATTTTATCGAATAAACTCCATTATCTCCAAGTGGACAGAAATATCGGCTCTAATCTCTATTATCTCCAATAAGCCAAATCGGTTTCCAATAAGGAGATAAGAGGCGACAAATCCCTTAGTCTCATGGATTTTTGATATAAGCCGGGGCTTTGCTATTGTATGGAAACGAGCTCGATTTCGAAAACCAAAAAGGAGTTGGGCGGTATTACATCACCGATGCTCTGTGCACCATAGGCAAGCTCTGGAGGTATGATTATCATTCGTTTTTCTCCTTTTCTCATAGTGCTTATTACAAGATCCCAACCATCAATTACTTCTTCTTGCCCAATGGTAAATGAAAAAGGGCTACCAGAAAGCGCAGATTGGTCGAAGACAGTGCCGTCTAGGAGCATACCTTTGTAGATCACTGAAACCTTGCTGCCAGGTGCAGGCATAGATCCGAAGCCCTTGCGTACGATTTTTTGGAAGATACCATTTTCATCGACCTGGAGGTCAGGCCATTTCTGCGCGATGAGCTCGAGGTCGGAATCGCGTTTTTGCTTATTGAGGGCATTTAGTGTGGCATAGGCAGCGCTGAGTCTTTGATCCCAAGCCTGCTGAGAACTATCGAAGGATTTTGCCTTAGTGCCTACTCTTTGGATTGTGATTGATTCTATGCGATCCCCTTGCTGAATCTGTTTCACGACATCCATGCCTTCGATGACTTTTCCAAATACAGAGTGCTTACCATCGAGCCATGGAGCCGCCTCCAGAGTTATGAAAAATTGGCTGCCATTTGTGTTAGGTCCGGCATTGGCCATAGAAACGACGCCAGGTCCATCATGCTTTAGTTCAGGCACGATTTCGTCGGGGAATCGGTACCCGGGCCCGCCTGTACCATCACCAACAGGATCTCCTCCCTGCACAACGAAATTGGCAACAACCCTATGAAAAGTCAGCCCATCATAGAAATGCTTGCCTTTGGTTGCATCGAGAGATCCTTCCGCAAGTCCGACAAAATTGCCTACCGTCATGGGTGCTTTCTCGAATTCGAGGGTTATGACTATCGTTCCTCTATTTGTTTTCATAATTGCATACATACCATCCGGGCGAGCCGTCTGTGCGCTGCATGATTGAATCGGAACTGCTAGAAGTGTTAGAACGAAAGCGAGTGGCATAAAGCGCTGCTTCATCTGAAAGACTCCTAATGGGTTATAAATTTTGCGTATGTTCGCATCGATCTGCGATCTTGCCTATGATATTATGCGGTATAAATGGAGAGGTCGGCAAGGAGGAAAAGCTGATGTCGGAATATCGCCGCCCAACATGGGATGAATATTTCATGGAGGTTGCCAATGCTATTGCTAAACGAGCCACTTGCGATCGCGGTCGCTCAGGCTGTGTCATATCGAAGAACAACCAGATTCTGGCTACAGGATATGTGGGTGCGCCTTCTGGATTGCCGCATTGCGATGATGTGGGTCATCAGATGAGAAAGATGCTGCATGAGGATGGCAGCATAACCGAACACTGTGTCCGAACCGTGCACGCAGAGCAGAATGCGATCTGCCAGGCAGCAAAAAAAGGCGTGGCGATCGAGGGGGGGACACTCTATTGCCGCATGACTCCATGCCGGACATGTGCAATGCTCATAATAAACTGCGGCATTGTCAGAGTTGTCGCTGAATATCGCTATCATGATGCAGAGGAAAGCGAGGCAATGTTTAAAATGGCTGGCATCGTACTCGAATATGTGCATAGAGAGGTTCTTCAATACTCAAGACAATGAATGAAAGAAGGCCGGTCAAAGGGCTCTATTTTTTGAAATATTCGCAGAAGCCCGTTGTAGAAATAGCGAATTCCCGCTAGCATAGCACATTGTGGGAATAACGATTGTATTTCTTGGTGAGATTGTCGGAAAGACCGGTGTATTCACCGTAAAGAGCACTATGCCTGAGATCAGGCAGCGTTTCGAGCCCGACTTTATCTTTGCAAATGCAAACTCTGCAACGGGATGTGCGGGCTTGGGTATCCAGCATGCGGTCTATCTTCGCAAATTGGGGATCGATTGCATAACTATGGGTGAGGCTGCTTATTATAAGCCAGACATGACTGAATTCTACCCTAAAGCAGGATGGGTTCTAAGGCCGGCTAATCTTCCCGAGGGGGATCCCGGACGCGGGTGGAGGGTTTTCGAGAAAAATGGCAAAAGAATGGCGGTTGTCATGCTTCTTGGGCAGTCTGGATTTGCAAGGATCCATGCAGACAATCCCTTTTTGGCAATAGATCGGCTCAGCAATTTCCTGCGCAAGGAGACCGCCTGTATCACCGTCAATTTTCACGCTGCGACTACCGCTGAGAAGCTCTCTATGGCAAGGCACACGGATGGAAAAGTCTCCGCAATGCTTGGTTCGGGAGGCAAGGTGCTCACGGCCGATGCTCGCATTCTCAGCAAAAAAACGGCTACTATTACCGATCTGGGCAGAACTG
>ENA-UPTA01005210-UPTA01005210.1-activated-sludge-metagenome-genome-assembly--contig:-NODE-5210-length-12036-cov-6.910942_pt1 | contig 12036 bp, 12 predicted proteins | sample MGYA00238184_ERZ773361 | MGnify/ENA primary metagenome ERZ773361 (study PRJEB29100, sample SAMN05720205) | activated sludge metagenome | isolation source: anaerobic digester from wastewater...
TTCTCTTTGGTTGGATCACACCCTGGAATTATAAACTATTATTCGGGACTTCGGATTACTATTCCTTCACCCCTTAGGGCTCTCTGTCCTATCTCTATGAGGGTCAGGATCTCGTCGAGGGCTGCGGTGGGGGCCTTGTACTCTTCCCTTGCTACATGGGGCTCCGCTCTCTCCGTTGCCGGAGGTCTCGACTGCGGCTCTTCCTCCGATAGGGAAATCGGATGCGGGATACCCCGTGCCAGGTTCATTTCGCTCAGGCTCGTTCTCAAGGCCGATAGTACGCTCTGCTCGTCGGCGGTGACCCACTCCAGATGCAGCTGTCCAGTGTCGGCCACTCCGACTGGAGCGTACCCTCCCGTAGATATCGGGATGGCGGCCATCATAATGACCAGGATGGCCACGGTCATGGATCTGAGGGACAGTCCCACGATCCGCGCCACCGGGTACTTGTCACCGGTTCCGGATGCTCTCTCCCAGATCTCCTCGCTGGCCGACTCGAGTTCGGCCCTGGCGCACTCGACCTCGGCCAGTGCGGAGTCCCACTTTCCGCTCTTGCAGGCCACAATGCACCTGTCGATCCATCGATTTACGCGTTTAAGGTTCTTCTCCATCTCTTCTTTGCCTCCGAGATCGCATTGGCAATATGCCCCGAAAAGGGACTATGCCCCGAAAAGGGACTATGCCCCGAAAAGGGACTATGCCCTTTTATTATCACAGTATCAGGGGCGATCAGTGGCATCCTCCAGTTCGAGCCATGCCTTCAGCTTTGCCATGGCCTGGCGCTGGATCCTGTAGACGTTGCTCACATCCATTCCTACGCTTTCGGCATAGTCCCTTGCCCTGACACCTTCCAGCACCAGCGACCTTATCACCTCGCCCTCCCTGGCGGACAGCGCATCGATACCGTCAAGAAGGCATATTCTCCAGTCGAGGGAATCCGCATCGAATGGATCGGCCGTGACGATCTCGGAATCATCGACCGGGAATGGCGCTTTGGCCTCGGCCCTCTGAAGGAAATTGGCCATCTGTCCCTTGATCCGGTAAAAGCCGTAGGTGACGAAACGGATGTTCCTGGAGGGTTCGAACCTGTCAACGGCTTTGATAAGGGCAAGCATCCCCTCCTGGACAAGATCCTGGTAACGCTGGGGGGTGACCCGGAATTTGCGGGCGATCCAGAAGACGAGAGGGCGGTAGGCCAGTATCAGCCTTTCACGGGCTTCATCGTCGCCTTCGCCGCAAAGACCCCATAACCTGACCTCTTCCTCCATGGAAAGGAATTCCCTTTTAGGATCGTCCTGACCGTCATCCCTCATCGGCTACCTCCCCGGGCTCTGCTGGACCCTTTATACCACGATGGGAAGGTCTTTGACCACTACAACAAGGGCAATCTGACGGCGAGGTCACGTTCCACGCGGGTATGAAGGGCATCGTTGACGTAACGAAGGGTTGTCCTGTCCGGCGTCAGGTCCACTGCTGAAATGGAGCAGTTGTCCATCCTGAACTTCCAGGCCGATGTGGAGGGGATCCCCGCCAGAAAGGACAGTGCGGCACGGATCGTCCCCCCGTGACAGACCACGAGAAGAGTATCCCCGTCGCGGGAAAGGATCTCCTGTAGTCCACGCCCCACTCTGGAAACGAGATCGGAGAACGACTCTCCTCCTGGCGGGACCGTTGAGGATGGGTCATCCCGCCACGAAGAGTACAGAGCCGGGTAGAGCTCCTGGACTTCGTCGATCCTCAGGCCCTCCCAACGCCCGAAGGACATCTCCGAGAATTCCTCGATGGCTGTGACCTCTCCAGTATTTTCGTTCATCCCTGCGACAACCGAGGCTGTCTTGTGCGCCCTCGCAAGGGGGCTGGAATAGATCCTGTCCAGGGGAACCTTTGCAAGCCGGAGGGCCAGCAGCTCTGCCTGGGCCAACCCCCTCTCCCCTAGCGGGACATCGGTCCGGCCCTGGAAGCGGAAGGCGCTGTTCCACTCGGTCTCGCCATGTCTTGCCAGGATGAGCCTTCTTTTCCTCGTTTCCATCGGGCACCTCCGGAACGTTTTTCCTATGGAAAAAGCCACCCGCAGGGGTGGCCTCTATGACGAGTGGAGCCGGCGGGCGGACTTGAACCGCCGACCTGCGCATTACGAGTGCGCTGCTCTGCCAACTGAGCTACGCCGGCAAGTCAATGGCGGTCCCAACGGGATTCGAACCCGTGTCGCAGCCTTGAAAGGGCTGTGTCCTAGGCCACTAGACGATGGGACCGCATGGAAACCTTACGTGGTGGGCCGTACAGGGATCGAACCTGTGACACCCGGATTAAAAGTCCGGTGCTCTGCCAACTGAGCTAACGGCCCATAACAAGCGCTGAAAAACTATACAGTGCCCCAGAGAGCGTGTCAAGGGTGCGCGCGGGCGTTGTGGCCGGACAGGGCGTGTGACGGAAGACCAAAAGGCGTGAACGGTAAACGGTCAACGGTAAACTGAAAAACTGCAGATCGAAAATCCTGAACCGAAAAGTGAAAACCAGATTTGGCACAACAGCTTCCGGTAACCCAAAACCATATACTTGCGTCGAAAACGCTCCTCAGTATGACATTCCTGAGGGTTCTATGCTTGTGGGTCACTATTTGCGCCCCATGGACCCTACCGTTCACCGTTTACCCTTTTCAGGTTTACGCCGTTTACCGGTTTTACAATGCAAACCTCGCCGGGTAGGAGGCAAGTTTATTGCGAAATACCTCCAGTGTCTCCATACCCCGCTCGATCTGCAGCGCAACCTGCTTGAACGAGGTCCCGCCCTGGGTGTTCCTCCTTGAGACGGAGCTCTCGATATTCAGGATAGCCATCAGGTCGTCGCCGGCGGAGGGGACAAGTTCCTTCCACTCCTCCGCCGAAAGGCTCAGAAGTGTCCTCTTCCGGTCAAGGCACCACTTGACCACTCCTCCTACCTGTTCGTGGGCGAGCCTGAAGGGGACGCCCTTCATGACCAGATACTCGGCCACATCCGTCGCAAGGGCGAAGCCGTCCTCGAAGGCCTTGACCGCCCTCTCCTGGTCCACCTCTATGCGGGCTATCAGCTGGGGGAGAACGTCTAGGACATCCCTGGCTATCTGCACCGATGACCAGAGAGCTCTCTTGTCCTCCTGCATGTCCCTGTTGTAGGTCATAGGGAGCCCCTTGATCATGGTGAGAAGGTCTACCATGTCGCCGATCACCCTCCCCGTACGCCCCCGCACCAGTTCAAGCACGTCGGGGTTCTTCTTCTGGGGCATCATGCTGGACCCTGTGCAGAAAGCATCGGGGAGGATCACCCACCCGAACTCCCGGCTGCTGTAAATGACCAGGTCCTCGGCCATCCTGCTCGCATGGACCATCAGGACCGTCATTGCGTACTGGCAGTCAAGGAGGTGGTCCCTGTGAGCCACGGAGTCCATGCTGTTGTCGCTGGTCCTGTCGAATCCGAGCATGACGCTGGTGAACCCCCGGTCAAGGGGGAGCGTTGACCCTGCCAGGGCCCCGCTGCCCAGGGGACATTCGTTGACCGACTCGAGGGCGAACAGCACCCTGCGGAAATCCCTGGCAAGAGCCCAGAAGTGCGCCAGCCAGTAGTGTCCCATGCTTACGGGCTGAGCCTGCTGAAGGTGGGTGTAGCCGGGGATAATGATGTGCCTGTGGGCGGTGGCCCTGTCGAGAAGGGCGTCAAGCAGGGTGATAAGGGCGTCGCCTACGGAGTACATCTCCTTCCTCAGGTAGAGCCTGACCGCCGTGGCGGACTGGTCGTTGCGGCTCCTCCCGGTGTGCAGCTTGGCACCAAGAGGGCCGATAAGCTCCGTGAGCCTCGCCTCTATGTTCATGTGGACGTCTTCCATCGACTCCAGGGGCTTGAGACGGCCGTCCTGGATCTCCTGCAGAACCTGTCTCAGACCGTCCTCTATAACGGCGGCCTCTCGCTGTTCAAGCAGACCGACGTGCTCAAGCATTCTCACATGGGCTATACTTCCGTAAACATCATAAGGGGCAAGCCGCCAGTCCAGGTCGAGCGACTGGGTGAAGTGCTGGACTATCTCTGCCGTGTCTTCCCTGAATCGTCCGTGCCACATGAAGATCTACCTCCCGGTCCCTTTACGGCATCCTCACTGAGAAGGCCTCAGATCCCATCTCTGCCGCCATATCATTGCACAGCGCCCACAGAAGGTCCGTCTCGCTGTGCGTATATTCGTCAACCCCCAAAAGCCCCAGGAGGGCTCTCTCCACCGAGAGCCCCGCCACGATGATGTCGGCCCTCTCCTTTTCCAGGCCTGTTATCGCCGACCTTCCCTCCAGGGGTGTCGCCAAGACGCTCCGTGCCAGTTCATCCAGATCACCGGACCTAACCGTCCGTCCGTGCAGCCTGGAGGGGCTGTAATCATCCACAGGGATCTTCTCCATCATCATTACAGCCGCAGAGGAAGTGCCACCCACGCCCACAAGTTTTCCCGGGTCGCCTTCAAGGCTTTTCCCGACGACACTCCTGACCTCTTCCATTACCGCCTCGGGATCCTCGTCAAAAAGGGCGGTCATTCTTACGGCCCCTAAGGGAAAGGAGAAGGACCTGTCGGCGGTCCCGATATCCAGGCTTCCTCCGCCGAGGTCAAAGACCCATCCCGCCCCGGGGATCCCCAGAGAGGCCCCTCTCCTGCCTAGCCGGGCCTCCTCTTCGGGACCCAGCACCCTGGGGGTGAGCCCCGCCAGGGACTTCATCCTGGCGATCACTTCGCCGGAGTTGGTCGCGCTCCTCAGGCTTTCTGTCGCACAGAAAGATATATGCTCACCGGGGACGCCGGAACGCTCGAGGAGCGAAAGGGCCTTCCCGACAGCCTCCAGGGTCCTTTCAAGGGCCTTGCCTCCGACGGTGTACTCACCTTTCCGGATGCCCTCGGTCACTCGCGATATCCAGACCCCCGAGGCGACGTACTCCAGCACACCCCCGGAGGCAGAAACAGCAAGACACCGCACGGAGTTGGAACCCAGATCGACGGCACCGAACCTCATCCTGTCGCGCATTGCCACTCCAGGGGGTCATCGCACTCCTGCACCCCGATCCTTTCGCAGAGCCAATCCTCCCCGGGGTGCCACCCCAACCCTATCATGGAGGCTGCCTGCAGGTGAAGGCATTTTACGGAAACGCCCCCGGAGGGCCTGATACCCCCTACGCCCGTGGCGGTCAGGGATCTCCAGGCCGAGGGGTCCCCCTCCATTGCCACCCGGGACCTTTCAGGACCCAGAAGAAAAACCCTGAAAAGCACGTACTCAAGGTTGAAGACCCTCCAGTCCCGGGTCCCGTCACGTTCTATCCTGCGACCCAGCTCACTTACCCCTCCGGCCGACTCGATCCCGTCGACTTTTCGTGAGAGGAAAGGACAGCTCAGCCAGAATACCGTAGGGAAAGGGCGTCCCTTTCTCAGGGGATCGCATACTGTCACCTGGGGGAAGCCGTACCTGCACCTACTGGAAATGCCGCGTACCAGGCTGGCGTCAAAGTTCCTTGAGCATGCCTGCCTCTTCGCCGCTTCGAGATCGGCGGACAGGGGTACCTCAAAAAAAACAGGGGGCAACAAGCCCCCCGCGTCAGGCAGATCCCGCTTTTGTGCTATTTCTTTCCCCGCGGCTTTCCCCCGGAGCCTTCCTTGTTCTTCCTGTTCAGATCCGATAATTTCTGATCGCTCGCCTTCAGGAATGAAGCCAGTTTCTTCTCGAAATCGTCTCCCGCCGACGCTGGTGCGCCTCGCGGCTGTCGCGGCCTCTCTACGCGGGCCTGGAGCTGTTTCAGCGAGAGGTCTATACGGCCCCTTTCGTCGATCTTGATGATCTTGGCCTCTACCTCCTGCTGCAGCTGCAGGATATCCTCGACTTTCTTGACGTACTCGTAGGCAAGCTCCGAGATATGGATCATTGCCTTCTGCCCCGTCGAAAGCCTGACGAAGGCTCCGTACGGCAGGATCTGTTCCACAGTACCCTTTACGATGTCTCCGACCTTAACCTCCGTCGTTTGGGAGCCCTTCTCCTGGACCATCAACCAGTTTTCCCCTCCGTATAGATTTGAGAGATGATCTATGAAAACACCGGCTCGTACAGATCCGGTTCACGCCGACAAGTATATCATTATGTCAACGACAGGGTGCAAATCCTGCCATCTTCCGTAACGGCGGAACAAAGATCAGTGTCCGATAACTCCAAGGTCCTCCAGGAAGAGGGGGCTCAGGACCTTTATGAAGGTGCCCTTCATGCCCAGGCTTCGGCTCTCGATTATACCGGCGCTCTCGAGCTTTCTCAGGGCGTTCACGATGACGCTCCGGGTCACTCCCACCCTGTCCGCGACACGGCTGGCAACGACTATCCCTTCCGATCCTCCCAGCTCCCTGATCATGTGCCTGACGGACTCCACCTCCGAGTAGGACAGGGCCCTCATGGCCATCTGGACGATCAGGCGCTCCCTGGCCCTGTCCTCTATGCTCTTGGCCCTGGAGTGGAGTATCTCCAGGCCTACCACCGTGGCCAGATACTCACCCAGCACAAGGTCCCGGTTATCGAAGGGGTGACCGAACCGGGCCAGGATGAGCGTACCCAGGCGTTCCCCCGCACCGTGGATAGGAACATATACGACGTGCTTGTTGGAATAGGTGCAGGGCTCGTCGGAGTAGGCACAGAGTCCGTGGTCGGTGTGGTTCAGCTCCGATTCGTGGTACTGGTTCACCTTCTCGGTGTACCTTTCGGGCATTTTGCCCTTCTCGAGGAGATCCGACATGATGGGGCAGTTGTACTCACTGACCCAGGAGTAGCCCAGGATCCCCCCCTCCCGGTCGATCATGTAGACGTTGGCCGCCGACAGTTCGCAGAGAAGCCTGGCGAGCCTCTGGTAGTCCGGTGTACCCGGATCCCTGCGGCTCTGCAGGACCCTGTTGACGGCACGGGTCTTCTCAAGGAGGTCCTGCATCGCCGAAGGATCGGCTATCCTGGCCCTTGATTCGATCAGTTCTTTCGGAGTGTTCATCGTCACAGAGATCCCCCCCGGTGGCCTCTAGGGGCGCTGATCGGACAGCGCCCGGCTATAACAGGTACTTCCTTACATCCGTATCGGCTACCAGTCTCTCGAGCCTCTCCCTGACGAGTCCATCATCGATCTCCACGTTCTGCCCGGAGAGGTCCGGGGCCTCGAACTGGATCTCCTCCAGGAGATTCTCCATCATGGTGTGAAGCCTGCGGGCTCCGATGTCCTCGGTCTCGCGGTTCATCCTTGCGGCCAGCGAGGCGATCTCCTTCAGCGCTCCCTCCGAAAAGGAAAGGGTGACCTGCTCCGTCGAAAGTAGCGCCTTGTACTGGTCCACCAGGCTGTGCTCAGGTTCCACGAGTATCCTTGCCAGGTCCTCCTCGGTGAGAGGGTTGAGCTCGACCCGGAGAGGGAGCCTCCCCTGTAGTTCAGGGACAAGATCCGACGGTTTCATCTTGTGGAAGGAACCGGCGGCTATGAAGAGAATGTGGTCGGTCCTCACCGATCCGTACTTCGTGTTGACCGTACACCCCTCGACGATGGGGAGAAGGTCTCTCTGGACCCCCTCGCGGCTTACGTCGGGCCCTGAGTGACCGCCGCCTGCCGAAGCGACCTTGTCGAGTTCGTCTATGAAGACTATACCCTCCTCCTGGGCCTTCTTCAGACCCTCCTGGGCCGCCGCTTCGTGATCTACGAGCTTCTCCGCCTCCTCGGCCTCCAGAATGCTCCTGGCTGTTTCGACGGTAACGGTCCGCCTCTTTTTCTTCTTCGGGAATATTCCGCTTAGCATCTCCCCGATGTTCATGCCCATCTCTTCCATGCCCGGGCCGCCCATGACGGGGATGCCGAACTGGGCGCTCTCGCTGACCTCGATCTCTATCTCGCGACCCTCGAGCTTGCCCTCGTCCAGCATGCGCCCCAACCTCTCCCTGGTGGAGAGACGCTGCCTCTCGGCTCTCTCCTCCTCTTCGGTGGGGATCCTCTCCTCTTTCTGGGGCTGCCCGGAGAAGATGTGCATGAAGTCGGAGACCTTTTCCTGGACCTTTCTCGGCGGGATAAGGGCGTCAAGTATCCTCTCCCTCGTCCTGACAGAAGCCTCCTCACGGACCTCTTCTATCTTCCGTTGCTTCACCATCTGGACAGACCTCTCCACCAGGTCCCGGATCATGGACTCAACATCCCTGCCTACGTAGCCCACTTCGGTGAACTTTGTGGCCTCCACCTTGATGAAGGGTGCGCTCACCAGCTGGGAGAGCCTCCTGGCGATCTCGGTCTTCCCGACGCCCGTGGGGCCGACCATGAGGATGTTCTTCGGAGCTATCTCACGGGCTATCTCCTCGGGAAGCTCAAGTCGGCGGATCCTGTTCCTGAGGGCGATAGCGACGGCTCTCTTGGCCCTGCCCTGACCCACGATGTAACGGTCAAGGTAGGCAACTATTGCCTTGGGGGTAAGGGCCTCGTTTCTTCCTTCCCTCAATCCTCAAGCACCTCCAGAGTAATTGAATCGTTGGTGTAGATGCAGATCCTGGAAGCAATGACGAGCGATCTTCTGGCGATCTCGTCAGCTCTGGCATCGGAGGACTCCAGGAGGGCCCTCGCTGCGGCCAGGGCATATCCTGCACCTGAACCGATGGAGCAGGCCTCACCCTCCGGTTCCAGGATATCGCCTGACCCACTCAGAAGGAGGGTAGATCTGCTGTCGGCCACCAGCATCATTGCCTCCAGTCTTCTGAGGACTTTGTCGGTCCGCCAGTCCTTGACCAGTTCGGTGGCGGCCCTTACCAGGTTGCCCCCGTGCTCGGCCAGTCTCTTCTCGAAGCGCTCCAGCAAGGTCATCGCATCGGCCGTACCTCCCGCGAACCCCGTGAGGACACGACCATCGTAAAGGCGCCTGACCTTCCTGGCACCTTCCTTTATCACCTGGTCCCCCAGCGTGACCTGGCCGTCACCGGCCATGGCCACAACATTATTCCTCCTGACGCATAGTACCGTTGTCCCCTTCATCATCCGCACCACCGCTTCCGGCCCTGGGGTGGGCCATGGTATAGCTTTTCCTCAGCTGTTCCACCGTTACCTTCAGATACTTCTGGGTCGTCACAAGGCTTTCGTGCCCCAGCAGCTCCTGGAGGACCCTCAGGTTGGCTCCCCCTTCGAGCATATGGGTCGCGAAGCTGTGCCTCAGCACATGGGGTGTCACCCCGGAGAGGCCAGCCCTGGCCGCAGCCTTCAGAACCGTCCTGTGGAGGGTCCTTACTGTTATATGCTCACCCCTGCTGCCGGGGAATACGTACTCTGAGACGACCGGACAGGAATCCCGCCACTCACGGAGGGCCTTGACCGAGTATCTGCCCATCGGGACCAGCCGCTCCTTCTCGCCCTTGCCCATTACCCTGATCCATCTTTCTTCAAGGTCCAACTGGTCCCAGCGAAGGGAGGCCGTCTCTGCGACCCGCAGCCCGGAGCCGTACATGAGCTCCATTGCCGCCAGGTCCCTGCGAGCCTCCTGGCCGGAAGGGCCCGTCTCCAGAAGCTTTTCCATATCCTCCCTGGAGATCGCCCTTGGTAGCCTGCCAGGAAGCCTGGGTCCCCGTATCCCCTCAGCCGGATTGGACGGGATCTCACGACGCTCCCGGAGGAACCGAAGCCAGCTCCTTATGGCAGAGAGCTTTCTGGCTGCCGAGGAGCGGGCGTACCCGAAGCCCACCACGTCCCTGAGGAAGCCCCTTATGTGCAGGCTCTGGACCTCTCCGGGGGCGGTGACCCCCAGGCCCTCCAGGTAGTCGGCGAACTGGGAGAGGTCCACAGCGTAGTTAAGGGTCGTGTGCCCCGAACCTCCCCTGCCGGACCTCATCTCTTCAAGGAAAAGATCGATAGATTCGGAAATAGCGTCCCCGGGCATGTCAGTAATTGTAACACTTTGGAGAGGATTAATCATAATTTTCTGAAGATATCGGTATGGTCGGAATTTTTCTCAAAAGAGGTGGTAATTCTTCGATGAACTTCTTCATGGACTCCGATGACCTGGAAGCATACCTCCCGCATCGTTCCGGCCTCTTCTTTATCCTCTCAGCCAAGGGAGGAAATATCCCCAGGTTGGTGTTCATGGGCTGGAAGGACCTGGGCTGGGGATCCGAGAGATGAGCGAGCAGGGAGCCGACGGCGGTCTCCCTTGGCCAGACGGAAAACTCCAGCCCCGAGACCATGGCTGCTGCGTTCAGGGCAGCCACAAGCCCCATGGCGGTGCTCTCCACGTAGCCTTCAACGCCGGTGATCTGACCGGCGAGGAAGATGTCGTTTCGAGCCTTGAGCCTGAGGAAAGGATCCAGGACCCTGGGGGCATTCACGTAGATGTTCCGGTGCATCACGCCGAGCCTGACGAATTCGGCCCCCGAAAGGGCCGGGATCATCCTGAAGACCCTCTCCTGTTCAGGCCACCGGAGGTTGGTCTGGAAACCGACGAGGTTGTAGAGGGTACCCGCGGTGTTCTCCTGGCGGAGCTGGACCACAGCCCATGGCTCCTCGCGGGAGACGGGGTCCTTGAGCCCTACAGGCCTCAGGGGGCCGAAGCGCAGCGTGTCCACACCCCTGGAGGCTATCACTTCCACGGGGAGACACCCTTCGAAGTAACGGTTGTCCTTTTCGAAGTCGTGCCTGGGGGCCCTCTCGGCGGAGACGAGGGCGGTGTGGAATGCCTCGTACTCCTCCCTGGTCATGGGGCAGTTTATGTAATCGTCACCAGAGCCCCACCGGCTGCCCCGGAAAGCCCTGGTCATGTCTATGGACTCGGCGGTGACCACTGGAGAGACAGCATCGAAGAAGGACAGGAAGTTCTCGCCTACCGTCCGCGAAAGAGATCTTGCCAGGGGATCGCTGGTGAGGGGGCCCGTCGCGATAATTGCCGGACCTTCGGGGACCTCATGGATCTCCCTTCTTTCTACCGCCACCAGGGGGTCTGAAACGAGGGCACCGGTGACGCATTCCGAGAAGCTGTCCCGGTCCACCGCCAGCGCCTTCCCGGCGGGCACCCGGGACCTCCTGGCGCAGTAGAGGATGAGGCTGCCCATCATGTCAAGTTCGGCCTTGAGGATCCCCCCGGGGCTTGTGATCTCATCGGCTCCCAGGGAGTTGCTGCAAACCAGCTCCGCGAAGCCCCCTGTCCTGTGGGCAGGCGTCGTTCTTTGGGGCCGCATCTCGATAAGGGTCACCGGAATACCCCTTTTGCACAGCTGCCAGGCGGCCTCTGAACCTGCAAGGCCGGCCCCGACGACGGTTATCCTTCTAGTCCCGGGATCCTTCTTCATCGGCCGGACCCTCCACGGAACCACAGGAGGAGCAGATCTTCCCCCCGGACCTGCCCTTGATAACCAAGGGACCTCCGCAGGAGGAACACTTCCCGCCGGTGGGCTGGTACCACGAGACGAAGTCGCACTCGGGGTAGCGGGAGCATCCGTAGAAGGGCTTCCCTCCCTTGCCCCGCCTCTTGACGACCTCACCCTCACCGCACTTGGGGCAGGCTACGCCGGTGGTCTTGAGTATGGGGCGGGTGTAACGGCACTTCTTTTCCGGGTCGGAGTAGCCGGCACAACCTATGAAATCCCCGAACCTTCCCGTCTTTATCACCAGCGGTGAACCGCATAGGGGGCACTCCTCCCCGATCGGTTCCGGGGGCGGGGGGGGGACCTTCTGAGCCTCGGCCTCGGCTTTTTCAAGGGAGGCGGAGAAGTCCTTCCAGAATTCGCGGACCACGTCCCTCCACTGCTTCCCATCCTCTTCGATCTCGTCCAGTTCGCTCTCCATCCCGGCCGTGAAGGCAAGGTCGACGATGCCTGGAAAGTGAGCCTCAAGGAAAGTGTCCACAATAAGTCCAAGAGGAGTGGGGGCGAGGCGTTTTTCGTCGTTCCTGACTACGTACTTCCTGTCGTAGAGGGTCTGGACGATCGTCGCGTAGGTGGAGGGGCGCCCGATGCCTTCGTCCTCAAGGGCCTTGATCAGCCCGGCATCAGTGAATCTCGCCGGAGG
>ENA-UPTA01005216-UPTA01005216.1-activated-sludge-metagenome-genome-assembly--contig:-NODE-5216-length-12026-cov-7.965416_pt1 | contig 12026 bp, 10 predicted proteins | sample MGYA00238184_ERZ773361 | MGnify/ENA primary metagenome ERZ773361 (study PRJEB29100, sample SAMN05720205) | activated sludge metagenome | isolation source: anaerobic digester from wastewater...
CATAAAAGAATTTTAACCCTTATGGGAGCAGGTGGAGATAGAGATAAAAGCAAAAGACCTTTAATGTTGAAATCAGCTCTAAATCATAGCGATGTTGTAATTATTACTGACGATAATCCGCGCAGTGAAAATCCTGAATCCATCATTAGGGATATTGTTTCTTCCAGCGCGCTATTTTTGCCCTGGTGGATAATTCGTAACAGAATGCAGGCAATTACTTCCCTAATTTGCCTGGCACAAAAAGATGATCTTGTTGTTATCTGTGGCAAAGGACACGAGGACTATCAGGAAATTGAAGGTCTTAAACATCATTTTGATGACCACGAAGCGACCCTGAAAGCTCTGGAACTGATAGGAACACAAAAAAAAGCAGACGACGAATTGCTTTTGCCGATAGATAAAACCCTGTTACAATTATTATTCCTTCCCCATTGGGAACCTGAACCTAAGGGATATAAAGAACCCGTTTCTTATGCTTATCTTTCTACGGATTCCAGGGTTACAAAGCCGGGAAGTTTGTTTGTAGCTATTAAAGGAGAGAAATTCAACGGGCATAATTATCTGCAAAATGTTTTAAGCATAGCGGAAAACTGTGCTTTGGGAGAAATCCCCTCTTGGCAAAATATATCTAACTCTGAAGCGCTGTATTTTCCGGTTTCCAATTCGCAGGACGCAATGGGACTTATATGTCGTAAATATTTACAGCTATTTGCCGCTAAAAGAATTGCCATAACAGGCAGCACTGGAAAAACTACCTGTAAGGAATTGATGGCAAAGGTGTTGCAAACCTCAGCTCCCGTTTTAAAGACCTTGGCAAACGAGAATAATATGATTGGCTTATGCAAGACCATTTTGCGCATTAAACCTGAACATCAATATGCTGTTTTAGAATTGGGAACTAATCATTTTGGTGAAATTAAAGCTCTGGCTGATGTAGTCGACCCGGAAATTGGAGTAATAATCAATATAGGTCCCTCGCATTTGGAATATTTTGGGGACGAGGAAGGAGTTTTTAACGAAAAAATAACTCTATTCAATAGACCTCTTGCTTTGCGTTTATATCCAGGTGATGATTCTCGCTTTGAAAATATTGCTGCCGAAGGCATAAGTATCGGTTTTAAAGAAGGGTGCGATTATAGAATAACACAGCATCAATATACTGCAAACAGCCAATCTTTCTACCTGAATTCGGATTTGTGGATTCTACCTTATGGAGCTCCTCATTATGCTCTAAATGCTGCTTTTGCCATTGTATTGGGCTTAAAATTGGGTCTTGGTAGAGACCAAATTCAAACAGCGCTAAATAGTCCAATTCATCTGGAGCTGAGAAATCAGATTGAAAAAAGAGGGAGCGGATTGCTGATTGCGGATTGTTATAACGCTAATCCTTACTCCATGCAAAAAGCATTGGAATATTGGCAAACACTTTATCCAGAACAACCCCATTATGCTATTTTGGGAGATATGCTGGAATTGGGAGAAAGCTCTATTTTATACCATCAATTGATTTCTGCTATGCTGGCAGAAATGCGCTATGAACAGTTAATTACAGTAGGAAATTATGCCCGTATCTATCATCCCGAAAGGGAAAGTTCCGTTATCCACTACGATACGGTAGAGCAACTTATTGGCTCGGAAAAATGGAAAGCAATTCCGGAAAATGCTGTAATTCTGGTAAAAGGCTCGCATTCTATCCAATTAGAGCAGATTATTCCGTTCCTGAAAGGAGAGAACTGATGCTATATCATCTTCTATACCCTCTGGCGAAATACAGCATCGTTTTTAATGTATTCCGTTATGTAACCTTTCGTTCTATCGGTGCCTTCATTACTTCGTTGATAATTTCGCTTCTGGTTGGTCCTGCGTTTATCAAGATGTTGAAAAAAAGGTCAGCTGTAGAGACCATAGATGAAGACCTTCCAGAAAGACACCGTTTAAAACAGGGAACTCCAACGATGGGTGGTATTATCATTCTGGTATCATTGCTTATTTCTTCATTATTATGGAATGTGCTTACCAATCCCGTTATATTAATGATGTATCTTACAACTGTCTGGCTGGGGATATTAGGTTTTTTGGATGATTATCTGAAGAATTTCGTGAAAGCCAAAAAAGGATTGCTACCCCGTTACAAACTGCTGGGGCAATTATCGGTCGGTTTAATTCTAACCTTGGCAATATATTACAGCAGTTCCATTGCAACCAATATTACTGCTTTGCAAATACCTTTTTTCAAAAATCTGATTATTCCTCTAAGCTGGTTCTTTATTCCTTTTGCGGTTTTGTTCATCACCGGTACTTCTAATGCGGTGAATTTAACAGATGGCTTGGATGGTTTGGCAGCAGGAACTTTAACCTTTTCTTTTTTAGGTTTGGGAGTGATGAGCTATTTGAAAGGGAATTTCATTGTGGCGGACTATTTGAATTTGGAATTCATTGTCAACGCAGGAGAATTAACAGTTTTTATCAGTGCGGTTATAGGCACGCTGATTGGCTTTCTCTGGTTCAACAGTTATCCGGCTCAGGTTTTTATGGGGGATACCGGTTCCTTAACCCTGGGAGGTATTGCTGCCGTAATATCCATCCTGCTGAAGGAAGAAATCTTCTTTATCATTTTGGGCTTTATATTTGTTTATGAAGCCCTTAGTGTAATTATGCAACGAACTTGGTTCAAATATACCAAAAAGAAGTATGGACAGGGGCGGAGAATTTTTCTCTGTGCTCCTGTGCATCATCATTATGAACTGAAAGGTATGCATGAATCCAAAATAGTGATGCGGTTTTATATTGTAGCTGCTTTACTTACAGCTATAGCCCTCTCCACTATCAAACTTCGCTAACGGGCTTAAGATAATGTTGGATAAAAGTAAAAAATACGGTATTTTGGGGTTAGCCCGCAGTGGTATTGCGGCTGCTTATAAACTGAAGGAATTGGGAATTACTCCCTTTTTAAGCGAATTGCGTCCAGCTGCGGAAATTACGGAAGCAGAGCAATTAACAAAGAACTTTCCCTGTGAGTTTGGTGGTCATACAGATAATCTACTACAGTGTGATTGTTTAATTATTAGCCCGGGTATTCCCTTAAATACTCCTATTATTCAAAAAGCAAAAGCCAGAAACATTGACTTGATAAGCGAAATTGAATTGGGTTATAGGATAAAGGCAAAGGACTCCAAAATTATTGCCGTCACTGGTTCCAACGGAAAAAGCACAACCGTAAGTTTGATACAGCATATATTACAGCAGATTGGCAAAAAGTCAATTCTCGCAGGTAATATTGGCGATGCCTTTTGCAGTTACAGCATTGAAAAACCCGGGATAGAGTATATTGTTCTGGAAATTAGCAGTTTCCAGTTAGACCTGACTAAAAATTTTAAACCTGATGTAGCTGTGCTGCTAAATATTACTCCTGACCATATAAACCGTTATAATTCATTTAACGATTATGTGTTAAGCAAGATGAGCATATTTCGTAATCAAAATGAAACAGATACGGCAGTGCTTTTTCAGGACTCCACGGAAATTATGCGTTACGCACAAAACATTAAAGCCAGAAAGCTATATTTTTCTTTATCCGCCAAGGATAATACCGCTGCCTACTTAACTGATAACTACATTCAATTCGGTTCTGCAACCAAAGTACCTCTATCCCATTTTGCAATAAAAGGACCTCATAATTATGCTAATGCCATGGCTGCAATGCTGGCAGTTTTTGCTTTAATACCAAATGCAGAGATAATTGCAGAAGCGGTAAAAGGTTTTAAAGCCCTTCCACACCGGTTGGAATATATCGGCTCGGTTAAGGGTGTTTCTTTTTACAATGATTCCAAAGCTACAAATACTGATTCCGTGCGAAGCGCATTATATAGTTTTACTGAACCTATTCGCATTATTATGGGCGGTTCGGATAAAGGAGAGGACTATAGTGTCCTAACTGCGGATTTGCAGAAAACGGTTACCAAAGCATATTTAACCGGTGCAACCAGAGAAAAAATGTATCAAACCTGGTTAAATAAAATCCCTCTGGAATGTATTGCGGATTTTGAGATGGCGGTTCGGAAGGCATTTAGTGATTCCCACGAAGGCGAGGTAATTGTTTTATCACCTGCTTGTGCCAGTTTTGACCGTTTTCAGAATTATGAAGAACGGGGAAATTTCTTTAAAGAGATTGTAACGAGGATTATCAATGAAAACTCGCAGAAATAAGAATCAACACTATATTGTCAGTTTTGATAAGTATATATTATTAACCTACTGCCTGCTTTGCCTTGTAGGTTTAATAACCTTACTGGATATTTCCTCCGTGCAAAGTTCGTTGAAATACTTTTACAGGCAGCTCTTCTTTGGAGTTATATCTATTGTTACTGCAATTACTATACTTTACACCGTTAATCTGGAAAAAATGCGAGTGCTGTCACCCTACTTTGTTTATATTGCCATCATCCTACTAATTATAGTTTTGCTGAAAGGAAACACCGTGAAAGGCGCTACTCGTCAACTCAGTTTTGGTTTTGTTAATTTTCAGCCCAGTGTTTTGGCGCGCTTAGCACTGGTCTATTACTTTGCGCATATCCTAGATAAAAAGAATGACGAACTCGTTAGTTCTAATCTGTCCCAATTTGTAGTTAACTTTCTGGCTTTATTGATAGTTACTGGTATCACTTTTTTATTGATTATTATGGAACGACATTTAAGTACTTTAATTATAGGGGGATTAACTATATATTGGATGCTTATTTATGCGGGGGCGAAAAAGCGCGTGCTGGTTACAATTGCGTTGATTGGAATTATCGCTGCTGGCTTGATTTTAGCTAATGGAGCGGACTATCGTAAAGGGCGCTTAACCACATACAAAAAATTCAGCTTATTCTTAAAACCGCAAAGTGAAATTAAGATTGAAGATAGTGATTATCAGGTGAAAGAGAGTTTAACAGCCCTATCCAGTGGAGGATTATTAGGTACAGGAATAGCAAGAGGAAGAGCTAAGCATTATTATTTACCCGAAGCCAGGACGGATTATATTTATTCAGTTATAGGCGAAGAATGGGGTTTTCTGGGTGCTCTTATCGTTTTTGGCTTACATTGTTTTCTTTTTTTCCGTTGTTTATGGATGGCAAATGCACAGGAAAATCGGTTTTTAAGGTTTTTAGGAGTGGGCTTGGCTATGAATATCTTTTGTAATGTATTGGTAAATACCGGGGTGGCAATGTCTATATTACCCCCAACGGGAAATACATTACCTTTTATCAGTTACGGGGGTTCTGCCTTGCTGATTGATTCCATTGCCTTAGGAATGTTATTAAACATAAGCGCCAAGCGGAGATATGTATGAAATTCGTTTTTGGTGCAGGCGGAACTGGAGGTCACATAACTCCTGCCTTAGCTCTGGCTGATGAATTAGTTAAATATCAGCATAGGGTTCTTTTCATTGGCAACCGTGGAAGCATTGAAGAAACACTATGTGCTGCATCAGGTTATTCTTTTCGGCAGATTAAGGTCCAAAAGCTTTACCGTTCGTTAAAACCTCAAAACCTGCTTTTCCCGTTTTATTTATTGGGTAGCATTATCACTTGCACTCGTATTTTAAAAAAAGAAAAACCCCAAGCAGTAATTTGCACAGGGGGGTTTGTTTCAGGTCCTGTAGCTCTCTCCGCTGCTTGGCTAAAAATACCTTTGTTCTTTCATGAGAGTAATTGCTATCCTGGCTTGGTTACCCGCAAAATGGCTAAGAAGATAGACACGGTGTTTATTTCCTTTGCCAATACAAGCCGTTATTTACAAAAAGCAAAGTTAGTGAACTTTGGCATTCCGCTTAGGCAGACGGTAATAGATAGTTCTTCAACATCTTTTGACCTTAGCTTAATAGGATTGCAAAAGGATAAACCGACGCTATTAGTAAGCGGTGGCAGCCAGGGTTCGGTTGCTCTCAATACTGTTGTCAGCTTTGCCTTGGAGGATATATTAGCTTTGGGTTATCAAGTAATTTGGCAGACAGGAAAAATAAGTTATGAGCGTTTTGCTGCTAAACATAGAGAGAGGGAAGGTGTTTATCTTTTCGCTTTTTCGCCCGATTTGCCCAAAATGCTTTCCCAATGCAGTTTAGCCATAACCAGAGCGGGTGCAATGACTATTGCCGAGCTGGAAGAAAACCACCTGCCGGCAATCTTGATACCTTTGCCGACGGCAGCTGAAAATCATCAGTATTATAATGCTTTAGCACAACAGGAAAAAGGGGTAGCTATGCTTTTGGAACAAAAGAAATTAACCCCCATTACACTCATTGCAGGCATTAAAGAAATGATAGCTAACAGAGATAGTTATTTAAAACAGCTTTCTTCTCTTCCCCCTAATCGGGCAGCTGCAAAAATTATTGCTTACATACTCTACTATTTGCAAAATAACAGGAGGAATAATGCTGGGTAGAACAAGAAAAATTCACTTTGTCGGAATTGGCGGTATCGGAATGAGCGGTATTGCTGAATTTCTGCATAATCAGGGCTTGGAAATTACCGGGTCTGACCTGAAAAAAACGGAAATAACTTCGCACTTGGAAAATTTGGGTATCAAGATTACGGAAGGACACAAAGCGGAAAATATCTGTGATGCGGATGTTGTAGTAAAATCCAGCGCCGTAAAAGATGATAATCCAGAAATTCTGGCTGCTCAGGAAATGAAAATTCCCGTAATTCGCAGAGCTGAAATGCTAGCAGAAATAACCCGGATGAGCTTTTCTATTGGAATTGCCGGAACTCATGGCAAAACAACTTCCACTTCAATGGCTGGCTTAGTTTTGGAAAGTGCAGGTTTGGAACCTACGATTATTGTTGGAGGAAAGGTTAAAAATTTCGGTAGCAATAATGTAATGGGCAGTGGTAAATATATTGTGGTAGAAGCAGATGAATATGACCATTCTTTTTTGTCACTAACTCCCTGTATCGCAGGAATTACTAATGTTGATGCTGACCATCTGGATTGTTACCGAAATCTGGATGATATCAAGAGTTCTTTTATTGAATACGCCAATAAAGTTCCCTTTTTTGGCAGTGTTATTGCCTGTTTGGATGATAACGGCGTGCAATCAATCTTACCTGCTATTCACAAAAAGATTGTTACCTACGGATTTTCCCGCCAGGCAGATTTGCAAGCCCGAGATATAGATATGCAAGGTTTCAGTTCGTCTTATGACCTGCTTTTTAAAGATTATAAACTCGGGCGCATTGCTTTGAAAGTAACGGGCAGATATAACATTCAAAATTCACTCCTCGCTGCTGCAATCGGCTTGGAACTGAATCTTCCTTTTGCTGCAATTCAGGATGGCTTAAGTAAATTCAGCGGTGTGTATAGAAGATTTGACTGGAAAGGAGAAGCGAATGGTATTACTATTTTTGATGATTATGCTCACCATCCTACCGAAATCAAAGCTACTCTGGAGGGTTTTAAGGATAGTGCCAAACGTAGAATAGTTACTTTATTTCAACCCCATTTGTTTTCCCGCACGCGAGATTTTTACGAACAATTCGGGAAATCCTTTTTTTCTTGTGACTGCCTTATTTTGGCTCCGATATATCCTGCTCGGGAACAACCCATTCCGGGTGTTACTTCCAAATTGATTGCCGATGCAGCTATTCAAAGTGGCCATCATAATGTTCATTTGATTGAAGCCAATTCCGAAATAGTTAGCCAAACCCTTTCCCTGCTTAAAGAAGGAGATATTTTAATTACTATGGGTGCAGGTAATATTTGGCAGTATGGAGAAGAAATTTTAAGGGAATTGAAAAATTATGTTGACACAAATCATAACAACTAAAACATTAGTAACTTGTAATGCTGATAGTAGTTTTTCAAAATTTTCAATTTATCAGCTAAGAGGTCATAATTCATAAAGTTATGGAACTAAACAAGAGTACTCGTAAACGCCGCGGTAATAGTCGTTATTACTTGTTCTTTTTCTTTGCTCTTTCGGGTGTAGCTCTTTTGGGAACGAGTATCTGGTATGGCCTTACGCATATTGACCTCTTTACTTTACAAAAAGTTTCCCTAACCGGTAACGAGGCAATACCCGATACATTATTATACAATATTACCAAACCCTATCTGGGAATGAATTTATTGGCTATTCCTACTGCGGAGATAAAAACCAAAGTGTTAACTTTTTCCCGAGTGAAAAGTGTGAAATTGCACAAACGGTTACCAGCCACTTTGAAACTGGACATCACTGAACGCAAAGCAGCAATATATTTGAAAACGATTGAAGGTGATTTACATCCAGTTGATGCCGAAGGGATTGTTTTGATGAAGTATTCTACCATTTATAGAGAAGATATGCCTATTTATAGCACCTATTTAAATAATCATCAAATCAAGCCAGGATATAAACTGAAAAACGAAGGGCTGCAAAAGGTTTTACAATTACACCAAAGGATTGCGAAAGAAGTTCCGGCTTTTCTTACTCAGATATCGGAATATTATTTAATTGATAAAACGGTCTATATGATAGATGCGAAAACAGGTACGCGCATCATTCCTGCGCAGGAGGACTTAAAAAAGCAGCTTTCACGCTATCAGTTCGTTCAGGAAAATGGCAATATTAACAAAAATAGCGTAGTTGACTTGCGCTATAAAAATCAGGTTGTAGTTAAGGCAGGCAATAAATGAAACAATCCATTATAACTGCTTTGGATATTGGTTCTTCCAATGTTCGCTGTATTATCGCCAATGAAATTGGGGATGGACGTTTGGAAATATTAGGTATTGGCGATTACCCTTCCGAAGGCATTGAAGGAGGAGTAGTTAAAGATATTCAAGCCCTTTCGGGTTGTGTGGCAAAAGCAATTTCCACTGCAGAAAAAGAAGGAAAAACCTCTGCCTCCAATATTTACTGTAATATCACAGGTGAGCATATCAGAACGCAAATTGGGGATGGACGTATTTCTATTCCTTCAGCAACTCCCAATGAACCTGGAGAAATTACTGAAGAGCACATTGAACAGGTTATCAACGATGCTAAAAATAGCGTTAAAATTCAGAAAGGTCTGGAGAGATTTCGCATTTTACATGGCATTCCGCATAACTTTGTTATTGATAATCAGGATGATATTCACAATCCGATAAATATGAACGGTTTTCATTTAATTGCCAAGGTCTATACGATATTAGCGGAATTAACTCCTTTGCGCAATTTAAGCAAATGCATTCAGCTGGCTGGTTACGAAATTAATCCCGAGAACTTTGTTCTCAATCACATAGCTGTTTCCGAGTCAGTTTTAAGTGAAGATGAACGTCGGTTGGGGGCTTTAGTTCTGGATATCGGAGGAGGAACTTGTGATTTTGCTATTTACAATCGCAGTTCCCTGGAGAAAATTTCAGTTATTCCGATGGCGGGAAAAAACATCACGGAAGACCTTGCAATAGGGCTTAAAACAACTTTGGGCAATGCCGAATACATTAAAGTGGAATATGGCAATGCGCTTGCCAGCAGTGTAGACCAAAGTGAAGAAATTGATGTGGAAGGTATCAGCGGACGCTCCGCCAGCCGCAAATCCAAATTTCTGGTTAGCCATGTTATTCAACATCGGGTTGAAGAAATGCTTTCTCTCTGCTATACGAAAGCAAAGGAATTTTACACGCCAGAACTGGTTACTTCGGGAATAATACTTTGTGGGGGAACAGCCAAACTGAAAAATATTGAGATAGTTTTATCGGATGCATTCAATCTCCATGTTAAAATTGCTACTCCAGACCTTTCCCGTTTGAACGGAATGATTAGCCGCTTGGAAGACCCGGCTTATGCAACTGTTATCGGGATTTTATATTATGCGGCAGGTAAAAATAATGAGCATCCTGCAAAAGGTTTTGCTCTGCCTAATATTAAAGGAACAAAAATCATAGATAAAATGAAAAAAATACTCAAGGACTTTACCTAAAAGGGGGATAAAATGATTGAATTTGACGAAAAGCCAACCCAAATCGGAACTAACATTAAAATTATCGGTGTAGGAGGTGCAGGAGGAAATGCTCTCAATACGATGATTGAGAACAACTTATACGGGGTAGAATTTATTGCTGCCAATACCGATGCCCGAGACCTTGCCAAAAGCAAAGCCAATATGAAATTGCAACTGGGAAAGAAACTTACCCGCGGTTTAGGAACAGGTGCAAATCCAGAACTTGGTGCCCGAAGTGCTGAAGAATCCAAAGAAGATATCAAAAGTCATTTAGACGGTGCGGATATGGTTTTTATTGCCGCAGGAATGGGTGGTGGAACAGGAACCGGAGCTGCCCCAATTATTGCTAAAATTGCCCGCGAAATGGGCATTTTAAGCTTTGGAATTGTAACCTCTCCCTTTCCCTTTGAGGGTAAAAAACGCGCTGAAAATGCTATGTATGGCATTAAACATATGCGGGAATTTGTGGATACCTTACTGGTTATTCCCAACGAAAAACTCTGTGAGATATATTCAGCTTTAACCTTAAAAGAGGCCTTTCAAAAAGCGGACGATGTTTTATATGAAGCAGCGCGGGCTGTTAGCGACATTATTAATGTTACAGGCCTTATCAATGTGGATTTTGCCGATGTGAAAGCTATTATGCAAAATATGGGCTATGCCTTAATCGGTAACGGTATCGCCGAGGGTGATAATAGAGCAGTCAATGCCGCTAGAGCAGCTATTGATAATCCATTGTTAACCCATATCAACTTACAGGGTTGCCAATCACTATTATTAAATATTACTGCGGGTGCCGATATCCTGATGAGCGAATTTGATGAGGTTTCCAATGTTATCGTTAATGAAACTGGTAAAGCCGCTAATATCATTATGGGTATTATTCTGGATGACGCCAAAAGCGGTAAAATTCAGGTTACCATTATCGCCACGGGACTGGAAAAAGAAGAAAAAGAACATACTATTGACTTCCCCGGTTTGCCCGAATTCGTTGATAAATCTGCTTCCGTAAGTAACTCTAATAAAGAGACAGATGCCGAAATTGAGGATATTTTTGCCCGCTTAAATATGAATCAGACACCTGCCAAGGAAGAAATACAGGCAGCGGCTAATGAACCAACCCGCATTCCTCCACTTAAAACAGATGTCCCTTCTTTTTTAAGAGCGCTTGATTAAAATTTTATAAACGCTTCATCATAAACTCCTCCTTGTTTATGTGAAACAAAAGTCCAAAGCTCACTAACCGTCAGCAACCCCCGCTGACGGTTTTTTTATTATCAAAATTTTGACGAGACTATGGTTCCTGTCAACTTATTCAGGACACCACTGTTTCTGCTATCTTTTTTTGGCAATTTCCCCGAGGTTCTTTCTACCTATTCCCTTGCTTTTTCTGCTTCCAATAATCCACTCCCGAATAGGATAGCGGGTCTAATTCCAAGTTCAGAATTTCCTCTATCCGATAAAGATTATCCCCGTTCTGATAGATTCGAACCGTAAGTTTATCTGCCATTTATTCTCGCTCCTATTTTGGCAATGTATTCCTTCCAGAGCGGATAAGAAAAGAGCTCTGCATACTTTTCCAACACTATCTTATCCACGGCAAGTATTCTTTTTTTCAATCCCGGTTCTATTTCATCCCAATAATTATCATATAACAAACGACATAATATTTCTATCTCATCCGTAGAATCATCGGTTTTCAGATAGTCCAGGATATATTCGTAACAACGAACATCATATTCGGTAACTACCATTTTATCTCCTTTATTATTTTATTTGGGGTAATAAGCATAATCTTGTGATGATAAGGGAATTTAAAGTTTAACATAATCTCCTCCCTCATTTTAGGATAAAATGTTTTTACCCTCTTTTGGTCAAGCGAAAAAACACCTGAATTATGATAATCTGTCTTGTTAATGCGTCTAACTTGCAGATCCCAAACATATAGCGTTAGGGTTTTGTCCCGGGCACTAATTGCCAAGCCCATATTCTTTAACGGATTCTGCAATAGTTTTGGTGGAATCCCCTTATACAGTTTTCACATTGAAAAGGCATAAGCAGCTAATATCTGCCTCAACCCTT
>ENA-UPTA01005222-UPTA01005222.1-activated-sludge-metagenome-genome-assembly--contig:-NODE-5222-length-12016-cov-8.543767_pt1 | contig 12016 bp, 9 predicted proteins | sample MGYA00238184_ERZ773361 | MGnify/ENA primary metagenome ERZ773361 (study PRJEB29100, sample SAMN05720205) | activated sludge metagenome | isolation source: anaerobic digester from wastewater...
CGGGATGCGGCGTCAGCTATGGAAGAGGGAAGGGCGTCGTCGTTGAGACTGGAATGAAGACAGAAATGGGAAAGATCGCAGGCCTGCTTTCAGGAGAAGAAGACACTCAGACTCCTCTTCAACATAGACTGGCCGTTCTTGGGAAGTATCTCGGTATCGCCGCTCTTATCGCCTGTGCAGTGATTTTTCTTGTCGGGCTTATTGAAGGTATTCCAATAATGGAGATCTTCATGATCTCTGTTTCGCTCGCGGTTTCAGCGATTCCGGAAGGGCTTCCGGCGATTGTGACCGTTGTGCTTGCCATTGGAGTCCAACGAATGGTGAAGAGAAACGCTATTATTCGGAAGCTGCCCGCCGTGGAGACTCTCGGAAGCGCTACGGTGATCTGTTCAGATAAGACGGGAACTCTCACACAGAATAAAATGACCCTGGTCAAGGCCTTTTCGGCTTCTTCGTCAGTTACTGAGGAGATCAGCGATGATAACTCGTCTGAAATAAGGGACCTCTTGCTGTACGCAACGCTTTGTTCTGACGGCAGAGTCGTTATTGAGAATGGAGAAGAGAAGCACATCGGTGACCCGACTGAGACCTCTATAGTGCTGGCAGCCATGAGGAATGGGATCCTAAAAGATGAGATAGAGAAGAAGTATCCGAGACTGGCCGAGATACCGTTCGATTCTGAACGGAAAATGATGACAACTATTAACGACATCGATGGGAAAAACGTGGTAATTGTAAAAGGCGCAATAGATTCAGTTTCCACAAGATGCACATCCGGAGATGTTCAAAAGGGTAGAGAGATCGCGGAGGAAATGGGTAGCAGCGCGCTTCGAGTTCTTGCCGTCGCCTCCAAAGAGATCCAGAAGATTCCTGCGACCCTCGATCCAGCTGAGATTGAGAGTGGTCTTACGTTCCTCGGTCTCGTAGGTATGATTGATCCAGCGCGTCCCGAGGCGAAAGAGTCCGTAAGACTGTGCCGGCAGGCAGGGATCAGGCCGGTGATGATCACCGGCGATCACAAACTCACGGCTGCGGCCATTGCCAGAGAAGTCGGCATCTTGCTTGATGGAGATGAGATTGTATCCGGAATTGAGCTGTCAAAAATGTCTGATGATGAACTGGACAGGAGGGTAAGAAATATCTCGGTCTATGCAAGAGTGTCGCCGTCAGACAAAATCAGGATCGTTCATGCATTGCAAAAGCAGGGTGAAGTCGTTGCAATGACGGGGGACGGGGTGAACGACGCTCCAGCTCTAAAAGCTGCCGATATCGGATGCGCGATGGGAATAACCGGAACAGATGTTGCGAAGAGCGCGGCCGACATGACCCTTACCGACGACAATTTCGCGACGATTGTACACGCCGTTAAGGAAGGCCGCGGCATATACGACAATATCAGAAAAGTGGTCGGTTTCCTTCTGGGAACAAACATTGGAGAGATACTTACAGTCTTCACCGCCATGATGATCTGGAGAGAAGCCCCGCTGATATCTGCGCAACTGCTCTGGATAAACCTCGTGACCGACAGCCTGCCAGCGATCGCGCTCGGCATGGAGCCAGTAGAAAAAGATGTCATGAATAGAAAGCCTAAACCTAAGAATGAAGGCATTTTTGCCGGGGGACTGGGACTTCAGGTTCTTCTTCAAGGAGCTATGTTTGCCATTCTCACTTTGATTGGCTTTGCAATTGGCTGGAAGAGCACCGGAGATGTTATTGCAGGAAGAACCATGGCCTTTATAATTCTTTCTTTGACTCAGATCTTTCACTCGTTTAATATGCGGTCAAGTCACTCGTTGTTCAGAATCGGGATTCTTTCAAACAAAGTGCTGTTTCTTGCTGTGTTGACTTCGTTTACGATGGTGGCTGCCGTTGTTTTCATCTCTCCTTTCGCCACAATCTTCGGATTGGCTCAACTGGAGACACCGATGTACGTTCTGGCTCTCCTTCTCTCGCTGGTGCCTATTCCCGTAATTGAGGTTGCGAAGTTGATTGGACTGATTCGCCACAAGCATTGACAGAATGAAAGTAAGGCAGCTGCCTGTATCTGGGTCGGCTTTGCTCTCATGTTTCTTCGCGCGACTCTGAACTACTGTGACAGCGAGTCGCCAGTCGATTCTCTTGTCCATATGGTTGCAATCGCGGGCTGGGACGATTTCATATCGATTGCAGGTCCGCCCGTGCCGAGAGCGTGGCTTATAGGAGACAGCTTGAGTGAAGATCTCCATGACGGAGAGTATCTCTGGATTTCTTACTATGACACGGTCTTTCTCAAGGAAAATAGCTATGCGGTAAGTTTTGTCGCGGCCAGCGGTGAAGGATACGATCGAATGAGCTATCAATCCAGTGAAGGAGCCCTTTCAGAACCGGTGACAAAGTCGTCAATGTACAAGAGCCATGGCTACAGTTCTTTGAATTTTGATTCTTGGGGAAGTTCCCGTTTCATTGCCAGAGAAGACGGTTCTATCAAAACTGTTGGCCTCATACTGCCAATAAAGAAGAATCTATCAAGATCGAGATCTACGAAGCCCGGAATGAGGATGAGAACAGATTCTCTGGACTGGTGCTTTCAGACGAGGTTCTGGTTGAAGAGAGAGGATACCATGTGATTGATCTCAGTCGAGAGTTGCCGCTTGTGCGAGAAGAGGACTTCGTTGTGGTCCCAGGCTTCTTTTATAGCCCAGAGTTCAAGAGGGAACAAGTAGTCTCTGTAGTTAGTGATGAAAGACCTGCAGAGCTTGTGAAGACTTATCGAGCTTCCTCCAGTGATGCCGAAGGATTTGAAGAATGGATCGATTACGGAGAGATATATGAAAACTCGGTCCTGTTTGTTCAGGCAATTATGAGAAGCCTGGACCGAGCTTCCTGATTTCCTTCACAACTTGGGTCACTCTACAGAATTCAGTAGTATAAGGGAATGGAGGAGATTCGTTTCTATTCTTCGTAAGGTCTGTCATTTCTTCTTTTGTAAACTCCGTTCGCCTTAAGTTGTCTGTTCCAGTATTTATCGAAAATGCCGGCCGGGGAAAGGGCAAGAGCGATCGCTTTGGCAGCCAATGGTATTCTCTCTGGATGAGCGATTTTTCCGAGCAGATCTTTGTCCAGCTTGCCGGTCTTGCCATAGATCTCTCCGAGCTCCCGATATCTCTGAAGTACCTCTGAATCTTCAGATAGAAATCTCGCTCCTTCCATCCCTCCCCTGCTGATGCATCCCCCATAGTCTGCTCCAAGTCTTCCAGCAAGCTTCTGCAGGTATCTTTCGACAAATCTCAGATTCAGAGTCTCAGGAAAACCGCACTGAATGGAAAACAAGAACTCTTTTCCCGATAACTTCCCTTTCAAATTGTATAAGGACTCGAACAGCTCCATCACCAAGCCCGGCATGCTGTCGACATACAAGGGGAAGGCGAAGAGGACCTTATCGGCAACGGCGATTTTTTCTGTCACATCGGAGAGGATCGCATGCTCTTCGATCAGGTTCAGAACTTCCAGCTGTAGATTGTTCTGGAGAGAGGCTTTTATTCCCCTCAAGAAGTGATTCGCAATTACGAGTGAGTTGCTCCTGCTTCCTCTAGGCGATCCATTAATGATTAGTAATCGCATATGCGACCTCCTCAGGCGGCTTCTCATCGGAATCGAAGAATACAAGACTGGTTGCCATCTCAATTGCCACCCGTTCATAGATTGCCCGAACTATTTCCAGATCCTCTTTGTCTGTATCGATTTCTTTCTCGATCAGGACACCCAGGAGCGGGTAAGTCTTGTAGCGCTTCTTGTGGTGGATTTCGCCGGCTCTTATGGTGAAATAAGGATGGACGATCGGGATCATCTTGTCGATCGCTTTCTTAAGAATCGATGTGGTGAAGCCAAGAATGAGCGGTGAGGCAAAGATAAGCAGATCGGAATTCACTGCGGCCCGTCTTATTTTGACTGTGTCATCTGGAACGATGCATTCTCCAGGAGTTTCGACCCAGCATCCAAAACATCCCATGCATTGCTTGATCTCCAAATCTCTCAATTTGAAGTATTGAATTTTGTTCTTCATCTTTGAAAGAGATTCGATGAGCCTTTCCAGGAACTCTTCAAAAGTGCCGCTATCCTCAAAAGCTCCGTTCAGAATTGTGATCTTCATTACATTGAGCCCCTTTCAAATATCACAGCCGAACCACTTTCAGCCGATTCATAAAAAGCGTCGAGGAGGCTCTGAAGGAGATATGCTTGTTCAGGAGTGGGGAATTCAGAACTCCCTTCCCTGCAGCGATCGAAAAATGCTCCTAACGATCTCATATAGCAGTTGTCATCTTCTACAAAGGGAAGAGAAATATCTGCCAGCTCACCGTGAATCTCAGTGAACACTTCGGGCGGAAAGACTGTGGCGCCCGCCTTGTCGCCGAAGATCTGAAGATTCACGTTGGAACGATCCTTCATGTTCAACGCGAAAGCTGTTTTCAGAATCAATGACGCTCCGTTCGTGAATTTCACGAACCCAAATGCCGAATCTTCGACTTTGAATTTTCCCGGGTCCCAGCTGCCCATCAATCCGACACCCTTTTTGTTGCCTATCTTGCAGTACGTGCTGGCCGTGACGCTTTCTGGCTCGGGGAAGCCCATCATGAAGAGGGCGAGATCGAGCATGTGAACTCCGATATCCATCAGGGGTCCTCCGCCCTGTATTTCTTTGCTCGAGAAGGAACCCCAGCCGGGTACTCCGCGCCGTCTCAAGAAGTTCCCCTCGCAATGATAGACTTCGCCAAGATCGCCGTTATCAACGAACTTCTTGATCGCGATTGCCTCTCTTCTGTACCGGTAGTTGAAGTTGAAAGAGAGAATCCTTCCGGACTTTCTCGAAGCGACCATCATCCGACGGACCTCTTCCTTGTTCATAGCAGGGGGTTTCTCACAGAAAACATGGCAACCTGTCCTGAGTGCGGTAACTGTGGCCGCCGCATGGAATCTATTCGGCGTACAGACGAGTGCTGCATCCGGCTTGAGAGTCGAAAGCATCTCCTCGTAATCATGGAAAGCCCGTTCTACGCCGAATTTCATCGCCAGTCTTTCGGCTCTCTCCGGCACAATGTCTGCAATCCCTACAAGATCCAATTCTTCCCTCATTGATGAGAGAATGGGCAAGTGTGTAACCTCTACTATCTGACCTGCACCGACTATCGCAACCCGGAGTCTGTCGTTTCTCATGTATCAGAGTTCCCTACAATGCTTCTTATGAAGCAACAGGATTCTCTATATCTCTCGATCGGGTCGTCTCCAGTAACCCTGCATTCAAAGACCACGTTACCGCCATAATCGATTTCCGAAAGTGCTGAAAAGAAATAACCGAAATCAAGATGGGCCTGGCCCGGTTGATAACGGTTGCTGTCGGCGATATGTACGTGAGCAATAAACTCCTTGTTCTGCACAATGCTTTTACGAAGATCGGCCTCCTCGATATTCATATGGAAGGCGTCGGCAGTCAACCTAACACTAGAGAACCCCCCCTCTTCGATCAACTTTGCGGCTGAGCCAAGCGTGTTCAGCATGTGATCTTCATATCTGTTTAGCGGCTCGAGATAGATAAGTGTACCCGTGTCTTTGGCCAGTGAATTCAGCCTCTCCAGAGAGTCAAGAAGGACGGCAGTGTCTTCCGAGTCCGATCTTGGAGGAACCATCGGAGGAAGCCTTTTCGAGAACATTCCCCAGGCGGCAGGTACTACTATGCCTTTGCCGCCGACGTCGGCCAGTGCTTGCAGGATCTCTCCGATATCCTTTATTGCTTGAGATCTCCTCTCGCTCGAGAAATCGCCTATCCAGCCGCGGTAACCTCCGCATGCGCTTGCAACGGGAACGCCGGTGGAACGAACGGCCGCCTTCACTTCGGCGAGCTCTTCGATCAAGAGCCTTCCATCTATTTCGAAGCCGTCAAATCCCAGCTTATACACAAAACTTAGTTTCTCCTCCATTCTTGAAGGAAAGAACTCCTTGTCTTGAGTGATCAGCTTCATATATTCCTCCTTTCAAAAGTTCGTCAATAGCCGCAGATTGATGAAGTCTTGCTGATCTAACTATATGTACAACTGGCTGTTCGTTTTCTCTTGGGAGCAAGCCGTATACACATCTTCTTCTCTGAAGTTCGATCATTTCCTTCCCCGGTTCACAAATCGCTCCTCATTGTGCAGATAGCCAGCTGTATCTCTTGAAATGCGTTTCCAATCGTGTGTCCCGTTCATAATAGAACAGCCTCGTTTTCTGATCAGATCACCGGGATTTTCCGGCAAGTCCGCCTTCTCTGACTACGATTATACAAAGCAGTCTCTCAGTCTTCAGTGACTCACACCCTCAGCTACTGCTCGCTCTAATCCATCGAGAGAGAGTTTATAATCAAGATCGCTAGAGGCCAACCACAGAATTTGCGCATGAGACAAGAGGCTGGAACATTACTGCCGATCAACTTCCTGACTTTTGGATGATCATGAACCTTCAAAAAGCCACTCCGAGCTTGACGCTCAGTTCGGGATTTTTGTCGACGTACTTGCAGTAGGCTTCGGCGGACTCTTCAAAGCTGACGACGGGGTTAACGATTTCATCGCCGCGAAGAGAACCGTTGCATATCATCTCCCAGCAGACTCTTTCAACCCTCTTTCTGTTCCACCTCGGATAGTCGGGTCCCGGTTCACTTGCCGCACGGGAGAAGATCAACCGCCCATAGTTGTAATGGGCTTCACGCCCAAAATTGATGCCGCCGAGAAACTCCTTTGCCCAGGCAACGTACGAAATTGTTCCCCCGTGTGCAAGACCTCTGAGGGCCGACTGCAGAGCAGAAGGAGCTCCGCTTGTCTCGATTATGCAGTCTGCACCGGTCTGAAGAGTGAGCCTCTTGATCTCAAGTCCAACATCGCAAGCTTTTGGATCTAGAACAAAATCTGCACCTGAGTTCAGCGCAACCTCGCGCCTGACTTCGATAGGATCGACCGCTATCACCGGGCTTGCCCCGATCTTCTTCGCGAGTTGGACCGCCAGCAGTCCTATGGCTCCAAGTCCAATTACTGCAACATGGTCACCCGGCCTCACATTCCCGTCTCTGATCCCGGACAGAGCAAACTGAGCTGGATCATAGCACACGGCGCTCTTCCAGGAGACGGCCTCGGGAACTCTCAACAGACGGTGATTGCCAACGGCGTTGACAATTTGAGTCTCGCGAATTCCTCCGTAAGAACAGACCCTCTCGCCAACATTGTAGTCCTTCACATCCACACCCTTTATAACGATCCTACCTACCCACATATTGCCGAGATTCCAGGAACCGAACTCAACTCCCTTTCCATGATCCGGAGATCGAGGAACTAAGAGCTTCCAATCGTCATCGTAACGTTCGTTTATAAGCGGACTCTCGCCTCTGAAATCAGCTATCTCCGAACCGTGCTTTGGAGAAGCGAACTCGACTTCGACCATAACCTCGTTCGCCGCTATCTTCCTGTCCCTGTATTCAACAATCGCGGCCTTTCCTGGGGCAGTTGCAACAAGCATTCTTGGCATTTCCCCTTACCCCCTGTTCAAAAACTGTATTCCCGTTTCGATTATTATCCCATACGATAAACTACATGCTTCGGTTCTTGAAGACAATTCCATGAATTGAAGAATCGTAAGTGTTTTTCTTGACTTTATCACTTGAACCCATAAAACAGAGAAGATAGTGACTCAAACCCGCATGGTTTCGTAGGCACTATTTTTTCTGTCTATATTTTTTAGTGGTAACTAATGAAAAGTTGGATTTAAGTATTGATTATACAATTACTTGCTTTTGGAAGGTATTCTATGGTTGTTATTAAGTAGTCATGTTTATAAAACCCACGAAATCTAAGAACTTTACGTATGCTCAGTTAGTTGAATCTTACCGTGACGAAGAAGGAAAGAATCGTCACAGGGTTATCTTTAACCTTGGAAGAGTAGAGGACAATCCTTAAATGCTTTGGCTTGTTCAGCTGTTTTCAGAAGATTAAGTGATAAACTCAAGATAAACATAGAACGGCTTTCATGTGAACCATAGTGGCATAATCTCTTTGCATGGAGGTGTCCCTTTGGGCGGAGCATGTAAAGAGCCCCGCTTGACTTTTCTTTTCTGTCCTTAGGAATATTCTCGCAGACTTTTGTTTTCGATTTCTCGTTTAGTATGAAAAATGGAGTCTGACCCTATTTAATCTGATTCCAATTGGCTAGGAGTGATTATTTGGATTGTTCTCATCTTCAGGCATTATTGCAGCCACAATGAAGAGCTCTTGAGTTCAGTGTTCGATTCATAGCAGAATCATTCTCTCAAAGAGCCGTTTCTGTGTCCATTGAAATACAAGACCCACGCACTTTCATGTAAGGAACAAGGGTTAACGAAGATTTGTAGGAGGAAGATCGGTTTTTTCGAGAATAGAGAAATCATCTCTAACATTTTTACCACTCGACTACGGTTCAAGAGAGAAGAGTGAAAGTGATTAGTTGTCAAATCCTGCTTGTAGGATCCGCACCGTCGAGCCAGATTGCCCTTTGGCATTGACGCTTCAAGGGCTATAATTCAATTGAATTAGTTAGTAGTTTTTATTTACCAACTTGGATGATGTCCTTCTGGTGTTTTCTGTAAGCGATCTCCCGGTTGTCAGTCATGAATCGGCGGAGAAGAGAATACGGGAAGGAAGCGGGAGGAAGAAGTGGTATCGAAACTTACTGAGATCAGAACGAGCGAGATTCTGAGGATAATTAGAGAAAGGAAGAGTACTTCTCGAGTCCAAATTGCGAAACTGACCGGACTCAGCAAACCGACCATATCTTCAATTGTCAACGACCTTGTTGAAGAGGGAGTTGTAAGAGAGAACGGGCTCGGACAGAGCAAATCTTCCGGTGGCAGGAAACCTATCAATATCTCTTTCGCAAAAGACTACAGAAACGTACTAAGTGTTGACATAGGCGGAACCAAGACTATATTCGCGATGATCGATCTCGACGGAAATATTCTAAAACGCGACACTATAACCACTGACCTTCTTCGCACCGAGAGGGGCCTGGTAGATGAGTTGAATGAGAGACTCGAGAGTTACATAGAGGAAGTCGGAAAAGAGAAGGTGCTTGGAATCTCTATAGGCATTCCCGGTACTGTAGACAGGACTACACAGAAGATAAAATACATGCCCTCCTTCGATATCGGGAATCTTGATCTCAAGACCCCGATCGAGAAGAGGTTTGGGATTTCAACGCTGATCGAAAACGATGTTACACTTTCCGCCTTCGGTGAGTCATGGATCGGTTCTGCAAGACAGTTCAACGATGTGATTCTGGTTTCAATTGGAACCGGTATCGGCTCAGGTATTGTTATCAATGATTCGGTTTACAGAGGATGCGTCGGTGGAGCCGGTGAAATCGGAGAATTTGTCACCGACTGGTCTACAGAATCGAAGATGAATGAGGGATTTGGGAGACTCGAACAGTGGTTCTCGGGATATGCGCTAGAGTCTTTCTGCAGGAACAACGGCTGGGAATTCAGCGTAAAGGACCTATTCGAGAAGATGGACTCCGATGAAAGAATCCTTGAAAGAATTACGGGAGGCTGCCAACATCTTGCGCTTGCATTTGCCAATGCTATTATGCTTCTCGATCCAGCAAGACTTCTGATAGGAGGTGGTATTGGCTTCAACCAGTATGACCGGATTTTCCCAATAATCGACAGCACTCTGAGGAAGGTTCTTCCGAAAGAGCTTTACAGACCAGATCTACTTGTCAGAGCAGCTCTTGAACCTTACAGTGTTGTCATTGGAGGAGCTTATTTTGCTCAGAAAGAGTTGCTCCTTAAAGAGGTTCTAGGGGGAACTTCAGGATTTTGAATGCAGGACACTACAAGAGGAGGTACTTATGAGAAAGATTACTGTTCTACTAGCTATGATCTTCGTTCTGATGGCAGGAATTCTCTTTGCGACGGACGTTGCAGTTTTGCTTCCCGGAACCGTTGAATTCTTCAGCGTTCAGAGAGTAGGGTTGGATGCTGCTGCAGAGGAGTTTGGACTGAACCTGATCTATGCCGATGCGGAATGGGATGCGGGCAAACAGCTGTCTCAGGTTGAGAACTTCATCGCAAGAGGTGTTGATCTCGTGTTGCTTTGTGCGGCCGATAACATGGCACTTCGAACTGCGGTAACTCGCTGCGACGAAGCGGGAATTCCATTGATAACATTCACAAACAGTATCGGAACAGATCCCGAAGGCAAGTATCCAGGTGTCATTAGCCACATAGGTCGTTCTGAGATAGGATCAGGGGTTGTTCAGGCGGAATTTGTCGAGAAGCTCTTCGGGAACGCCGACATCGACATAATTCTTATAGAAGGTAATCCCGGTACAACTGCCCAGAGAATGAGAGAAGAGGGTTTTCTCTCTGTCGCTGAAAGAAATCCTTCCTGGAGCATAATTGAGAAGCGCCCTATAGACGGCTGGACAAAAGAAGGAACACTTGCATTCATGGAGGCCTTCCTCCAGAGTGGCAGAAATGTCGACGTCATTGCTTGCCAGTGGTGGTCGGGAGCTATTGCTGCATCGATGGCACTCAAGGAGAGAGGAATCACCGACGTAGTGGTCTTGGGCCTGGAGTATGCGAAAGAGCTCGTTCCTTACATCGAAGCCGGTGACGTTTACGCTTCCACTTATTTCTCGGTTATTGAAGAAGGTTACAAAGCAGTCGAGGCCGCCCATCTGTACCTGACCGGACAGGAAGTGCCGAAGTTCGTTGAGATCCAGCAGGTAATGGTCACAAAGGATAACGTGGCAGATTTCGAACCGGAAATGTAAGAGAAATACGACAGGAGGTCGCTGATGTCTGAAGCAGGTAAGATCAATATCCTCTCACAGCTGTTTCTTAATGAGGAGCTCTCCAAGGATAATTCCAGAAGCCTTACAGAGAGACTTTCGAAGGCGAAGAAGGCAGGACTACAAAAGCTCATTATCTGGTCGGTCCGGCCCGAATATCTTTCCTCGCTTGTTTCGATTTGCAGAGGCGTTGGAATTTCTCCGCATCTCTGGTACCCAATGCTGGCGGACGCGCCAGTAGATTTTGACACGGACGCCTTCAAAATCGTCAGAACGTTAGACGACGGTCGGTCGGAAATCCTGGAGTCCCAAAAGGCAGGCGGTGAGGAGTTTGAATTCCTCTGCCCCAACAAAGTAAGGCAAGAGGAGGCTTTTCTAAGCCGCTTTGAAGAAATCCTTGGCCTTGCCGATTTCGACGGTGTCTTTCTCGACAGGATCCGTTTTCCGTCACCAGCCAACGGGATAGGAGAGATGCTTACCTGCTTCTGCGACACCTGCAAAGAGATGTCGAGCGCAACGGGTTCAGCTTTTGAGGAGGCTGTTCACGGCTTCGTGAAAAAGCTCGGTTCGAAGATTGGAATGGACGAAGTTCTCGAAACTCTCAAAGAGTTTTACAGAATTACCGGGGAATTTCTCGAGTTCAGAAAGTCATCGGTGCTCCAGCTGCTAACTTCATATTCAGACAGGGCGAAAAACCTGGGCCTTGAAGTGGGCGTGGATCTTTTCTCCCCTTCTCTTAGAAATATCGTTTCGCAGGATTACGAGAGAATATCCAGGCATGTGGATTGGATGAAGCCGATGATTTACTGCAAAACAATGGGGCCGGCCGGACTTCCGATGGAACTTCTCTCTCTGGCGCAAATTCTTGTGGATCACGCCTTGCGGCTTTCGGAGAGAGAAGCGCTTGAAATCATCGGAGAGCTGACCGGCCTTCTTTTGCCTGAAAGCTTTGAAGAAATAAGAATGAGGGGCATCGATCAGAAGAACTATGAACTCGAGCTGAATAAGATCGATCAGATGAATCTCAATCCGGTAACCAGAATCTTCCCCGGCTTTGAGGCGGTCAATTTTCCACCTGTATGTTCGGTCGGTCTAGAGGAAGTCGGGAATTATGTAGAGGCTACTCTTAGAAAAGGCCATGACGGGTTTGTTCTCTCCTGGGATATAAGGCACATAAGCGGTAAGATTCTCG
>ENA-UPTA01005236-UPTA01005236.1-activated-sludge-metagenome-genome-assembly--contig:-NODE-5236-length-11984-cov-24.264230_pt1 | contig 11984 bp, 7 predicted proteins | sample MGYA00238184_ERZ773361 | MGnify/ENA primary metagenome ERZ773361 (study PRJEB29100, sample SAMN05720205) | activated sludge metagenome | isolation source: anaerobic digester from wastewater...
GCCCATGCCCTGGTACTGAGCGGCGGTTTTGTGAGCCGGGCGCCCATGTACGTGATGAGGGGAAGTATGCCAATAAAAACGTTGACCTATTACATGAAAAATATCCCGCTGAAGTTGGGTGTGAAAATAGCCGGACGGTGGATGATACGGCCGGTTCCGTTCCGGGAAGCCTATTTTCTGGAAGATGCCCTGAAATTCAGGAAGGAGGTAAAACTGCCGTTGGTTTATGTGGGCGGACTGATTTCCGGAAAGAAAATCGATGAGGTGCTGGATTCCGGCTTTGAATTTGTATCCATGGCGCGCGCCCTGCTGAACGAGCCGGATTTTATCAACCGCCTGAAAAACGACAGGCAGGCCGTCAACCAGTGTGTATGCGCCAACTATTGCATTGCCCGCATGTATTCAATTGAAATGGCCTGTCATCAGCATCGCAGCGATGTGCCCAAATGCCTGCACAAAGAACTTGGCATTAAAAAATAATTCACTTTGATTATGGGCTTGACATTACAGGAAACAGTGCTGATTACAGGCGGAAGCTCCGGCATCGGCTATGCCATTGCCAGGGAATTCGCCTCGCGGGGATATAAGCTGATACTGGTGAGCAATCAGCAGGAACAACTGAAAAAGGTTGCCGCAGAATTCAATGAAAAATTTAATACAGAGACACGTACACTATTCCTCGATCTGGCGGCTCCCGATGCCGCTGAAAAGCTTTACGCATGGTGTGGCCAACAAAACCTTACGGTTGATATTCTGGTAAACAATGCCGGTATGTTGATTTTTCGCGAAATTGTGGAAACCGGTATGGAAAAAACAAAGAACATCCTGGCCTTGCACACAACAACGCCAGCACTGATCTGCACCCTATTTGCCAAAGACATGAAACAAAAGCGCAAGGGCAACATCGTTATCATTTCATCGCTCGCCGCTTATATGCCTTATCCCGGCATAGCGTTGTATGCAGCCACCAAGCGTTTTCTCAAAAGTTTCGCCCGTTCGCTGCGTACTGAGATGCTGGATTACCAGGTAAATGTTACCTGTGTATGTCCCGGAGCCGTTTCTACCGACCTGTACAACCTAAGCCAACGATGGCGCAATATTGCTATTAACACGGGCATCATGATGCGTCCCGAAAAACTCGCCCGGAAAATTTTCCGCGCTATGCAGCGCCGAAAAGCCCTGCTGATACCCGGCTGGGTAAACAAGGTGGCATTGCCGGTGCTTGGCATACTCCCGCACGGCCTTATTGTGCTGATAAGACGGCATTCCCCCCTCCTGCCTCCCGAAAAACAATAAATTTTAAGGCCTAATACCAGGTACCCCTAAATTATCTTTTCAGGTTTTACTGGGTTTTTGAGTTTTTAATCATGGCCTGGGTATAATGATAAATCGCCCCACTGCTGCTCTCGCAAAAACCTCCCTGAGGTATCCAGCCTTTTTGAATCAGATCGTTTACCTGCTTAATCAGGTCTTCTAATTTCGAATCGATAAGAACCGTGTATAACATAAAATACAATTTTTGATTTAATTAATTTTGACTATTTTCGTTATAAAGTTATGATTTTTTTTTACAAAAAACCGGTTGCATATTTTATAATTCAAAAAAAATATACAGGAAGGACTGAAAACAAACAAAAAAACATTTATTAACAGAAGTGCCTGAAAACTGATAACAATTTATAAATCGTAAAAAAATGTCAGATTAACAAAAATGTTTTTATTAAAAAAAAAGAGTATTTTTGGATGGTGAAAATTATTTTTAAGACCACATAAAAAAATAAGACATGAAAAAAACCGCTATTATTATTGTGATTTTTTTGATTCTAAGCTATCCTTCAGCAGCCCAAAAAGACGGCTATAAAGCTATGTATGATTCGGCCATGACATATTTTACCCTTCAAAATTATCAAAAAGCCCTGCCTGTTTTTTTACGGATGTACAATGCCCGGCCCGACAATGCCAATGTGGCCTATCATATAGGCGCTTCCTACCTGCACATGCCGTCAGAAAAGTATCAGGCGATACCCTACCTGGAAAAAGCCTGCCAAAAGGCATCCAAAACTTTTTTGCAAAATATGGAAGAACAAAAGGCGCCGGTCAGCGCCTATTTTGAGCTGGGCACTGCCTATCTGATTAATTACGACCTGGCCAAATCCATAGAAGCAACCACTAAATACAAGACTTTTTTCGATGCCAATGAAAAAAATGACCAGACCTTTCTTAGGGAAGCTGACCGCCAGATAGCCATGTGCAGCGTGGCGCGGGAAATGCTGAAAAATCCCGTACCTATTAAAGTAGAGAACCTTAAGGGTAAAATCAACACTATATTCCCCGAATATGCTCCGGTGGTGGACAATTCGGGTAACACCCTCTTTTTTACTGCTCGCCGTAATACCAATATGGGGGAAATGATAGAAGATAACGGCTATTATTTTGAGGATGTGTATTATGCCAAAAAAGACCAGAAAGGTAACTGGGAGGAAGCTATAAATGCGGGTGACAAGGTAAACACATACGACCATGAAGCCTCCATAAGCATCTCGCCCGACAACAAACAATTATTCATCTATAAAGACGATGGCGGCGACGGGAACATATACATCAGCAACTTTGCTGATAACGAATGGTCAGTGCCTGTAAAGATGCCTTCACCTGTCAACAGCAAGGCCTGGGAAACGCATGCCAGCCTTTCACACGATGGCAACACCCTGTATTTTACCAGCGACAGAGAAGGCGGCCTGGGCGGCCTCGATATATACAAGGCTACACGGCAAGCCAACGGCAAATGGGGACAGGTAGAAAATCTCGGCGATACTATTAATACTGAATATAATGAAGAAGGCCCCTTTATTCTGGCGAATAATACTTTATATTTCTGTTCTGAAGGACATAATACCATGGGCGGCTATGACATTTTTTACAGCAAACGTACAAAGGAAGGCAAATGGACTATACCTGTCAACATGGGATACCCAATCAACACAACAGATAACGACATGTTTTATACGCCGGTAGATTCGGTAACCGCTTATTTTGCGTCAGTCCGGTTTGTGGACGATTTCGATGTCAAGGGATTTGGCAACCTGGATATTTATAAATTAACCATTCATAATCTGAAAATCAGAGGGCTGGCACTAGATAAAAAAAACAACAACCCTGTTCCGGGCGCCCTGGTATTCCTGATGAACGATAAAATGGTAATCATTGATTCGGCAATAGCCAACGAAAAAGGAGAATATTCATTCCCTGCAGATTATAATAACAACTACAATCTGAAAGGTCAAAAAGAAAACTATATCAACGGCTTTAATTCCGTATCCACTTATAATCTGGGCGAAAAGAAAGAAGTAACAGCCAATGTCCTGCTGGACAAACTCACGTTAATAATTCAGGTAACCGACGCAAAGACACAACAAAGGCTCCAAAAGGTCAGCGTACAACTTAAAGACAAGAAATCAGGAATGACAGAACTCTTCAGCACCGACGAAACAGGCGAAATCGTTAAAAACCTGACTGATAAAAAAATCAAGGACAGCCTGTGCTATGAGCTACAGTTCACCAAGGCGGGATATAATTCAAAAACCATTGACTATAAGCATCTTATTATAGCTGCAGGAGAAATACTTATCCCGGAAAAACTCGAAAAAACAGATCCGATCCGCATCCGCGGGGTGGCTATGGATAAAAATACCAAAGAAATTTTACCCGGCACCAAAGTCATCTTAATGGACAACAAAATGACCGAAATTGCACAGACGCTCACCAACGAAAAAGGCGCGTTTGTGTTTGATGCCGATTACGATCAGGAGTATTTGCTGAAAGGACAAAAACCGAGCTATACCGATGGCGACAATAAAGTTACCACCCCCGGGGTGGGCAAAGCCAAGGATGTTACAGCCGATCTGCTGCTTGAAAAAGTCATATATGTTTCTTTGAAAGTCCGGGTGATTGACGCAAAAAACAACCTGCCCGTAAAAGACGCTACCGTATCACTTAAAGATATGATCTCCGGCAAAACCGAACTGTTCACTTCCGACGCCAACGGGGAGTTGTTCAAACCTATTGGCATTAAAGAAATTAACGACAGTCTGAAATACGAACTTACCTTCAGCAAGGATGAGTACCATACCAAAATTGCCGATTACAAATATCGCATTACTAAATCGGAAGAAATACTCATTGTAGAAACCATTGGAAAAATGGAAGTGGGTACCGATTTGGCAAAAATCATTCAAATAAAACCCATTTATTTCGACCTCGACAAGTATAATATCAGGCCGGATGCCGCTGTGGAGCTGGACAAAATTGTCAAAATCATGAATGAATACCCCACCATGGTCATTGAGCTGGGCTCGCATACCGACTGCCGTCAGACATACCAATACAACGAACGCTTGTCGGACAACCGGGCCAAATCGTCAGCAGCTTACATCAGACAACGCATTACCAACCCTGAAAGAATCTATGGCAAAGGTTATGGAGAAACTCAACTGGTAAACGAATGCGAATGCGAAGGCAAAAAAGTTGTACCATGTACCGAGGCCCAGCATCAGATGAACCGGCGTACAGAGTTTATCATCATAAAGTATTAAACCGGACACAGGCTTTTAACGCCACGCCAAAAACACATCCTCCTCACCGGACACATGCAGCTATAACCGGGTTGGCTTGTATTGCTCCAAAAATGTAACAAAAGCCCTATCTTTGCATGTATTCTCTTTTATCAGAGGGAAAAAAATTTATGAGCCTGATTGCGACACTCCAAAAAAGAATTATGCTCCTTGATGGCGCTATGGGCACTATGTTGCAATCATTCCGGCTACAGGAAAAAGATTTCAGGGGAACGCTTTTTACCAATCATCCCATGCCACTGCAAGGCTGCTACGACATCCTCAACATTACAAATCCCTTGATTGTCAGCCGGATACACCACGATTATCTTGCCGCGGGGGCAGACATTATTTCAACAAACACCTTTAATGCCCAGGCCGTTTCTTTATCACAATTCGGGCTGGAAAAACACGTCCGGGAGATCAATCTGCAAGCTGCAAAGATTGCCAGGGCGGTAGCCGACGGGTTCAATAGCACCAGTACAATGCAACCCCGCTATGTGGCCGGTATCATCGGCCCTGCCCATGAAACTGAGTCCGTACCGCATAAAACCCTCACACCTGGCTCACACCCCCTTGCTTTCGACGCACTTGTCAGTGTCTATGCCGAGCAGGCCACGGCACTGATAGACGGCGGCGTGGACCTGTTGATAGTAGAAACCATTTTTGACTTACATCACGTCAGGGCGGCATTATCGGCTTTAGCCAAAGTTTTTTCTCAAAAAGGCCACATCCTGCCTGTGATGGCCTCCCTGACAGCAGGCGAAAAAAACGGGGTCCTGCTCTCAGGACATACTACAGATGAGTTTTTAGCCCTTGTGTTGCAACAGGAGGTGCCTCTGTTTTCCGTTGGGTTCAATTGTTCGCCGGGAATAGGTGCCGCACGGCCCTATCTGGAAAAACTGTCAGCAACAGCCCCCTATTTTGTGCATTATTATCCGGCTGCCGGATTGCCTGACCGCCGCGGCCAATACCCCATAACGCCCGCCGGGATGGCAAACGCAATGAAACAATATATGCAACAAGGTCTCGTAAATATCGTGGGCGGCTGTTGTGGCACCACCCCGGAATATGTAGCGGCTATAGCAAAATTGGCAAAAAAATACCCGCCCCGCAATCCACAACCATACCAACATCAATGCTGATGCTAATCACCGCTCAATAGCCCGTTTGATTTTCAAAATTCCGCTCAGTAATTTAATGGCGTAATTTTTGAGCCTGTTCAGCGCTTTTTTACGTAATTTGTAAATAATTTTAACATGACGGAAATGAAGAAATTTTTTGTTTTACAATTATGGCTATTCATTGCTTTCCTAAAGATTACGGTTGTTCAGGGACAAACGGCTGTTGACTACTATAACAACGGCATAAGCAAGTATATGGCGAAAGATTATGCCGGCGCTGTAGCCGAATACGACAAGGCTATCGCCATCGACGCCGGTTATGCTATGGCATACAACAACAGGGGACTGGCAAAATACAAGCTCAAGGATTATGCAGGAGCCGAAGCCGATTATACCCAGGCGATAAAATTCAAACCTGAATATGCCATGGCATACTTAAACCGCGGTCTGGCCAGGTATAACCTTAAGGACTTTGAGGGCGAGCTGGCCGACTACAACAAGACTATAGAACTCGACTCCAAAATGGCTTCGGCTTACTACAACAGGGCGCTTGCCAAAGAAAGCATGAAAGACAGCGACGGTGCCCTTGCCGATTATTTAAAAGCCATAGAATACGACCCAAAATACAGTAAAACAGCATATTATAACATAGCCTCCATCAACTACAGCCGAAAGGATTTTACCGGTGCCATAAAAAACTTTACCCTGGCCATAGAAAACAATCCGAACGACGCCCGTTCGTATTTCAACAGGGGGCTGGCACATTACGAATTGGGTGCCTACGATAACGCAAAAACCGATTTCACTAAAACCACAGAACTAAACCCGCAGCATGCCGAAGCATACTACTGCAGGGGACTGACAAAAGTTTTTATGGAAGACATACCAGGAGCCATAGCCGATTACACCAAAACCATTGAAATAAATCCCCGGCACGACAAAGCCTATTACAGCCGGGGGGTGGCAAAACAGGAACTCAAAGACCATGAAGGCGCCATCAGCGATTTTTCAGCCGCCCTTACCATCAACCCTAAATATGCTGAGGCATACAACAACAGAGGAACTGCAAAATATAACCTGCACGACTTCAATGGAGCCATGGAAGATTACTCTTTGGCCATCGACAACAATTCGCAATATGCCATGGCATATTATAACCGCGGGTTGGTAAAAATTGATTTGAAACAGCAGGAATCCGCCTGCCTCGATTTCAAAAACGCCCTGAAATATGGAGAGGCAGCCGCTAAAAACCAGCTAAGCCGGCACTGCGAATAAAGTTCGTGACGGTTATCCTCTCGTTACCGGTGTTTTGAATTTGTATTTTTTAAACACCAGGCTTCTTTTATATGCATAATCCCAGATCGAGCAATAGGAACGTAGTGAACTATTGCGAAGTGGGTGGCATCGTGCGCTGTATCTGGGTAACCCCGACTTAGAAAATGTTTCCGCTATGGCGGTATTACATTTTCTTTGTCGATTACGCATTAACGAATCAAATCATATGTTATTGATTATTAGAAGATAATGATTGATTAGCCCTATTGCTACGCAATAGAAGTATTTAATGCGTAATATGGGGTAATGTAAAAATTTTTCTGATTAAAATTTCTGATTAACACAGTTATAAGCTAATAATGAATAATTTTGCATACTTTTTAAACCGACATGACCAAACGCCTTATCCTTCTTTTTCTGCTTGCAGGCAATTATGCGATGGCACAGCTAAACATCAATACCTCGCTGACTGCCAATCAGTTAATGCAAAATTTTATAGGGGGCGGCGTAACGGTTTTTAATGTGGTTTATACCGGCGGTAACGCTTCAAAGGCGACTTTCACCAACGGAAACAATACCAACCTCGGTCTTAGCGAAGGCATTATTTTGTGTTCCGGCAATGCCACCAATATTGCCAACCCGGCTACTTTTTTTATGTCGAACAACCTCAACCAGGCGGGAGATGCCACGCTCAACAGCATCAATAATGGCACCAGTACTTTTGATGCCGCCGTTCTGGAATTTGACTTTATCCCTGTTTGCGACAGTGTAAAGTTCAAATACGTTTTTGGATCTGAAGAATATCCTCACTCCATCTGTTCGCAATACAACGATGTTTTTGCATTTTTTATAACCGGTCCCAATCCTGCAGGCGGAAACTTTGCCAACCATAATATTGCTTTAATACCCGGAACCAACCTGTTGGTTTCCGTAAACAGTGTCAACCTGGGTGTTCCCGGCCCCGGGCTTTCTCCGTCAGGCTGCCTGTCGCTGGGTTACTCAAACTATTATGTGGACAACCTCGGCATGGGCGGTACCACCATAGCTTTTGGCGGTTTCACCACCCCGCTGACAGCTCGCTGCAAAGTGATGAAAGACAGCGTGTATCACATGAAAATTGCTGTGGCCGACGGGCAAAACGCCATCTATGACTCCGGTGTTTTTCTCGAAGCCAACAGTTTTTCGTCTAATGTATTAACTGTAAACACCTGTTATCCCGACACCATCTTTGGACAAAACGCGATGGAAGGGTGTTCGGAAGCCATAGTTTCATTTATTGCCCCGGCAAATGTTACATCCCCCACCACCATTACCTATACCATTGGCGGCTCCGCCACCAACGGCGTGGACTATAACACTGTCGGCAACAGTGTTACTATTCCTGCAGGACACGACTCCGCCGGCCTGGTGATACATCCCCTGGCCGATGAAAACACCGAAGGAACTGAAACCATCATATTAAATATCACCTATGAATGTTTAAATATTATTGATACTATTTATATCATTGACAAAGTGTCCCTGCAGGTAACTTCCGGCAGCGATATGGCTGTTTGTTCGGGCAATTCGCTGGTGCTTGGCGCGGCAGCCACCGGCGGTGTGACACCTGTGAACTATGCATGGAGCGGAGGTGCAGGAACATCCGACAGCGTGCTGATAACCCCCTCCGCCACCACGACCTATACCGTTACCGTTACCGACCATTGCGCCACCACAGCGACTGATAATGTGCAGGTTACTGTCACGCCATATCCGGTTCTTACCGTAGCTTCCGACGCTACTGACATTTGCAGCGGAACGCCGGCAGGCATTTCCGCCTCGGGAGCTACTGATTATACATGGATTCCCGGCAATCTGTCAGGACCGGCAATAACCGTCAGCCCGGCAACTACCACCACCTACACCATAACGGGCTCGGCAGGAGCCAATTGCACCTCTTCGGCAACCATTACTATTCATGTTACCCACATTGATATTAGCGCGAGCAGCACAGCCGAGAGTTGCGGAAAAGCTGACGGCACGGCAACAGTGAATGTTTCGGGCAATTGCGGGGACAACTATAGCTATGTCTGGAACACCATTCCTGTTGAAAACACTCCGGCAATAGCGGGCCTGGTTGCGGGAGATTATACGGTAACGGTATCATGCGGCGGGTGCAGCAACACAGCCACGGTAACCATTCCTCACTATGCCGGACCGGAAGCTTCTTTTACGGCCAACCCGCCGGAGGTCTCTTTAGCCAACAGCATGGTGCACTTTACCGACAACTCGTCCGGCACCATCATAAGCCGCCAATGGGAGCTCGGCGATGGCACGGCATCCACCCTGGCCTCTTTTAGCCACAGCTACGACAAGACAGGCAGTTTCCCGGTAAGCCTGACAGTAACCGACGAAAACGGCTGCACCGGAACCACCACACAAAGCATACTCGTGAGGGAGGCCTGTGCGTTGTTCATCCCCAATGCCTTTACTCCAAACGACGACGGCTGCAACGACTTTTTTACACCCAGCGGGATAAACATCGATGCCAACCAATTCCGGATGATCATTTTCAACCGCTACGGCCTGAAGGTTTATGAAACCACGACATGGAACGGCAGCACCTGCCAGGGCTGGGACGGCACGCTGAACAACAGTGGTAATATTGAAAAAGCGGTAACTGGAGTATATGCCTATCGCATTTTTGCCGGCAACAAACTTGACGGGTTTAAAACCTATACCGGCGGCATCACGCTGATACAATAGCGGAAAACTGTTGATTGTAACTTGTTTAGTGTATTTTATTTAGGTGTATGTTTTCAAAACACTCTTCTGTTTTATTATGTTTTGACCTGAAAATTTATACGAATTTTTTTAGTTTGTCTTCTTTTTTGCAGTTTTTTTTTAAAAACTCAGATATGCTGTATTTGTATTTAAAAAGCTATTATTATATGGAAATAAATAGATTTAAAAAAACTGTTAAGCCCTTATCTCCGTATGATTATATTAAATTCTTGCATTAAAATAATCCTGTATAAATTGTTCATAAATCATTAATAAAAAACCGACAACAATATGTTTTTTTTTTGATTTTTCTTTATTCTTGTAAAAGAAACGCAACTCACATATATTTTGAATTAATATGAATTACGAAAATAATTTTGATTGTGAAGCTCTTCAAAAATGCAAATAATTATTTAATGATATAAACAATACCAAATGAAAAACTACAAATTATTCGCGAAAACAATATTCTTTGTTTTTGTTTTTTCTTTTACATTATTATTTATTAGTTTAGATAGCTGGGCCACTGATTACCATAGATCTTCTAACACTAGTACTTTAGCTTGGGGTGCAGGAAATGCATGGAGCACTTCCGTTTGTGGAAATTCAGGTCTCTCGATACCCACCTCGATTGATAATGCATTTATTGACTGTAGTAGTAAAACAACAACTTTAGCGGCATCGGCGAATTGTATTAATCTTACTATTAGTGCAGGAACTTTTAATGTTTCAACAAATGCATTACTAAATGTTTCCGGAAATCTTACAATAAGTGGAGGTACATTAAATTTATCAGGAGGAATAATACTCGTTTCTGGAGACCTAATCATTTCAAACGGTGCATTAAACATTACTGGTGGAACCTTATCCGTTCAGGGGAATATTACAAGGACAGGAGGAACGTTTTCACATACAACCGGCGGGACTTTTCAGATGCTCAAAAATGGCGATCAAACAATAACACCCGGAACAGGAGGTATGACATTTTACAATTTTAAGTTAGCGGGCGGAGGAACTAAAACCATGAATGGAAATATTACGGTTGGAAATACTCTTGATTTGCCAACATCTGGCACTGCCACCTACCTCGCCATAGGTGCGAATACCCTAACATTATACGGAAACATATCCGGCGGTGGAACTGGAGGTGCATATGGAAAATTAAGAGGCAGTGCTTCATCAAACCTTACAATTTATGGCTCAAGCAATACCGCCTTGGGAACCATATTCTTTGATCAAACTACTGACGGCACTACAAATAATATAAAAACTTTTTTATTGAATAGAGGTTCTTCAAATTTAGCTACAGTAACACTTGGAAACAAGATGGTTAATAGCGGCACATCTGCTTCTTTTGGGCTAATAAATGGTATTTTTATTTTAAATGGACAAACCTTAGTTCTTAACGGAACCTTTAGCGGTGTAAGCGCATCCAACGGCGCCTTGAGAGGTAGCACATCCTCAAATCTAATTATTGGTGGAACAGGTACTTTGGGAACTTTATATTTCAATTCATCTTACCAATCTCTTAATAATTTAACCGTTGACAGAACAACAAACGGAACCGTGAATTTGGGCACTTCCCTTGTCTTAAATTCAACACTTACTTTAACTGCCGGACAGATTATTCTCGGGGCTAATGATCTTACAGTACCTAATTTATCTGGTTCTGGTTTCGACAATACTAAAATGATTGTGACTAACTCAACTGGTTATTTTAAGAGAATTATTGGCACTAATAATACGGGTTATATTTTTCCAATCGGCGAATATACAGGGGCAACTCAGTATAGTGGATTTACATTTACTTTTACCGCAGGAGCTGGCGCATCTCAGATTGTTGGATTCAGAGTGGTTGATAACGATCCTCCCGGAACTCTGCCTACAGATTATATTTCAAGATATTGGATATCATCGTTTTCAGGAAGTGCACCCTATACCTTTAACATGAGTTTACTGTACAACGGAACTTCAGGAGACATAGTCGGTTCAGAAAGTAATTTGTCTGCAGCCTACAGAGTATCTGCCGACTGGACAACTGCCGGTACAGTTGATGCAGGAAATAACCTTGTGGTTTATACCAGCGTAACAAATTCAACTGCTCCTTTGACCACAGGCAATCAATTTACAGGAATAGCAGTTTTAGCAGCAGGGTGCACCGATCCCACCCTTACCGGCGCCAGCCAGGCAGCACCTGTATGCGGCAGCGGCT
>ENA-UPTA01005237-UPTA01005237.1-activated-sludge-metagenome-genome-assembly--contig:-NODE-5237-length-11984-cov-8.329449_pt1 | contig 11984 bp, 11 predicted proteins | sample MGYA00238184_ERZ773361 | MGnify/ENA primary metagenome ERZ773361 (study PRJEB29100, sample SAMN05720205) | activated sludge metagenome | isolation source: anaerobic digester from wastewater...
CGACTGGGACCGCATGCTCGGCGTCAACGTGACGGGCGTGTTCCTGTCGCTGCAGGCCGCCGCCCGCCAGATGCTGACGCAGGCGCCGCGCGCCGCCGGCCGCCCGCGCGGCAAGATCGTCAACGTCGCGTCGGTGGCAGGCCGCATGGGTGCAGGCCCGATCGCCAGCGTGATGCCGCACTACCGCGCGAGCAAGGCGGCCGTGATCAGCCTCACCCAGTCGGCCGCCATCACCTTCGCGCCGCAGGTGACGGTGAACGCCGTCTGCCCGGGCGTGGTCGACACGGCGATGTGGGACGCCATCGACCGCGACTGGTCGGCGCTCACCGGCGCGGCACGCGGCGAGACCTGGCGCCAGCGCGTGGCCGGCGTGCCGATGGGCCGCGCGCAGACGCCTGCCGACGTGGCCGACCTCGCGCTGTTCCTCGCGTCCCGGGGATCGGACTACATGACCGGCCAGTCGATCAACGTCGACGGCGGACTGGTGATGAGCTGACCGCCGCGCCGGTCACATCGCGCCGCGCAGGGTCCTGAAGTACGCGCGCACGTCGTCGACGAAGAGCACGGGCTGCTCGAAGGCGGCGAAATGCCCGCCCTTGGGCATCGTGACGAAGTGTCGGATGTCCGGGTAGTCGGGCTGCATCCAGGCGCGCACCGGCGTGACGATCTCCTTCGGATACACCGCCACGCCCACCGGCACGCCGGTGCGCCCGCCCCGCCCCTTGCCGAAGCTCTCCCAGTACAGCCGCGCCGACGACGCGGCGCTGTTGTTCACCCAGTAGAGCATCACGTTGTCGAGCAGCTCGTCGCGGGTGAGCACGTTCTCGGGATGCCCGTCGCAGTCGGTCCACGCCCAGAACTTCTCCAGGATCCACGCCGCCTGTCCGGCCGGCGAGTCGGCCAGGCCGTAGCCGAGGGTCTGCGGGCGCGTGGCCTGCTGCTTCGAGTAGCCCGAGTCCCAGTCGGCGTAGTGCTTCGCGCCGGCAAGCGCGCGCTGTTCCTCGGCCGAGGGCTCGCCCTCGATGCGGGGACGCGACCCCATCGCCAGCGTGACGTGGATGCCGGCGCAGTGCGTCGTGTCGGCGACGCCGATCGCGCGCGTGACCGCCGACCCCCAGTCGCCGCCCTGCGCGAAATAGCGCGCATAGCCCAGACGCGCCATCAGCGCGCTCCAGGCCGCGCCGATGCGCTCCACCCCCCAGCCGGCGCGCGTCGGCTTGCCCGAGAAGCCGAACCCCGGCAGCGACGGACACACGACGTGGAACGCGTCGGCCGCATCGCCGCCGTGGGCGACCGGGTCGGTCAGCGGCCCGATCACCTTCTGGAACTCGACGATCGACCCGGGCCAGCCATGGGTGATCAGCAGCGGACGCGCGCCCGGATGCGGCGATCGCTGATGGATGAAGTGGATGTCCAGGCCGTCGATCGTCGTCAGGTACTGGTCGAAGCGGTTCAGCAGCGCCTCGCGGGCACGCCAGTCGTAGGTGTTCGCCCAGTAGTCGCAGACCGTGCGCATCCAGGCCAGCGGCACCCCCTGCGTCCAGTCGTCGACGGTCTCGGCGTCCGGCCAGCGGGTGGCACGCAGGCGCGCGCGCAGGTCGGTCAGGATGTCGTCGGGCACGGCGATGCGGAAGGGGCGGATGGCGTCGGCCTGCGGGTGTTCGGGCATCGTGATCCTCGCGATTCGGAGACGGGTTCGGATGCGGCAGCATACCCGCGGACGGCACGTGCCGCGCCGGCGCGCTACTGCTTCGGTAGGATGGCCGCCGCCGCGGACCGCCCCCTATACTGGCCCGGTCGAGCAGGTCGACGACGGCGACCCGCCAGCGAGGAACAAGCGATGCTCAATTTCGGCCAGGGCCAGTTCGAAGCGATGGGCGGCGGCGCCATCCGCGCGTTCGAGGACCGCATGCTGGTCCACCTGCGGAAGTGCTTCCCCGACCACACCGCGGCGCTCGACGAGGAACAGACGCGCGTGCTGATCCGGCACGGCATCGTGCGCGCCGCGCGCTTCGACCTCGTCACCGAGCGCAACGTCTGCAAGTACATCGACGTGATGATCGCGCTGGGCCCCCTGTTCGACGAAGAGCCCTCGCGCGCCTGGGCCGTCGCGCTGCTGGAGGACACCGCCGCGCGTCCGTCGCCGTCCGACCGCATCAACGCGCTGTACGACGCGGTGCTGGCCCGCCTGAAGACGGCCGCCGCCCAGGGCGTCGTGCTCGGTCGGGGCTGACGCGTCATGTGGGGCCTGATCGCCGTCGCCGCCGCGGTCGCCGTCACCGCGGCCGCCATCGCGGCCGTTGCCGTCGTCGTCACGGCGGTGGTGGTCACGGCCGCCGTGCTGCTCGCCCAGATGGCCAGCGCGCGCAAGGACGCCGACGAGAACTTCATCGACCGGGTCATCAGCGATCCGGTCCTGCCCTGCCCACGGCTCACCGCCGTCTGGGTCTGGGATCCGCCGCACACCACCGACCGCCGACGCTACGTGAACCTGCCCAAGGCCTGGGATCCCGACATGAACGGCCGCGAGGTCGAGCTCAAGGGGCACGTCGAGCCGCGCATCCCGGGCGTGGTCGTGAACTTCAACCTGATCGCGAATCCCGGCAACGAGCCCGACACGCCGGCGGCGAGCGTCGGCGCCTCGGCCACCAGCGAAGCCGACGGCTCGGCCACCGTGCGCCTGACGCTGCCGGTCTATGGCGGCGCGCGCTTCAAGGTCGGCGGCAAGACGGTCGCCATGGCCCAGCCGGTCGAGACCGGCGAACTGACCGTCTGGCGCAAGGTGTTCTACCAGATCACCGACATGGAGAGCCCGGCGGCCGAGCCGACCCTGTCGCTCGCGCATCCGGCCGACATGATCTCGGCGCTGACGACCGCGTTCGACCCCGTGTTCTTCGAGATCAAGCCGAGCACGAAGTCCAGTGCCACCACGCCGTACCAGGCCCACCTCACGCAGGAGCAGCGCAGTACGCTCGAGACGTCGCTGCGCGCCGGTGCCGCCGACGACCGGTCGCCGTTCAAGATGAACATCGTGATGTGCGACACGGCCGACATCGTGGGCACCCAGGAGTGGACCGACAACGCCACCACGGCCGCCGTCACCACGGGATGGATCCTCAAGTGGGACCACGACCCGACCGTGATCCACGCGCAGTACGAGAGTGCGCCGGGCACCTGGTCGGCGCTCACCAACGTGCAGATCACGGCCGCACCGGGCCAGCCGGAATGGATCGCGGTGAGCGGCGAGATTCCCGGGTTCACGGCCGGCAGCACCGTCGCCGTGCGCATCAAGTACCGCTACAAGGTCGGCAACGCCGGCGGCTGGGGCGGCACGACCGGCACCCTGTTCATGTGCATCGGGCGCGACCGCCGCGCCGACGCGGCCAAACCCACCGGCGCCGACCTGCAGCAGGCCCTGGCCCACGAGATCGGTCACGCGCTGGGGCTCGTCGGCACCACCGAACCCTGGCGCGACATGGATCCGCGCGACGACGGCTACTCGCTGCGCCATTGCGGCTACAAGACCGCCGGGGGCGACCCGCGCTGCGTGATGTGGTACATGCTGGGCGGCGGCGGCGCACGCCTGCAGTTCTGCTGCAGCGACCGGCCGAACGACTGCGCGCACTACCTGCTGCGCACCGACTACTCGGGCCTCGGATGGATCTGACGCCATGACCTGCGCGATCGAACTGCGCTGCCACACCCGCTACATGGCCTACGGCCCGATCGCGTTCGGCGTGCGCATGGAGGCCGATGCCGCCACGCACCAGGCGGTCAATGGCCTGCTCGACCGCGCACTCGAAGTGGTGCTCGTGCGCCGCGACGCCCCCGGCGTGCGGTTCCTGACCAAGACCGATCCGGGCGGGCTGTTCCTGCCCGACCCGGTCGCGCCGCCGCCGCTGCGCGGCATGAGCGCGACCGCACGCGTGATCGAAGAGCGCGAGTTCGACCTGCTCGACCACGGCCGCCGGCACGACGGTGCGGCCACGTACGTCGCGTTCGCCTGCTTCGCCGACGCGATCAGCGACGCGCGCGCGATCGAGGTCGTGCACGGTCGCACGCAATTGCCGCCCGGCGACGCCCCGCCGCTCGCACCGCTGGCGCCGTCCCATGCGCAGGCGCTGATCGCACTGCTGCCGCAGCGGCCCGGCCTCGTTGCGCGCCTCGTCGCACGCGACGGGCTGCGCCTGGAAGGCAGCGTGACATGCGCTCCGCCGGCCAACCGCTTCGGCCTGCCGCCGCCGCGCACCGGATTCGTCACCATCGTGGCCATCCATCGCGGGCCGCGCGGCGGCGTTTCGGCGCGGTCGTTCCAGCTCGCCTCGCCGTTCCACGACGGCTGGGCGACCGACGCGTTCTCGCTGCCGATCGCCGAGCTGTTTCCCGAGCTGACCGCCCCGGCGCGGCTGCTCGTCTTCAGCGGCGACCTCGCGCCCGCGCGCCTCGACCTGCCCGCCTGACATGCCCCGCACCCGACCCTCGCGCTGCACGACGCCCGCGTGCCGACCGGCCCGCACGGCCGCCGTCGGCCTCGCGCTGGCGATCGCGACGACGATGCCGGCCTGTGGCCACGCCCAGGACTCCAACCGCGCCGCCGGCGCGCAACGCACCATGCAGAACGCACCGACGCCACACGACCGGACGATCGCCGAGGCCGCCACCCGCCTGCGCGCGATGCACACCGCCGCGGCCCCGCTGGTCATCCTGATGCAGACCGGCGCGGGGCCGGGCGCGGCCGCGGCGGCGGAGCAGCTGCGCGCGGCGCTGCGGTCCGGTGCCTCCGGGCCCGCATCCGGCGACGTCGTGTTCGCGCGCGTCGACCGACAGCACGGCGGACCGGCACCCGATGCCGGGCGTCCGGGCGGTCACGTCAACGTGGTCACCCACGTCGTCACCCCCCCGCCCTCGGTGGTGGTGGCCGTCGCCGAGCGCGACGGCCGCCTCACGATCGTGGCGCGCCCGCCGGGCAGCGACCCGCTGGGGCCGCCCGCGTCGGCGCCGCACTGGATCCTGACGTCGCCGTGACCCCGGCGCCGTGACCCCGGCGCCGCGGCCCCGGTGCGCTGCCCCGGCGCGCGGGGCCGCCGGTCTCGGCGCGCAGCGGCGCGGTTCAGCGCGGCCACCACGGATAGAACGGCGGCATGTCCTTCGATGCGGTGCGGGTGAATTCCGGCGTCCGCTTCTGCAGGAACGCCTGCACGCCCTCGTGCCCGTCGTCACGGCTGGTGAAGAACATCGCCAGCGACTCGATGCGATGGGCCTCCTCCGGCGACGGCGCCGCATGGTTGCGGTACATCATCTGCCGCATCAGCGCGACCGACACGCCGGAACGCCCCGCGACGTACGACGCGGCCAGCCGCTGCGCGGCCTCGACCAGCTGATCGGCCGGATGCACCGCGGCGACGAGCCCGGCCGCCCGGGCTTCCTGAGCGTCGATGATGCGCGCCGAATAGACCCAGTCGAGCGCCTGCGAGATGCCCACCAGTCGCGGCAGGAACCAGGTCGAGCACGCCTCCGGCACGATCCCCAGCTTGCCGAACACGAAGCCGATCTTGGCCTGCTCGGACGCCAGCCGCACGTCCATGGCCAGCGTCATGGTCGCACCGATGCCCACCGCAGCACCGTTGATCGCGGCGATCACCGGCTTCCTGCAGGCGTGGATCGCCAGGGTCACGCGTCCGCCGGTGTCGCGCACGCCGTCGACGATCACCGGATCCTCGTAGCGCGTGCGCAGGTCGTCGAGCGTCGGCTCGAGCGACTCGTCGAGGCCGAACACGTTGCCCTCGCGCGAAAGGTCCATGCCGGCACAGAACGCACGCCCCTCGCCCGTGACGACGATCGCCCCCACCGCGTCGTCGTCGTTGACGCGGGTGAACAGGTCGACGAGTTCGTTGGCCATCTCGACCGTGAACGCGTTCAGGTTGGCAGGGCGGGACAACCGCGCGGTCATCACGCGGTCGGCGATCGTGACCGCCAGGGTGTTGTACTGCGCATATCGGCTCATCTTCGGGACCTTTCCTCTCGTGCTGCACACCGGCCGTGCCGGAACGCCGACATTGTAGGAGGAGGCCGGCGGGCAACGTCGCGCACGATTTCATCCTGCGAACCCATGCGCCAAAACCGATCGCGCGATGTGCGAGACTTGCCCGTTGCACCTGGAGCAACGCACATGAGCAGACTGCTGGAAGGAAAATCCGCCCTCGTCACCGGCGGCGGATCGGGCATCGGCCGGGCCACCTGCCTGGCGATGGCGCGCGAGGGCGCGCGCGTGACGGTCGCCGATCTCCCCGGGCCGGGCGCCCAGGAGACGGTCGATCTGATCCGTGCCGCCGGCGGCACCGCGCACGCGGTCGCGGCCGACGTCACCGCCCCCGCCCAGGTCGAGGCGATGGTCGCCTCCGCGGTCGCCGCCTACGGGCGGCTCGACTGCGCGCACAACAACGCGGGCATCGCCGCGATGCACGTCGGCGCGGGCGGCCAGCGCATGTGCGACATCACGCAGGCGGCCTGGGACCGCATGATGGCGGTCAACCTCACCGGCGTGTGGCTGTGCATGAAGCACGAGATCGCCGCGATGGAGCGCACCGGCGGCGGTTCGATCGTCAACACCAGTTCCATCGCGGGCCTGATCGGCCTGCCGGGCTCGAACGCGTACGTCGCCGCCAAGCACGGCGTGATCGGCCTGACGAAGGCGGCGGCGATCGACTACGCGCCCGCGCGCATCCGCATCAACGCCGTGTGCCCCGGATACGTCGAGACCTCGATGATCCGCGAGGCGATGACCCGGCGCGGCGACAGCATCCTGTCCACCGTGCCGATGCACCGGCTGGGCGTGCCCGAGGAGATCGCCGAGGCGGTCGTGTGGATGAGTTCGGACCGTTCGGGCTTCATGACCGGCGCGGCGATGCCGGTCGACGGCGGATACACCGCGACCTGAGATCGCGGACAACGGCGGGAACCCCGCAGGAGACGAGGATGACGACAGACTTCAAGACCATGGTGCGCGCGGCGGTCCGCGACGAGGCGCAGCTGCGCGCGGCGCTGGCCGAGAGCGACATCGCACCGATGCTGATGGTGCTGGTGCAGCTGGGCGGCGATCTCTCGCTGCTCGACGAGGCGGCGCCGCACATCCAGGGGCCGTGGAGCTTCCTGCAGACCGTGCCCGAGGCGCTGAAGCAGAAGATCCGCGACCGGCTGGTCGACACGCTGCAGGCGTACGCGCGCAGCGGCCGCGACGCCCCGCCGCGCCCCTCGACCGAGGCGCTGCTGCGGATGATGAGCGTGGGGGTCGGCCAGCCGGTGCCGGCCGAGTACATCCCGCTGCTGCTCGAGGAGATGCACTTCGGCGACGAGGACACCCGCGCCGTGCACTGGCAGCGCGATCCCACCGCGCTGCCGGTCGAGGACTTCAAGGTGATCGTGATCGGCGCGGGCCTCGGCGGCCTGTGCGCGGCCATCCGCCTGAAGCAGCTGGGCATCCCCTTCGAAGTGCTCGAGAAGAACGCCGACGTCGGCGGCACCTGGCTCGAGAACGCCTACCCGGGCTGCGCGGTCGACACGCCGAACCACTTCTACTCGTACTCGTTCCACGTCAACAACCGCTGGACCCGCCACTTCTCGCGCCGCGACGAGATCCTCGCCTACATCCGCGAGGTCGTGCGGTTCTACGACCTGGCGCCGCACATCCGCTTCAACGTCGAGGCCACGTCGGCCGAGTTCGACGCCGCGCGCGACGGCTGGCGGGTCGGCTGGCGCGACGCGCAGGGGCGCACGCACAGCGCGCAGTGCAACGCGCTGATCACGGCCGTCGGCCAGCTCAACCGCCCGGCCTTCCCGAAGATCCCCGGACTCGACACGTTCAAGGGCCCGGCCTTCCACACGGCCGAGTGGGATGCCAGCGTCGACCTGAAAGGCAAGCGCGTCGCGATGATCGGCACCGGGGCCAGCGGCATGCAGGCGGGCCCGTCGATCGCGCCCGACGTGGCGCACCTGCGGGTGTTCCAGCGCAGTCCGCACTGGGCGGTCAACAACCCCAACTACCACCTGCCCGTCACGAAGGGGCACATCTGGTCGCTGGAGCACCTGCCCTACTACTCGAACTGGCTGCGCTTCCAGCTCTTCTGGGCCAGCTCCGACGGCTTCCATGCATCGCTGCACGTCGACCCCGCGTGGAAGCATCCGGAGCAGTCGCTGAACGAGACGAACCACCGCATGCGCGAGATGATCGTCGAGTACGTGCGCGGCGAGCTCGGCGGCGACGAGGCGCTGCTGGCCAAGTGCATCCCGAACTACCCGCCCTACGGCAAGCGGATGCTGCGCGACAACCACTGGTACCGCATGCTCAAGCGCGACAACGTGACCCTCGAGACCGACCCGATCTCGCACGTCACCGAGAACGCGATCGTGATGAAGGACGGCACCGTGCATCCCGTCGACGTGATCGTCTACGCCACCGGGTTCCAGGCGTCGCGCATGCTGTGGCCGCTCGAGATCACCGGGCGCGACGGCCACACGATCCGTGACGACTGGGGCGACGACGATCCGCGCGCCTACCTCGGCATGAGCGTGCCGCACTACCCGAACCTGTTCCTGCTGTACGGCCCGAACACCAATCTCGCCCACGGCGGCTCGATCATCTTCCACACCGAGTGCCAGGTGCGTTACATCATGCAGGCGCTGCGCGGCATGCTCGAGAACGGCTGGCGCACGCTCGAGGTGCGGCAGGACGTGCACGACGACTACAACGCGCGCGTCGATGCGAAGGCCCGCGACATGGTGTGGACGCACCCGGGCGTCAAGAGCTGGTACAAGAACGACCGCAATCGCCTGACCGTGACGTCGCCCTGGCGGCTGCTCGACTACTGGGCGATGACGCGTACGTTCGATGCCGGCGAGTTCGTCGCCGTGCACGCCCGCGACGAGGCGCCCGCCGCCCAGTGATCCGATCCGTGCGCCCGCCCGGAGGCCCGTGCGCGGGCGCCCCGGTGCCCCCCGGGCACGCATCCCCTGCGCAGCGTCCACCGGACGCGCGCGCCCTCCACCCGGAGCCCCCATGGCCGACACCGTCGCGTTCGAACGCAGCCACCACATCCTGATCGACACGCCCGCACAGGCCGTGTACGACTACGTGACCAATCCGAACACCTGGCCGGAGTGGATCGCGGCGTCGCACCACATCGACTGCCCCGACCGCCCGCTGCGCAAGGGCGAGACCTTCGAGGAGAAGTGGCAGACCCGGGCCGAGGTGCTGCTGCGCTGGACCGTGCTCGAGAGCGTGCCCCACCGGCTGTGGGTCGCCACCGCCGACACCGACTTCATCGGTCCGATCGTCGTGCAGTACACGTTCGAGCCCGCCGGCGACGCCACGCGCTACACCCGCACCGTGCGCAACCCGGCGCGACCCAAGGCGCCCACGCCGGAGATGATCGCGCGCATCGACGCCGAGGCGCAGACCGCGCTGCAGAACATCAAGCGCAACGTCGAGGCGCGCGCCCGATGACGGCACCGGAGCGCCAGGCCGCGCGCGAGCGCGCATGAGCGCGACCGCACTGCGTGCGGGCATGGACCCGCAGCGCATCCTGGTCTGGATGTGCGTGATCATCGGCGTCAACCAGCTCGGCTTCGGCGCGCTGGTCCCGGTGCTGCCGCTCTACGCGCAGTCGTTCGGCGTGTCCACCTCGGCGATCGGCATGACGATCGCGATCTACGGCCTGGCGCGCTTCGCGGCCGCGATGCCGGGGGCTGGCCTGTCCGACCGGTTCGGCCGGCGACCGACGATCGCGTTCGGCGGCGTCCTGTCCACGCTCGGCAACCTGTGGTCCGCCTTCGCACCCGGCTACGACGAGTTCCTGGTCGCGCGCTTCGTGGCGGGCGCCGGCGCGGGCCTGGTGATGACGGCCGGCTCGGTGGTGGTGGCCGACATCAGCCCGCCGGAGCGGCGGGGTCGCTACATGGCCACCTACATGGGCGTGTTCCTGTTCGCCGTCGGCATCGGACCGTTTCCCGGCGGCGTGCTCGCCGAGCACTTCGGGCTGGCGGCTCCGTTCCACGTCTATGCGGCGCTTGCGCTGGTGGTCGGCGCGGTGGCCTGGTGGATCATCCCCGAGACCCGCGACTTCGGCCGCAACGCCCACGGGCACGGCGGTCCGCCGCGTGCGGCGTTCCTGCAGCAGTTGCGCACGCTGTCGCGCAACCGGGGCTTCATGCTGGTCTGCCTGATCGGCTTCATGAACGCGTTCGTGCGCACCGGCGGCCTGTTCAGCATCGTGCCGCTGCTGGCCTCGAAGACGCTCGGCCTGTCACCGGGACAGATCGGCAGCGCGTTCGCGCTCGGCAGCGTGCTGGGCATGCTGGCCGCGTATCCGGCGGGCGCGCTGGCCGACCGCTACGGACGCAAGCCGATCATCGTGCCCGCCACCCTGCTCACCGGGATCTCGTTCGTCGCCTACTGGCTCGCCCCGTCGTTCGCGTGGTTCCTGGTCGCCAGCGTCGTGTGGGGCGTGGCGGCTGCGATCAGCGGTGCCGCGCCGTCGGCGTACGCGGCCGACTCGGCGTCACCGGGCACGAACGCCACCGCGATGGCCAGCTACCGGATGCTGTCGGACGTGGGCTACGTGGTCGGCCCGATCAGCCTGGGCCTGCTGGCCGACGCCGCCGGCGCCGGCGTCACGCTGTCGGTCTCGGCGGCGCTGATCGTGCTGGTCGGCGTGCTGTTCGCCCGCTACGCGCCGGAGTCGCATCGCCGCTGATGGCGCGGTTGCGCAGAGCACCGGCGCCGCGCCGTCCGCCCGCGGGCGACGGCGCAGCGCGCGGACTCACTGCGGCTTGATGCCCGCGCCGCGGGCGATCTTGCCCCACAGCTCGCTGTCGTCCTTCAGCGTCTTCTTGAATTCGGCCGGCGTGCTGCCGACCGGCATCAGCGTCTGCTCGTACAGGCGCGCGCGCACCTCGGGCAGCTTCATCACGCGCATCGTCTCCTTCGAGATCGCATCGACGATCGGCCGGGGCGTGCCGGCCGCCACGAACAGGCCCACCCAGCCCAGCGGCTCGAATCCCGCGTAGCCGTTCTCGAGCAGCGTCGGCACGCTCGCCATCAGCGGCGCGCGCTTCGGGCCCGTCACCGCCAGCGGCTTGAGCCGGCCCGCGTTGATGTGCACGGTGGCCGTGCTGACGTCGGCCCACGCGCACGGCACCTGCCCGCCGAGCAGGTCGGTGGTCATGGGCGCGGAGCCCTTGTACGGCACGTGGGTCATGTCCAGTCCGGCGACCCGCGCGAAGCGCTCGCCGACGATGTGCGAGGACGAACCGGCGCCGAACGAGCCGAACGCGTACTTGCCCGGGTTCGCCTTCACCAGGGCGACGAACTCCTTCAGGCTGTTGGCCGGGAAGTCGGGCCTCACCACCAGCACCAGGTAGGACAGGCAGATCTGCGAGATCGGGATGAAGTCCTTGATCGGGTCGTACGGCACCTTCGCGTAGATCAGCGGGTTCTGGATGTGCGTGGTGATGCCCACCAGCACCGTGTGCCCGTCGGCCGGCGCGCGCGCGACGAACTCGGTGCCGATCATGCCGCTGGCGCCGGGACGGTTCTCCACCACCACCGGTTGTCCCCAGCCCTCCGACATCTTGCCGGCCAGCAGGCGCCCGGTCAGGTCGGTGGCGCCGCCGGCGGGGAACGGCACGACGAACTTCACCGGCTTGGTGGGGAAGGCGGGCGCCGCCTGCGCCCCGGCGCTAACGCCGGTGGCGGCCGCGCCGAGCATCGCGCCCAGCCAGGCGCGGCGTGCGTTCGAGAAGGATGCGTGGTCAGTCATGCTGGCAATTCCTATGTGAAGCAGGAGGTACGGAAAGAGGTCTCGAGAGAGATTCGGCAGGACGTACGGACAAGCATGAGGAGGGGACTGCGAACGCCGGAACGCAGGCGGTCTATGCCGCCACCGCCATCGCCTCGCCCATGCGGATCGGGCGGCCCGGCGCCCAGTCGG
>ENA-UPTA01005240-UPTA01005240.1-activated-sludge-metagenome-genome-assembly--contig:-NODE-5240-length-11982-cov-9.318689_pt1 | contig 11982 bp, 10 predicted proteins | sample MGYA00238184_ERZ773361 | MGnify/ENA primary metagenome ERZ773361 (study PRJEB29100, sample SAMN05720205) | activated sludge metagenome | isolation source: anaerobic digester from wastewater...
CCGGCCCGGACACGGGCGCCGGCGCAGAACTACCGAACGTCCGCCGGACGCCGCGCCACGCTCTTCCCGGGCCACGCCGCCGCGCCCAGATGCCCGATACCGCCCAGTCCGCCCACGCGCTCGTCGAGCGCATCCGATCCCACGACTTCAGCTTCGTCCCCGCCACGCAGATGCGGCCGCTGCTCGGCGCCGACGCCGAAGCCGGCTGGCCGGCGTTCGCCGACAGCTGGAACCGGCTCGAACTCGACACCTACATGGGCGACGGCGGACGCTACCGCCGCCGCCGCTACGCAACCCTGAGCGCGGGGCCGGGCGACGCCGCGCTGCAGGTCGAGCCGCACCAGCCGCACTATCAGAGCCTGGAATACAACCGGCTGAACGGCGGCATCGCGCGGCACTTCGCGCCGATCGAGCCGGCCGTGCGCGACGGCGCGACCATGCAGGCGGCGCTGGCCCTGGGTCTCGCGGTCTTCCGGGGCCTGCATCCGGGCGCGGCGGCGCACGTCGAGGTCCACCAGTTCCGGATCGAGGCGCGCGCCGACACCGTCGGACGCCCCACCCCGGAAGGTGCGCACCGCGACGGCGTCGACTTCGTGCTCGTGCTGCTGGTCGACCGCCGCAACGTGGACCGCGGCACGACCGAGATCTTCGACCGCGCGCAGCGCCGGCTCGACAGCTTCACGCTGACCGCGCCCGGCGACACCGCCCTCGTCGACGACCAGCGCGCGCTGCACGGCGTGACCCCGATCGCGCCGCTGGACCCGGCGCAGCCGGCCTGGCGCGACGTGCTGGTCGCCACCTACCGGCGCGTGCCCCCTGACGCCTGACGCCTGACGCCGGGCGCCGCAGGGTCGGCTGAGGGGCTTGAAACCGCCCGACGCGACCCCCAGATCGGCGCAATGGAGGAACCTGTCCGATCAGGCCGGACAGGAACGTGAACGATGCACGCGTCGAAACCGGGAATCAGCCGCGACACCCTGACCATCCTCGCCACGCTGGCGGGCATGCTGGAACGACTCGAGCGCAGCACGACCGCCGTGGACGCCGAACAGTACCGCACCGTCGTGAACCGGCTGCGTGCGGAACTCGCGGCCGTTCCGGACGGCGCCTCGCTGTACCCGCTGTTCGCGTCCAGCCCCGCCACGGCCGAGCTCTACGAGAACCTGCAGTACGAGCGCGCCGGGCTGTGCCTGCGCCCGCTCGAGAGCGCAACGGAATCGGAGCTCCAGGCCCGCCGAGCGATCGAACGGGCGCGCGCCGAAGGCTGACGGCGCGGCGGCATCCGGCCGGCCCGGCGGCGTTCACGCCGTCGACGCGCCGTCACGGCGGCCGAGCGGCCCTCACGCGGGCCGTGCGGCCGTCACTCCGGCTGCACCCCGGTCTCCTGGATCACCGCGCGCCACTTGTCGATCTCGGCCTTGACGAACTGGGCGAAGCGCTCGGGCGTGCCGCCCTGCGGGTCGGCGCCGTTGCTCACCAGCTTGGCCTGCAGCGCCGGATCCTTGAAGGCGTCGTTCACCGCGCCGTTGACCGCGTCGACCACCGGCTGCGGCGTGCCGCGCGGGCCGAAGAACCCGAACCACGACCCGGAGTCGAAGCTGGCGAGGCCCTTCTCCTTGAGCGTCGGCAGCTCGGGAAACGCGCGCGAGCGCTCGTCGCCGGTGACGGCCAGCGCCCGCACCTTGCCGGCGCGGATCTGGCCGACGATCGACGGCGCGGTGGCGAACATGAACTGGATGCGCCCCGTGATCAGGTCGTTCACGGCCTCGGCCCCCCGGTACGGCACGTGCTGCGCGGTCGTGCCCGTGCGCAGGCAGAACAGCGCCCCGGTCAGGTGGGCCGCGGTGCCGATGCCGGTGGAGCCGTAGTTCATCGTGCCGGGGTTGCGCTTCAGGTGGGCGATGAACTCCTCGGCGGTGCCGGCCGGCACGCTGGGATGCACGACCAGCACGTTGCAGACGTCGGCGATGAGCACGATCGGCACGAGGTCGGTCAGGGGGTTGTAGGGCAGCCGGCGCACCAGCGACGGGCTCACCGCGATCGGCCCGACCGACGCGCACAGCAGCGTGTAGCCGTCGGCCGGCGCCTGCACCGCCAGCGTGGTGCCCAGGTTGCCGCCGGCGCCGCCCTTGTTCTCGATCACCACCGACGTCTTCCAGCGCTCGCCGAACCGGGCCGCCATCTCGCGCGCCAGGATGTCGGTGGTGCCGCCCGCGCTGAAGGGCACGATGATGCGCACCGGGCGCGTCGGCCAGCCGGAGGCGGTCGGCTGCGCGAGCGCCTGCCCGGTCACGCCCCAGCCGCCCAGCGCGGCCGCCCCCGCAAGGCCCAGCAGGCTGCGGCGTCCCCGCCCACGATCGTCGATCTCGTTCACTGCCGTCTCCTCGTTGCCGGCGCTGAACGCTCGCCGTGTCTTCACCTGTCGGTCGCGTCCCCGCCGGCGCGTCAGTCGCGGTAGGACGGATCGAGACGGTCGGCCAGCCGGCGCATCGCCGGCCACTCCAGCACCCCGTACGGACGCCGCGTCCCGGGCCGGTACGCGTGGTTGGTCTTCGCGATCACGTCGGGCGGCGGCAGCACGATGGCGTCGCCCGCGGCCGACGCCATCAGCTGCGCGCGACAGGCCCGCTCGATCCGGTAGGTGTTGTTGAAGGCCTCGGCCACCGAGCGCCCGACGGCCAGCACGCCGTGGTTGCGCAGGAACATCACGTCGTTGTCGCCGAGGTTGCGCAGCAGCCGCGCGCGCTCGCCGAGCTCCAGCACCACGCCCTCGTAGTCGTGATAGCCGACCTTCTCGAACCGCATCGCCGTCTGGGTCATCGGCAGCAGACCGCCGCGCAGCGAGGACACGGCCATCGTCGCGAGCGAATGCGTGTGCACGATGCCGTGCACGTGCGGCAGCGCCTCGTGGATCGCCGCATGGATCACCCAGCCCGCCGGGTTGAACCGGTAGCCCAGCCCGCGCGGAAACTCGGGCTGCCACAGCACGTTGCCGGCGACGTCCACCTTCACCAGCGACGACGCGGTGATCTCGTCGTAGGTGAGGCCGAACGCGTTGAGCAGGAACTCCTCGGTGCCGGGGATCTTCACCGAGATGTGGTTGTAGATCAGGTCGTCCATGCCGAAGTGGGCGACCAGGCGGTACGCGCACGCGCAGTCGACGCGCGCGCGCCACTCCTCGGCGCTCACCTCGCCCTTGATCGAGCGCAGCTTCAGCGGCGGGTAGTCGGGATCGGGTTCGAGCGTGGGGTAACCGCTGCGGATGTCCGCGAGCATGCGCGTCGCATGCGTCGCCTTCGGGTCGGCGGGTGCGCTCATGTCGGGCCCGATCAGTACCCGGCCTGCTTGTCGACGACGTTGACCAGTTCCCGGCCGGCGAGGAAGCGGTCGAAGTTGTCGACGAACACGCCCATCGCGGTCTCGAGCCAGCCCGCGACCCGGTCGGCGCAGTGCGGCGACATCAGCACGTTGTCGAGCGCGTACAGCGGATGGCCGGCGGGCAGCGGCTCGGTGTCGAACACGTCGAGCGCCGCGCCACGGATGGCACCCGTCTGGAGCGCCTTCACCAGTTCGCTCTCGACCACCACCGGACCGCGCCCGACGTTGATGATCACCGCCTCCTTCTTCATCACGGCGAACGCCCGCGCATCAAGCAGCCCGATCGCGCTCGGCACGTTGGGCGCGGCCACGCAGATGTAGTCCGCCTCGCGCAGCATGTCCAGCAGCGCGTCCTGGCCGTAGACGCGATCGACCAGCGGATCGTCCTTCGACAGCTCGGGCCGGCGACGGTACGCGGTCACCCGCATGCCGAAGGCCTTGGCGAGCGACGCGCTCGCGCGTCCGATCTCGCCGTAGCCGACGATCGCCATCGTGCGTCCGTGCAGCTCCTCCATGTAGAACGGATCCCACGCCCCCTTCGCCTGGCTGCGGCGCAGCCGCGCGATGTCCTTGGCGAAGAACAGGCAGCCGGCGATCACGAACTCGCCGAGCGCGCGCTTGAACGCGCCCCGGCCGTTGGTGAGCGTGGCCGCGCTGTTCTGCATCTCGGGGAACATGAAGGCCTCGACGCCGGCCGACACCGAATGCACCCAGCGCAGGTTCGGCGCAATGGGCAGCACGGCCTTCAGCAGGCCGGCCTGCCCCATGTCGCACAGGACGGCGGTGGTCTTCCCGGCCGCGGCCAGGGCGACCGCGCGGTCGGCAGTGACGGTGAGCGGCGTGCCCGCCGGCAGGCGCGCGAGCTGGGACAGGTGCGGGGCATCGGACTGGGCGAGGACCAGCAGGTGGTGCGACGTCATGGGCAGGGACTTCCGTACGATGGGGGCGCGGCGCGGCGGATGAAGGCCGACGGGCCGGCGGACCGGGAGGCCGATGGGACCCGGTGCCGCCGTTCGCGGACCGGGCCCGTCGACCCGGGCGAAGTGTCGATTCTGGCCGAAGCGCGCCGCGAATGGCGGCCGCCACGGCTGCGGGGATTCCACGATTCTCCGCACGCGCGCGCCGATCGAAGCACAATCCCGGACATCCAACCCATGAGGAATGCCATGCGCGCCGTGCTCTGCGAACACTACTGCGACCCGAAGGATCTGGTGATCCGCGACATCCCGGCCCCTGCGCCCGGGGAAGGCCAGGTGGCGATCGACGTCGAGGCCGCGGGCCTGGGCTACGCCGATGCGCTGAACGTGCGCGGGGGCTACCAGCTCAAGCGACCGCTGCCCTTCGTGCCGGGCAGCGAAGTGGCGGGCCGCGTCGCCGCGGTCGGCGCCGGCGTCGATGCCGCCCTGGTGGGCCGGCGCGTGATGGCGCTGTCGAACGGCGCGCTCGCCGAACGCGTGGTCGCATCGGCGCTGCAGACCGTCGTGCTGCCCGACAACGTTCCGTCGGAGTCGGCCGCCGGCTGCCTGGTCACCTACTGCACCGCGCTCTACGGCCTCGAGACCTGCGGCCAGCTGCGCGCGGGCGAGACGATGCTGGTGCTGGGCGCCGCGGGCGGCGTCGGCCTCGCGGCGATCGACGTCGCACGGGCGCTCGGCGTGCGCGTGATCGCGGCGGCCTCGTCGGCCGAGAAGATCGCGCTGGCGGTGAAGCACGGCGCCGAGTTCGGCGTCGACTACAGCCAGGCCGAGTGGCGCAAGGCGCTCACCGCACGCAACGAAGGCCACACGATCGACGTCGTGTACGACCCGGTCGGCGGCCCCTACGCCGAGACCGCGCTGCGCTGCCTCGCGCCGGGCGGACGCTTCCTCGTGATCGGGTTCGCAACCGGCGAGATCCCGCGCATTCCGCTGAACCTGACGCTGCTCAAGCGCTGCTCGATCGTCGGGGTCGACTGGGGCGGGCACATGCGCGCGGCGCCCGGCAACAACCGCCCGATCCTGGAGCGGCTGGTGTCGCTGCTCGCGTCGGGCCGGCTGACGCCGACCGCCACTTCGGTGCACGCGCTCGACGAAGCGCCGGAGATGCTCCAGCGCCTGATGGACCGCCGCAGCCTGGGTAAACCCGTGGTGCGCATCGCCTGACCGCGCGCTGCGGCGATCGCGAGACGGATCGTCGCGGCGCAGCATCCGATCTTCTTGCGTTCGCGCGTCGATTGCGACAGATTGATCGACGACATGACGCGGCCGGCACGATCGGCCGCGCGCCACCAGGGAGGAGAGGAAATGATCCAGCGTGCATCGAAGCTCGGAGCCGCATGCGCGGCCGCACTCGTATCCATCGCAGCCGCGCTCGGCGCGGGTTCGGTGGTGGCGCAGGACAAGCCGGTGACGTTCCGGTACACCACCGGCGCCCCCGCCAAGACCCCCTGGGTGATGCAGGCCGAGCGCTTCGTGAAGGACGTCGACGAGGAGAGCAAGTCGTCGATCAAGGTCGACCTCTTCATCGCCGCACAGCTCGGCAACGAGCAGGACACCGTGCAGCAGATCGCACGCGGCCGCATCGACATGGGCGGCTTCTCCACCGGCGCGGTGGCGCTGCTGGTGCCGGAGCTGGCGCTCTTCCAGCTGCCGCTCTACTTCAAGTCGATCGCCGAGCTCGACTGCACGCTCGACACGGCGCTGTCGAAGCCGGTCACCGAGCTGCTCGCGAAGAAGGGCGTGCAGTTCCTGGGCTGGACGGAAGTCGGCACCGTCGACATCGTCGGCAAGAAGCCGTTCCTGTCGCCCAAGGACATCAGCGGGCTGAAGGCGGCGGCCAACAGCAACAAGGTGAACGCGATGTTCTGGCAGGCGCTGGGCGCCAACCCGAGCTTCATCGGCATCACCGAGATCACGTCGGCCTTCCAGACCGGACTCACCGACGTCAACGCCGCGGTGATCACCTTCTACGTGCCGTCGGGCCTGTCGAAGGTCGCCAACGTGCTGACCCGGCTCGACCTCTGGGATGCGCCGGGACTGATCGTGATGAACAAGGCGGCGTTCGACCGCATGAGCAAGGACCAGCAGGCCGCGCTGATGCGCGCGGTGCAGCGCCGTCCGGCGTCGCAGCTGCGCACCGAGATCCGCGGCTTCGAGGACGTGCTGCGGGGCATGCACGAGAAGGCCGGCGGCACGATCGTCAAGGCCACGCCCGAGCAGCGCAACGAGTTCCGCAAGGTGATGGAAGCCGCGTGGCCGAAGATGGTGAAGGAAGTGGGCGGCGACTCCGAGCGCTTCTTCCAGACGATGGAAGCCGGCCGCAAGGCATGTGAAGGCAAGTCGTAATTGGGCGCCGCCACCACGATGGCCCCGGCCTCCGCGCGCCGGGCGCTCGAGCTGTGGCATCGCGCGGAGTGCTGGGTCGCCGTCACCGCGTTCGGGTTCATCGCGATCGTCCTGATCCTCGACGTGATCGGCCGTGAAGCGGTCGGCCCGCTGTCCCGGCTGATGGGGGCGGACCTCGGCGCGACCGGCATTCCCGCCTCGCAGCGCCTGTCGGTGTACGCGCTGGTGGTGGGCAGCTTCTGCGGCGTGGGCATCGCCACCGCCACCGCCGCCCACCTGGTGCCGCGCGTGGCGTTCGGCTGGCTGCCGGCCGCCTGGAACGACACGGTCAACCGGATCGCCGACGTCGTCACCGGGCTCTTCCTGCTGGGCGTGGTGTGGTTCGGCGCGGTCTTCGTGCTGTCATCGATGGGTACCGATCTGCGCGCCCCGATCCTGAACTGGCCGGTGTGGCCGTTCCAGCTCGCCATTCCGCTCGGCTTCCTGTCGGCTGCGGGGCGCTACCTCGCGTACGCCGTGTGGCCCGATCTGCGGCCGATCCCGCCGGAGTACCAGGAATGAGCGCGCTCCTGCTGATTGCACTCGTGCTGGTGCTGCTGGTGCTGCGCCAGCCGCTGCTGGTGATCCTGCTGGCGATCGCGGCCGCGGTGCAGATGATCTGGGGCCGCGGCCAGCTCGACTACATCATCGAGGACATGTGGGTCGGCCTCGACAAGGAGGTGATCCTGTCGATCCCGCTGTTCATCCTGTGCGGCAACGTGATGACGCGCGGCACCACCGCCAAGCGGCTGATCGGCATCCTCGAGGCGATCACACGTCCGTTGCCGGGCGGCATGGCGGTGGCGTGCATCCTGGCCTGCGCGGTGTTCGCCGCCATCTCCGGCTCGTCGATCGTCACGATGCTGGCGATCGGCTCGGTGATGTACCCGGCGATGCGGGCCTCGGGCTACGACGTGAAGTTCACGCTCGGCGCGGTGATGTCCGGCGGCACGCTGGGCATCATCATCCCGCCGTCGATCCCGATGATCATCTATGGCCTGGTCACCGAGACCTCGGTCACCGACCTGTTCGCGGCGGGCGTCGGCCCGGGCCTGCTGCTCACCGGCGTGTTCTCGATCTATGCGATCTGGATGAACCGGCACCTGCCGACGCGGCGCATCGATCTCGGCGAACTGGCGCACGCCGTGCGCGAAGGCATCTGGGCGCTGATGATGCCGGTGATCCTGCTGGGCGGCATCTACAGCGGCTTCTTCACCGCGACCGAAGCGGCGGCCGTCGCCCTCGCCTATGCGATGGTGGTCGAGATCTTCGTGCACAAGGAACTGAAGCTGCGCGACTTCTACGAGGTGGTGCTCGACGCGTCCAAGCTGGGCGGGTCGCTGTTCCCGGTGCTGGCGGTGGCGCTCAGCCTGAACATCGTCCTCACCGAGCACCGCGTGCCCGCGATGATGGTGGAGTTCATCCAGGGCTTCATCAGCAGCCCGCTGATGTTCATGCTGATGGTGAACGTGCTGCTGCTGATCGTCGGCTGCCTGATGACCACCGGCGAGGCCATCCTGGTGCTGGCGCCGCTGCTGGCGCCGGTGGCCGAGGCGTACGGCTACGACAAGGTGGTGTTCGGCCTGATCATGATCCTGAACCTGGAGATCGGCTACCTGACGCCGCCGGTGGGGCTGAACCTGATCGTCGCGATGGGCGCGTTCAAGCAGCAGTTCGGCACGCTGGTGAAGGCGGCGGCACCATTCATCGTGCTGATGCTCGCCAGCCTCGCACTCGTCGTGTGGCAGCCCTGGATCGCGATGTACCTGGTCAACGGCAAGTTCTGAACCCTTCGGGCGACGCGCGGCCCGGAAGGCGCTTGGCACGCGCGGCCCCACGGTGGACCGGGCCGTTGCCCGGAGGTCAGCGCCGGAAGTTCGGCGGCCGCTTCTGCAGGAACGCCGCCACCCCCTCGCGCGCATTCTCGTCGTTGAACACCGACCGCACGACCGCGTCCTCCACGGCCAGGCCTTCGTCCGTCACCACCGCGCCGGCCGCGGCCACGCAGCGGCGGATGCCGGCGATCGCCGTCGGGCTGAACCCCGCGACCTGCCGTCCGAGCTCGAGCGCCGCGGCGAGCACGTCGACGCCGGGCTCGACGACGCGGCTGAGCAGCCCCATCGCCAGCGCCTCCGCGGCGGGCACCTGCCGGCCGGTCAGCATCATGTCGAGGGCCCGCGCCTGCCCGACCAGGGCCGGCAGGAACTGCGTGCCCGCATAGGCCGGGATCACGCCGAGCTTGATCTCGGGCAGCGACACGAGCACGTGGGGCGCCGCCACCCGGAACGTGCAGCCCATCGCCAGCTCGAGGCCGCCGCCGAAGGCCAGTCCGTTGAGCGCGGCCACGCTGATCAGCGGCGAGCGCGAAAGCCGCACCAGCAGCGCGCGCGCCATCGCGCTCTTGTTCTGCCGCTCCTCCTCGCCGAGCGTCTGCAGTTCGGCCAGATCGGTGCCGGCGCAGAACGCGCGGGTGCCCTCGCCGGTGATCACCAGCAGCGGCTGCTTCTTCGCCTCCAGCCGGTCGATGCAGGCGGTCAGGCCGAGCAGCGCCGGCTTGGTCAGGGCGTTCAGCCGCGCGCCGCGCCGGATCCGGAAGATCTCGCCATCGGGCAGCGGTTCGATCTCGAAGTGCGGCGCGTCGTCATGCACGGTGGCGGTGGAGGGCGAAGTCATCGAGGGTCTCCTGTGGGATGCGGGGCACGCCGCTCGGGCCGCGGCCCGAGCGGCGGCGGGGTGCGGGCTCAGGCAGCGGCCCGGTACTCGGCGGCGGTCTGCGGCATCTGCAGCGAGAGCACTTCGGCGCCGCAGGCGTCGGCGCACAGCACCGGCGCCGCCTCGCCGGCCGACACGTACACCATCTCCCAGGTGCCGAGCGCGCGACCGTCGTGCACGATCCGCCCGGCCAGCACCATGTGGAACTGGCCAAGGCTGCCCGACGGGTCGGGCAGCGCGACCTGCGCCCCCGGCGGGATGCGGGTGACGGTCACGGCCAGCGCGTCGGCGGCGGGTGCGATCAGATCGACGCGCTCGACCGCGCGCAAGGCCGCCAGCGCGACGTCGTCGAGCGGCACGTGCGGCGCGGTGGTCTCGTGGCGCTTGGGGCCGCGGATCATGCGGGCGCGGTCGGTCGACACCATCATCGCGCCCGCGTCGTGGACCGCCCGGATCGTGAAGTACGACAGCCCCTGCGGCCCGGCGACCAGCGGCCCGTAGCCGGTGTAGGCGCCGGCGTAGTGCACGGTCACCGGACCGAGGGCGTGCCGGCCGATGGTGCCGCCGCCGGCGACCATCACCTGGAACTGGTTCTGCCGATGGAAGTGCGGCGCCAGCACGGTGCCGGGCGGCTGCTCGATCAGGAACGCCGTCGGCGACAGCTCGGGGTTCTGGTCCGTCTCGAGCCACTCGGACTTGTGATACGAGAAGCCGTCGGGCAGTTGGAGGTGGCGGCGCCGGGCCATGCCGTGCGCGCGGGTACCGAGAACGATCATGCAGCACTCCCATCGTCGGATCGTCGGGGGCCGGTGCGCACCGGCGGCGAACCCCGATCCGGTTCCCGGGGGATTGTATCGGCGCGCCAGCGGGACCGCGGCACGGCGAACCGGAGGGGCGGCGGCGCGACGACCGGGAGGCGGGGCCGCCGCGGCGTTTGCCCTGGAAGCGACCTTCCACTAGTGTCACGGCATGCGTGCGCCCGCCAGAAACATCCTGTTCATCATGTGCGACCAGCTGCGCTGGGACTACCTGTCCTGCGCCGGCCATCCCACGCTGCGCACGCCGCACATCGACGCGCTGGCCGCGCGCGGCGTGCGCTTCTCCCGCGCGTACTGCCAGTCGCCGGTGTGCGGCTCGTCGCGCATGAGCTTCTACACCGGGCGCTACGTGCAGTCGCACGGTGCCGCCTGGAACAACTTTCCGCTCAAAGTCGGCGAGATGACCCTCGGCGACCACCTGCGGCCGCTGGGCGTGCGCACCGCGCTGGTCGGCAAGACCCACATGAAGGCGGACACGGAAGGCATGCTGCGGCTGGGCATCGACCCCGAGTCGGTGATCGGCGTGCGCGTGGCCGAATGCGGCTTCGACCCCTACGAGCGCGACGACGGCCTGCACGGCAGCGGCCCCGACGGCAAGTACGACCCGCGCACGCCGCGCTACAACGCGTACCTGAAGTCGCTCGGCTACGACGGCGACAACGGCTGGGACGACTGGGCCAACGCGGCCGAGGACGACTCCGGCAACCTGCTGTCCGGCTGGTTCATGCGGCACGCGCGCCGCCCGGCGCGGGTGAAGGCGGAACACGCCGAGACGCCGTACATGACGCGGCGGGCGATGCAGTTCATCGACGAGCAGGGCGATGCGCCGTGGTGCCTGCACCTGTCGTACATCAAGCCGCACTGGCCGTACATCGCACCGGCCCCGTATCACGCGATGTACGGACCGACGGACGTGCTGCCGGCCGTGCGCTGCGAGGCCGAGCGCGCCGACCCGCACCCGGTCTACCGTGCCTTCATGGACCACCGCGTCGGCCGGGTGTTCTCGCGCGACGAGGTGCGCGCGGCGGTGATCCCGGCGTACATGGGGCTGATCGCCCAGATCGACGACCAGATCGGCGCGCTGATGGACTTCATGCGCGCGCGCGGCCTGCTGGAGAACACGATGATCGTGTTCACCTCCGACCACGGCGACTACCTCGGCGATCACTGGCTGGGCGAGAAGGACCTGTTCCACGAGCCGTCGGTGAAGATCCCGATGATCGTCGTCGACCCCTCGCCCGCGGCCGACGCCACGCGGGGCACGGTCGTCGACGCACTGGTCGAGAGCATCGACCTGGCGCCCACGTTCGTCACCTGGTGCGGCGGCACGCCCGAATCCCACCGGCTCGAGGGGCTGGCCCTGCAGCCGCTGCTGCACGGCGCGCGGCCCGCGCACTGGCGGCAGTACGCGATCAGCGAATACGACTACTCGGTGCTGCCGGCCTCGTCGGCCCTGGGGCGCGCGCCGATGGACGCGCGGCTGTTCATGGTCACCGACGGACGCTGGAAGCTCGTGCATGCGGAGGGGTTCCGGCCGATGCTGTGGGACCTCGAGCACGACCCCGAGGAGTTCCACGACCTCGGTGCCGACCCCTCGCCCGGGTGCGCGGCACAGCGACAGCGCCTGATGGACGCGCTCAACCGCTGGGCGCGGCGGCAGTCGCAGCGCACGGCCATCAGCGACGCCCAGATCCAGGCGCGCCGCGGCGGCA
>ENA-UPTA01005246-UPTA01005246.1-activated-sludge-metagenome-genome-assembly--contig:-NODE-5246-length-11969-cov-4.847155_pt1 | contig 11969 bp, 11 predicted proteins | sample MGYA00238184_ERZ773361 | MGnify/ENA primary metagenome ERZ773361 (study PRJEB29100, sample SAMN05720205) | activated sludge metagenome | isolation source: anaerobic digester from wastewater...
CCTCCATGATCGTGAGGTCCGCGCTGAAGGAGGTGTCGAAGACATAATCAAATCCGAGCCGCCGGAGCGCGGTGGTCATGGCGCCCGCCATATCAACACCCGGCTTGATTCCAAAAGCCTCGCCCACGGTGACCGAAACGGAAGGCGCATGCTGCACCACCACGGTCATCTCGGGGTCGTTCAGCGCACCCCAGACTTCCTTGATGGAGCTGCGTTCGCGCAGCGCGCCGGTCGGACAGACCTTGATGCACTGACCGCAGTACACGCAGCTGCTGATGTTCATGCCCTCGTTGAAGGCCGTGCCGATGAAGGTTTTGCATCCGCGGCCCGCGAAAGCGATCGCGGAAACGCCCTGCACTTCCTCGCAGGTGCGCACGCACTTGCCGCACAGGATGCACTTGTCCGGATCGCGTTCAATCGCGGGGCTTGACAGATCCATCTTCCAGGTGCTCTTTTCGCCGGCGTAGCGGCGGCGACGCAGTCCGAGATCCTCAGCCATTCCCTGCAGCTCGCAATTGCCGTTGCGCACGCAGTAGAGACAGTCGTCCGGGTGATCGGCCAGCAGCAGCTCGATGATCGTCTTGCGGGCGCTCACGGCGCGCGGTGAATGGGTCTGGACCTTCATGCCCTCGGCCACGGGATACGCGCAGCTCGGGATCAATCCCTTCTGCCCCTCAATTTCCACCACGCACATGCGGCAGGCACCGGTCGGGAACCGGTCCTTCATGTAGCACAGGGTTGGCACCTTGATGCCGGCGCGGTCCAGCGCGCTGATTAGCATCTCGCCTTTTTTCGCCTCGATCGGCCTTCCGTTGACTTCAATGGTAATCATAGCCGTTACTCCTTGCGCACCGCATCAAACGGGCACACGTCGTAGCACGCGCCGCAGGCGATGCACTTGTCGGGGATGATGTAATGCGGAGCCTTCCGCGCGCCCATGATGGCGCCGGTCGGGCACTTTTTCGCGCACTGCGTGCAGCCCTTGCAGGCGACCGTGTCAATCCGGTATTGCACCAGCTCGCTGCATACGCCCGCGGGGCAGCGGCGCTCGTAGACATGCGCCTCGTACTCGTCGCGGAAATAGCGCAGCGTGCTCAGCACCGGGTTCGAGGCCGTCTGGCCCAGTCCGCAGAGGCTGGTGTCGCCGATGACCTTGGCCAGGCGCTCCATGTAGACCACGCTCTGGAAGCGGTCCAGCGCGTCCAGGTCCTTCTCGCTCTTGCGGCCGCGCGTGATGCGCTTCAAAGTCTCCAGCATGCGCCGGGTGCCCTCGCGGCAGGGAATGCACTTGCCGCAGCTCTCGCGCTGGATAAAGTCCATGAAGAACTTCGCCAGATCCACCATGCAGGTGCGCTCGTCCATCACCACGAGGCCGCCGGACCCCATCATGGCCCCGACCTTTTTCAGGGATTCGTAGTCAATGTCAATGTCCAGAAGCTGCTCGGGTATGCATCCGCCTGACGGGCCGCCGATCTGGACGGCCTTGTACTTGCGGTCGCCCTCAATGCCGCCGCCGATTTCAAAGACAATGTCACGCAGCTTCGTGCCCATCGCAACCTCGACGAGGCCCGTGTTGCGGACATTGCCGGAGAGCGCGAACACTTTCGTTCCCGTGCTGGTCTTGGTGCCGATCGAGGAAAACCAGCCGGCCCCGCGCTCCATCAGTTCGGGCAGATTGGCCAGCGTTTCCACATTGTTGATGACCGTGGGCCGGTCGAAAAGCCCCCTGACGGCAGGGAACGGCGGACGCGGTCGCGGCATGCCGCGCTTGCCCTCGATGCTGTTGATCAGCGCGGTTTCCTCGCCGCAGACAAACGCCCCGGCGCCCTTCTTGATCGTGATGTCGAGATTGAAACCGCTGTCAAAGATGTTGTAGCCGAGGAAGCCGGCTTCCTTCGCTTGAGCGATGGCCTTGATCAGGCGCTCGATCGCCAGCGGATATTCCGCGCGGATGTAGACATAAGCCTTGGTCGCGCCAATGCCATAGGCGGCGATGACCATGCCCTCCAGCAGGCGGTGCGGATCGCTTTCAATCACGGCCCGGTCCATGAACGCGCCGGGATCGCCTTCGTCCGCGTTGCAGATCAGATATTTCTGGTCGCTCACGGTGGTGAGCGCGAACTTCCATTTTTTGCCGGTCAGGAAGCCGCCGCCGCCGCGACCGCGCAGGCCGCTCTTCTCGACGACATCGCAAACCTCGGCGGGCGTCATGTTCTTAAGCATCACGCCCATGGCCTTGTATCCGCCGTGCGCGATGTACTCGTCCATGCTCCCCGGATCAATGATGCCGCAGTTCTTGAGCACGCGGCGCGTCTGTTTCCGGAAGAAGCTGTTGTCCCACATCACGGGGATATCAGTCCATGCCTGACCGCCGCGGTACTGGCCCAGCGCCGAGCCTTCGGGGATGATCCCCTTCAGCACCGACTCCAGAATGGATGCGGCGTTCTTCTCCGTGACGCGCTTGAAGCAGATCCGCGCGCGGCCCGGAATCTGGACATCCATCAGAGGTTCCGCGGAGCACATGCCCACGCAGCCGGTCTCCACAATATCCGCCTCGATTTTTTTCGACTCCAGGAACAACTTCACGGCCTCGCGGGTCTTGGCCGCGCCGGCGCCGAGTCCGCATGTTCCCATCCCGAGAAAGATGACCGGTCGGGCCAAATCCCTGCGCTGCAGATGGGCGATGCGCTCCGCGGCCGCAGTTTTGCACACGGCATCATCATGGCACTGAGGGCCGTCCTGCAGGCAGACCGCGATGTCGGGACATGGCGTATCGGGGGTGTGCCAGCATTTGCTGCAGCAGGGTGTGGTTGCGATGCTCATACTCCACCCTCGCTTTCGGCGCGCTTGCGGTACACGTCCAGAATCTTGCCCACTTCCTCCTGCTTCACGCTCGCGTGGAACTCGCCGTTCACACTAATCACCGGCGCGAGGCCGCATGCGCCGATGCAGGCCACAACCTCAAGGCTGAACACGCCGTCGCGCGTGGTCTGTCCGGCCTTGATGCCCAGATTCTGCTCCAGAACCTTCTGGAGCGTGGAGGAGCCTTTCACATGACAGGCCGTTCCGCGGCAGATTTGAACGTGATAGCGGCCGAGTTTTTCAAAGCGGAACTGATTGTAAAAAGTGGCCACGCCGTAAATCTTGCTCGCCGGCACATTCAGATGTTTGCCGATCTGCGCCACGGCCTCTTTCGACAGGTACCCCTGCTCCGCCTGCACGTCCTGAAGCATGGGGATCAGCGAATCCACGCCGGCACGCCGGTATTTTTTCAGGATTTCATCCATCGCCTTGCTCATTTTGAGGCTCCTTTGGACGGGGCCAGCTGGCGGGTGAAGAAGGATACCTTCTCCAGCGCCATGGTCATGTCCATGTGTTCAACATAGGTCTTGGGCGGCACGCGCACCGGAGTCGGGGCAAAGTTCAGAAGCCCCTTGATGCCGGCGGCGAAAAGCCGGTCGGCCACACGCTGTGCATCGGGCCCCGGAACGGCAATAATCGCCACGCGAATGCCTTCGTCGGCGAGCACCTTTTCGAGCATCTCGATATCGTAGCACCGGCAGCCGTGGATCACGCGGCCGGTCTTGTGAGGATCACGGTCGAACGCGGCCACGACCTGCAGATTCGAGAGCGAACCCTGAAAATAGGTCAGAAGAGCGCGTCCCAGGTTGCCGATGCCGCACAGCGCCACCTTCTCGCCGCCGGGACGGTCGAGGAAAGCGCCGATGGCCGCCAGCAGGTCTTCGACTTCGTACCCGCGCGTGGACTTTCCGCGATAGCCCATCTCCATCAGGTCGCGCCGCACCTGGGCCGACTGCCCGTGGCAGCGGTCCGCGAGCGCGCTGGAAGAAATATTCTCCACCTTCTCCTTCTGAAATTCTCTCAGGAAATGCCTGTACTGGCTCAAACGCTCGATCGTTTTTTCAGAAATCATGTCCTCACCGTTGCTTTCTAAACACTCTTAAATAACCGATCACAGAACACCTGTGAAAATGTTCACAGATATAATACGCGCCTTCTGCAAGGGGTCAAATGTTAATTTGTGATTTTTTTCACAGGATACCGTCTCGGTCCGCGATGCGGTATACAGATGATCTCCGGCGGGGTTTTCAGCCCGGAATCTCGGCGACCGATGCGCTCAAGGCCCGCCCAGAAACCGGAAGAAGTACTTGTTGGGAAAGGCCGGATATTGCCACTCCACGGCGCTTCCCACGTTGGACCACGTGTTTCCGCCCAGCGTCTCGGAGGCCTCCAGGGTCAACTGGATCCGCAGGTTGTTTGTAACCACCTCCAGCATCACCTCGCCATAGCTGAGGTCCATGATCGTGTTGGAAGTATACAGGCCGAACAGGGCGGGATTGCCCAGAATGGCGCCGTAGGTCCGGGAGTCGTCGTGGAGCGCATCGGCGCCCGAGTTGATTTCCACCCCGTCATCGAACTGGTCGCCGTCGGTATTGGCATTGGTGGGACATGTATTGGAGGGAAACTCCTGCCAGGTGAACAAACCGTCCCCGTCCTGATCCGCTGACTCGACGGCATCAAAATACTGCGTCCAGCCGAACTGCGCCAGCCACCACTCCGGCGTCCCGTGAGCAGCAAGGTTCTCCGCGAAGCTGACGGTAATGGTCCCGTTTGCGGTGAGGTTGTTCCACGTGAACGTCATGTTGGTCGGATCCGTAATCGGGGCCGCGCCGCCGTTGGTTACGATGGAGCCGATGTGGTAGTAGTTGCTGGAACGGATCAGGAAGTTCGTGCCGACCACCGCGTTGACCGCCACCTCGCCGGATGGCACGATGGAGCCGTTCGTTCCGGCCGCGGCCGTAAGGATGATGGTGAGGCCGACGCCCCTCAGCGACACGCTGTAGGGCGTGTTGGAGCTGTTGTTGTCCAGTACCAGGCTTGCGGTCGCCGCGCCGGCCGCGGAAGGCGTGAAAGCAACAGTGAAGTTCGAGACACCGCCGGCCTGCACGGTGGCGGGCAGGCCCTTCGCAACGAACCGCGCCGCGCCCGCCCCGCTCGTGCTCACACCGCTGATGCTGAGCGCAACCGGGCCGTTGTTCGTGATGGAGAACTGATTGGTCCGGGACGTGCCGATGAGAACCACCCCGAAGTCCGTGCCGTTGGTCGTAGAAGCCGCCGCGCCGCTGACAATGACCGCCCGGTTGGTCCCGAGCACGCCCATGGCCGGGAGCACGTTCTTCCAGATGGCCGACTCGCCGAAGTAGTCCCATGTAATCAAACACATGTCAACGTCGCCGTCATTGTCCACGTCACCCGTGTCGAATCCTGACTGCTCGAACCCTCCGAAATCGACGGCGGGGCTCTGGGTGAACGAGGCCTGGCCGTTGTTCAGGTAGAGGTATTTCGCGGTGACAATATCGAGGGTGGCATCGCCGTTCATGTCCGCCAGTTCCACAATCTCGCTGTTGATTGTAAACACCTGGGCAATCGCGGAGAACATGCCGCTGCCGTTGTTCGTGTAGACTTGGAACACGGCGAAGCCGCGTCCGAGCAGGGCGTCGAGCGAACCATTTCCGTCGAGATCGCCGAGGCGTATATCCCTCACGGTTCCACTGCTGAAGTTCCGCGCCGCGTCGGAGAACACGCCGCTGCCGTTGTTCGTGAACACCTGCACGCCCGTCATCGAGCCCATCAGTGCGTCCACAAATCCGTCGCCGTTAACATCGCCGATCGAAACCGACCGGGTGTTCGAACCCGTCAGCCGCTGCCCGCTGTCGTACAGCCGGCCGGCGCGGTTGTTGGTGTAGATCACCCCGCCCCCGGACTCCCTGATGAGGATCATGTCCAGCCAGCCGTCGGCGTTGATGTCGTCCAGTGTCACCTGGGCGGAGGCTACGTTGGTCAGATCCTGGAACCAGGAGAAGACCGCCGCGCCGTTGTTTATCCATAGCTGGTTTGTCTGCGAGTCGTTCATTAGGATCGCGTCCAGGTCGCCGTCCCGGTCCACGTCGCCCATCGCGAGCCCTGTGTCGCCGCGGGGGCCGATTAACTGCCCCCTCATCAGCACGCCGTTCCCGTTGTTTGTCCAAACTATGTTCGTGTAAATATAACCGCCATTGTAGCAGAGCATCATGCAGTCGAGATATCCGTCGCCGTTGAGGTCGCCGAGCCGCAGTTGGTTCATGTAGGAGCCGAAGTAGGACGCATTGTCCTGCTTGACGAACGCGCCGCCGTTGGTGCGCGTGGCGGCGTAAAACTGCCAGGTGTGGTTGGTCAGTTCCGTCGTTCCGGCCGAGTTCGTGATGCCGCGGGTCAACTGCGCGGTCAGGAATTCGCCGGCGCGGAAGTCAGCCGTGGGATTCAGCGTGGCCTGGTTGGTCGTCGCGTTGAACGTGATCGCGCCGTTGCGGTAGCCGTCCTTGCGGCTGACGACGAAGAACCGGTTCGAGGTGATCGTCGAGCCGCGCATCGCCGTGTTGAACTGGGCTATAACGTTTCCGCTTCGACTGTATGCGTGGGCACCGTTTGGCGGAGTTGTGTTGGTGACCAGAACCTGTGCGTGTGCCGGACGCAGCGCAGGAACGGAAAGGGCCACGAGCAGGATGCTGACGAACAATGAATTCTTCATGACAAACCTCCAAGTCCAAGGTCATGAAAGCCGTATGCTCTATGTTTGCAGGGGGCTTGCTGACCTCGAGTTTATTCTGATCAGTCGGGCGGTTTCGGTCAAGGCAAAAAACGCAAAAATCGGGGCACCGGGATCACATCCCGGCAGTTGCGTTTCACCTGTTTGCCTTTATGCCGATCTATCTGCAATCCATTCCCGACCCGACACCGTCCAACACCACGCACATCAAAGTCCAGAAGTTGTAAATGATCGCGCATTTTTTCCAGGCGCTGGCTGATCGTTTTTTGCATTTTATGGCCAATTTCAGGATCAACAGGACTTTAGAATTGTTCCCCGAGACGCAGAGAGGAAATGAAATTCAATCCGGAAATCAGGAAGGCAGGAACGGAAGATGATTCTTGAGTTCTGATTCAAATGAAACATCATCACCGCATGTGCGATGAAATCATGGTTTTGCGAAGAGACTGCCGCCGTGGTTGAATCAATCGACCCCACGGATGCCAAAGGCGGCCCGCGGATGAACAAGAAGCGATTTCTGCGCCAGGGCATTTTCAAGTTCAGTTAGAAATGGACCTGCAATATTGCTTCAGCCCGTCTTGCTATTTCAGATGAGATTGCATATTCTGATGACATTGGCCGGTTGTGCGGAATGTGTTTATACCGCGGCCGGGGCCGAAATCGCAGGAGGAGCAGATGAAGAAGTTGGTAAAGTTTCTCGTTATGGGTGCGGTGGTTGTGGCGGCCGGCGTTTTAACGGGCTGCCAGCAGGAAGAAAAGGCGTCTGCGGCTCCGGCCGCGGATGAAAAGATGGATGCGAAGATGCATTCGGCCGAGCATCCGTCCGAGCAGGTGCCCAAAGATCATCCGGCCCACTGATCTGGCGACGATGACATCGCTGAATGTGAAGCCGCGCTGCGCGGCAGGGATCGTCGCCGTCCTGCTGCTTGGCACCTTTCTGGGCGGCTGTGTCAAAGAACGGAAAACCGCATGGCCGGGGGACGAACCCTATGTTCCCACCATCGTCACCGGGGATATCCAGGCCGGCATCGAAAAGCACATCGCCGAGCAGGTCGCGCTGGGCGGCGGATACTTCACGGTTCCCTTCGAGGGCAAAGAACTGAAGCTTAAGCTGGTGAGGGTTCACGTGGAATATCTGGCCTCGCTCGCGCCCCGGCGGCATTTCGCCTGCGTGGACATGGCGAGTTCCGACGGACAGTTTTACGACATTGATTTCTTTCTCGCGGGCGATCCGGGTGACATGACCGTGACGGAGACCACGGTCCACAAGCTGAACGGCCAGCCCTACTATGTCTGGAAACAGAACGAGGACAAAAACTGGGTGCGCGCGCCGGTGGATGAAGCCTCGAAGGAGCTTCTTGGCGTGCTGACCGGCCGCGATGCCTTCGAATTCCGCTACCAGGCCACGCTGCCGGCCATCACCGGCCCGGCGCGATGCTGGCTGCCGATTGCGGGGTCCGACGATTACCAGAAAGCGACCGTGAAAACCATCCGCGCGCCCGGTAAGCAGAAAACGCTGACAGACAGCGCCTACGACAACAAAGTTCTATTCCTCGAACTGGGCCCCGAAGACAGCGGCAAGCCGATTGAGATTGTTTATGAGGTCGAGCGTTTTGAGAAAGGCGCCTATGCCGGAGACCCGGCGGAGGCAGAGAAATTTCTGAAGCCCGAGAGCCTGGTGCCTTCGGACGACACGATCAAGGCTGCGGCGGAAAAAACGGTTGAAGGCCGCGAAGGCGACCTGATGCGGGCCCGCGCGCTGTACGATCATGTGATCGACCAGATGCGTTACATGAAATTCGGCGAAGGCTGGGGGAAAGGAAGCGCCGTGTTTGCCTGCGATTCGCGCTACGGCAACTGCACCGATTACCATGCCTACTTCATCGGCCTGGCGCGCTCCATCGGCATCCCGGCGCGTTTTGCGATAGGCGCGGGGATTCCGTCCGAACGCGACGACGGCGGCACGGACGGTTATCACTGCTGGGCCGAATTCTACGCGGAAGGCAAATGGTGGCCGGTGGACATCAGCGAGGCCGACAAGTTCAGCGCGCTGAGCATGTACTACTTCGGCCATCATCCGGCCAACCGCTTTGAATTCTCGCGCGGACGCGATCTGATTCTTGATCCGGGCCCCGCGTCCGGGCCCATCAACTTTCTGGCGTACCCCCTGCTGGAAGTTGACGGGAAGCCTCAGCCGGTGAAGACCCTGTTCCTGTTCCGGCGCACGACCTGCGCCGCAGGGCAGAAAACATGACGGGCCGGTCTTACGGCTTGTCGCGGCCGCTTCCCTTGGTCACGGCCACAATCTTGAAACCGAGGCGCGTGAAGAGGAGGTGAGCCCCGGCGATGAATCCCAAAGCCAGCGTCCCCACAACCACAATCGCAAATATCATGGCCTTCGGACTCTTGTTGTATTCCGCCAGCGCATCGTTCCAGTCCTGGGCCGCCGTGGGGGTCAGCAGAATGGCAATCGCCAGCAGCGGGCCGCCGACGAAGAGAAGGATGCACACCAGGGTGGCGGTTGCCGCAAGAGCCCTCTTCCAGTTTCCGAAGTAGCCGCGCAGTGAGCCGGGCTCCCGGTTTTCTTTCCAGAAACCAAAGATCACGGCGCCCAGCATGAACCCGACGACAATCCCCGGGCCGCCGCCGAACATGCGTCCGATCACCAGCAGGCAGATGATTTGCATGCCGAGCAGAAGCCCGTGCTCTTTGGCGATGCCGCGAAGCCTGTCCGCGATGGAAACCCCTGGCCGGGATTGCAACCGGTCATTTTCTGCACTGCTCAACCCGTTCATCATCCAGCCTCCGTGGTTCTCCGCACAAGAATACGGGAACCGGTATTGAATTTTTTCATTTCTGCCATGGTGTTTCCTGTTCCATGGCGATCCACCTGCGATCCATTTCCAGACCGGAGCTCATCTCATCACATCGAACATTAAAGCCCGAAAGGCAGAAATGATCACGCATAAATTTCCGCGAGCGGACCGCGGTTGCATTGTTTTGCGAAAAATCACGAAAAATGCCCATTTTCAAGCGTTTTTTGTCATTTTTTTAACGTTTTTGGCCGATTCCCGCGATATTTTAGCGTTTTTAGCCCGTTTTTTGGCATTTTCGGCGGGATTTTGTTTCCAAAAACGTTTGACGCAAAGGGGCGCTAAAGGGTATGTACAGCGCGGTATTTTTAACTTTCGGAGGATGCCATGGCCAAAGTACTGATTGTTGACGATGATCCCGATGTGGTGGAGGCCAGTTCCCTGGTGCTCTCCGGCGCAGGCTACGAAGTGGCCACCGCCGGCAGCCGGGCCTCGGGAATGGACCAGATCAACATTTTCAAACCCGACGTGCTGATTCTTGACGTCATGATGGATGAGCCCGATGACGGCATCGCCATGGCCCAGGAGCTGCGCCGCACCGGATTCACCCGGCCCATCCTGATGCTGACCAGCCTCGGCAAGGTGCTCGGCATGGATTTCGGCAAGGACGAGTCCGTCGTGCCCGTGGACGATTTCGTTGAAAAACCCATCAATCCCGGCGATCTGGTCGCCCGGGTCAAGAAACTGCTGGCCAGGAAAGGAAAATAGTCCCATGCTGACATCAGAAAGAGACCAGCTTACCGAAAACATTGCGCAGTGGATTGACCAGTACGGCGGCAACCGCAGCGCCCTGCTGCCCACCCTCCAGGAGATCCAGAAGCGCACCGGGCGCATCACCGAATACGCCATGCAGGTGGTCGCCGACCGGCTGAACATCCATCCCGTGGAAGTCTACGGGGTTGTTTCGTTCTACGCCTTCCTCGACAAGAAATACAAGGGCAAGTTTGTCATCCGCCTCTGCCGCACGATCTCGTGCGACATGGCCGGCAAGGACCGCGTGGCGCTCCAGCTCCAGAACGATCTCGGGATCAAGTTCGGTGAATCCTCGGCCGACGGGCGCTTCACGCTGGAATGGGCCAACTGCCTCGGGCTGTGCGACCACGGCCCGGCCCTGCTGGTCAATTCGCAGGTGTTCACGCATGTCACGCCCGAGAAGGTTCACGACATCATTGAAGGCTGCCGCAAAGCTTTTGGAGCCCATGCGCTTCAGAAGGAGGAGGTTCACATCGTATGAGCGAAACCTATACCGCTCCCCTGACGTTCAACAAAGTCAAGCCCGGCAAGGGCCTTGAAGCCGCCCTGCAGCTGGACCGCGCGGGCATCATTGCCGAAATCACCGCCTCCGGCCTCAAGGGCCGCGGCGGCGCCGGCTTCCCGACCGGCATCAAATGGAACCTCGCGGCCGCCGCGAAGGATCCCGTGAAATACGTGGTCTGCAACGCCGACGAAGGCGAGCCCGGCACCTTCAAGGACCGCGTGATCCTGACGGACTGCGCCGACCTGGTGTTTGAAGGCATGACCATCTGCGCCTATGCCATAGGCGCCAAAGAGGGCATCCTTTATCTGCGCGGCGAGTACACCTATATGCAGGATCACCTCGAGGCGATCCTCCGCAAGCGCCGCGAAGCCAAACTGCTCGGCAAGAACGCCGGCGGCAAAAAGGGCTTCGAGTTCGACATTTCCATCCGCATGGGATCCGGCGCCTACATCTGCGGCGAGGAAACCGCCCTGATCGAGTCGCTCGAGGGCCAGCGCGGCGAGCCGCGCAACCGCCCGCCCTTCCCGGTCAACACCGGCTTCATGGGCCATCCAACCGTTCCCAACAACGTCGAGACCTTTGCATGGGCGGCGACGATCATGAGCAAGGGCGCCGAGTGGTTCAAGAAGATCGGCACCGACAAATCGGCCGGCCTGAAAATCTTCAGCGTTTCCGGCGACTGCAAGCAGCCCGGCGTTTACGAATTCCCGCTGGGCATCTCGATCAAGGATCTGCTGAAGGCCGTCGGGGGCTCGGACGCCAAGGCGGTGCAGGTCGGCGGCGCCTCCGGGAGCTGCGTCCCCGCCCGCGAATTCGGGCGCAAGATCGCGTTTGAAGATGTGGCCACCGGCGGTTCCATCATCGTCTTCGGTCCGCAGCGCGACATGCTGAAGGTGGCCGAGAACTTCATGGAATTCTTCCACGAAGAATCCTGCGGCCAGTGCACGCCGTGCCGCGAGGGCAACGACAAGCTGCTCGAGGGCATCCACCTGCTTCAGCAGGGCAAGTGCTCCATGCACTACCTGCGCGAACTGACCGCGCTGGGCGAAACCATGCAGCTCGCCTCCAAATGCGGGCTGGGACAGACCAGCCCGAATGCACTGCTCTCCATCATCAAGAACTTCCCGGGCGAAATCATGGGCCGAACCGGCACCGCACAGGAATGATCAAAGCGAGGATCCCATCATGACAGATAAAAACATAATCCTGGAAAACGAATCGCGCGCGCCCG
>ENA-UPTA01005247-UPTA01005247.1-activated-sludge-metagenome-genome-assembly--contig:-NODE-5247-length-11968-cov-8.040544_pt1 | contig 11968 bp, 10 predicted proteins | sample MGYA00238184_ERZ773361 | MGnify/ENA primary metagenome ERZ773361 (study PRJEB29100, sample SAMN05720205) | activated sludge metagenome | isolation source: anaerobic digester from wastewater...
GGAAAATCAACGCTGGCGCGTCTGATGACGAGGCTGGAAAAACCTACCGGCGGTTTAATTAACTTTAAAGGTGAAAATATTGATTCGTATTCCCGGGAGGCGCTGAAGGCTTACCGCCGCGGTGTTCAAATCATTTTTCAGGACACCTATTCTTCGCTCAATCCACGCAAATCAGCCTTGAGCATGATTAGAGAACCGCTGACCATTCATAGTCTGGGGAGTGCAAAGGAGCGCGAGGAAAAGGCGCTGGAGATGATGAGCAAGGTTGGTCTGCAAAAGGAACAGGCAAATCGTTATCCTCATGAATTCAGCGGCGGCCAGCGTCAGCGCATCGGCATTGCTCGCGCGCTGGTGTTGCATCCGGAGTTGATTATTGCCGACGAACCGGTTTCTTCACTGGATGTTTCCATTCAGGCGCAGATTCTGAATCTGCTGCTGGATTTAAAAAATGATTTCAATCTGACGTATATGTTCATTTCGCATGACCTCAACGTTATCCGTTTCATTTCCGATCGGATTGCGGTGATGTATCTGGGCAGAATCGTTGAGCTGGCCTTCAATGAAAATATTTACAGCCGGCCGCTACATCCCTATACCCGGATGTTGCTGGATGCCGTGCCTTCGTCCGATCCTCAACAGAAGGAACGGAAAATTAAAATCAAAGGCGAGGCGCGGCTTGACAACGATCAGGGCTGTGCGTTTCAGAATCGCTGCCTTTACAGGGTGGAAATTTGTGAAAAAGAAGAACCACCTTTGAAAAAATTCGACGAGCAAAGTTATTGCGCCTGCCACCGGGCGGGATCATAAACTGTCATTCTCGCGTGCTCCTAGCGGGAATCCAGATGTCTTCCCGGTCGTAGATGACCTTCAGGTTACGAAAGCCGGAAACCAGGAAAGATAATGGATCCCCGACAAGCCCATTCGGGGATGACAGGTAGCTGGATGCCGGTCTGCATGACGAATGTTGAATTCAATGCTGGATAGTTAAAATTATGATTGAAGAAAAGATATTCATTAAAAACGGTTCTCTGCTGCTCGAAGGTTTAATCAGCAGATCTTCCGGTACAAAAGCAGTCGTGATTTGTCATCCCGATTCGTTGATGGGCGGTTCGATGCACAATAACGTGGTTGAAGCTCTTCAGGAAGCATTTGCCTCGGAAAATTATACAACGTTGAGATTCAACTTCCGCGGAGTCGGCGCCAGCACAGGTTGTTATGATGAAGGCAATGGCGAGCAACGGGATATCCTTGCCGTCTGTGAATATTTGAAGGAGCAGGGATTTTCGGAGTTGGTCTTTGCCGGCTATTCCTTTGGTTCATGGGTGGGTTCGAAAATATTTGAAAGAGCCATCAATCCTTTTTCATCGGTCATCCTTGTGGCGCCGCCGGTGGATTACTTTGATTTCCAATGGGATGATTTAAAGGATAAGATTGATTTAATCATCTGCGGCGATTCCGATCAGTTCTGTTCGCTGAATATTTTGAAGCTTGAAGCTGCGAGAATCAATGCTCCATTGAAAATCATTCGTGGCGCTGATCATTTTTATGTGGGAAAAGAACGGGAATTGGCAGAAATTCTGAAGAAATATAAGTTAAAGCAAACACAATAAAATATTTTAAAAAAAACTTGATTTTGAAAATTCTTGGTGATAGGGATTAATACAACTACCCAAAATTACATTGATTAAAGTATTATGGGTTAAGATTCAGGTGTTTTGTTGTTAGGAAAATTTTTAGTGTCAGGCTTTACAAGAAATAAAATAACCGCAGAAAGTTCTTGCTCCACAAAGAATTGATGCGGTTTTTTTTATGTTTCCTGCAAAATTCCAAAGGGCAGGAAACGAATATTTTAAAGGAGGGTTTGAGCTTTGGCAGAAGGAAAAGTAAAATGGTTCAACGAGAAGAAGGGGTTTGGTTTTATTGAAAACGATGAGGGCGGAGATGTTTTTGTTCATTATAGTGCCATCGCCGGAACAGGATTCAAGACTCTTTACGAAGGTCAGAAAATTCGTTTCGATATCGAACAGGGTAACAAAGGTCCCAGCGCAACCAATGTTACACCACTATAATCGTCTTAACTAATCCAGATTATTAAACCAGAAATGCCTCGTTTTACGGGGCATTTTTTTTAATGCGGATCATACAATGAAAGAAATTAAAACGTTATGAATTTATTCTTGTCATTTCGACCGAAGGGAGAAATCTCACCATCAATAAGATTTCTCGTCGTCCCAAAAAGTCGGGACTCCTCGAAATGACAACTTTAATTTTCTGAGACGTCTATTGCATATTCGTTAACCTGACAATACACAGTAGCTTGCTGCGATCAAGGTTCTTTTCATGTCCAAAAATCTTATCGTTATTCTCGGCCCTACCGCTTCGGGGAAGACCCGTCTGGCGGCTAGGCTTGCCTGTGATTTGAATGGCGAAATCATTTCCGCCGATTCCCGTCAGGTCTATCGGCATATGAATATCGGCACCGGCAAGGATTTAAACGAATTCATCATCGACGGCCGGGAAATTCCTTATCACATGATTGATCTGGTTGAGCCGGAGGATGAATTCAATCTGTTTGAGTTTCAAAATAGATTTTATTCCATCTTTAATGCGCTTCAAAACAAAGGCGCCCTGCCGGTTCTGGTCGGGGGGACCGGTCTTTATCTGGAATCCGTTCTTTGCGGCTACGATCTTCCCGCCGCGCCGATCCATAAAAACCAAAGGGAAACTTTGAGTGGCAAAACAAAGGATGAGCTTCAAAAACTCCTTTGGGAATTAAAGCCGCAAATGCACAACAGAACCGATCTGGATGATCCGGATCGATTGATCAGAGCCATCGAAATTGAACGGGCGCGCATGGGAGCCGCAAAGACGCGGGAGGGAAAGCCTGAAATTGACGCGGCGGTTTTCGGCATCCGATGGGAAAGAAGTACGCTCAGAGAAAGAATAACCCGCAGGCTGGAAGAGCGGCTTGATTACGGCATGTTGGAGGAGGTCTCCGGTCTGCATTCTGCGGGATTGGGCTGGGATCGGCTTGATCGTTTCGGCCTGGAATACCGCTTTGTCTCTCAATATCTCCGGAATCAAATCCCGTATGATGAAATGAAAAACAGACTGAACACCGCCATCCATCAGTTCGCGAAAAGACAGGAAACCTGGTTTCGGCGGATGGAGAAAAAGGGTGTGGTGATTCGCTGGATTCCCGGCGATGATTATCACCTGCTGAAGAAAAGCGTTATGGAAGCTCTATGATGAAAAAAAAATCGCTGATCGACGACTATCTGAAAAATTATTCCGTGGGTAAAAATTGGGAATTCAGGGCCAACGGTGTCGGAGATATTTCTCAAGTCGTTGTGATACCGGCTTACGCGGAGAAGGAATATCTTTTTCACACGCTGGCGTCGTTGGCGAAAAATAATCCGTCAGACCGTGAACAGTCGCTGATTCTCTGTGTTGTGAATAACAGGGCGGATGCGTCCGGGGACGTCAAAGAGAATAACCGGCAAACGATGGAATGTCTGGGGGCGCTGGTCGGTCAAAAATCCATCAGCGGTTTTGCCGGCGATCGGGCACTTCATCCGCTCCTGGCGATTGTTGCCGATGCAGGAATGAAGCTCGGATACGTTGACGCTTCCTCACCGGGGCGTGAAATGCCGGCCAGCACCGGAGGTGTGGGGATGGCCAGAAAAATCGGCATGGACATCGCGCTCACTCTTTTGCGTGACATGGAAGGGGTAGCGAAAGTCATTGTCAGTCTTGATGCCGATACGCTGGTGCGGGAAAATTATTTATCGGTCATCCGCCATCATTTTCAGTCGGATGCCCGAACCGCTATTGTTGCCTATGAACATCAGCTTCCTCAGGATCCGCGGCATCAGGCGGCGATCATCTGCTATGAAATATTTTTGCGCTACTGGATTCTGGGGTTGAAGTTTGCCCGGTCGCCGTGGGCGTTTCATACCATCGGATCAACCATTGCCGTTTCCCCCGACGCCTATCTGCAGGTCAGGGGAATGAATAAGAGGGAAGCGGGCGAAGACTTTTATTTTCTCAACAAGCTGGCCAAAATCGGCAGCATTGACTGCCTGCAGGAAACCCGTGTTTATCCGTCAGCCCGCGCTTCATTGCGTGTGCCATTTGGAACCGGCAAACGGATTCAGCGATTTCTGGACGGCGGTTGTCCGGATGAATATTGCCTGTATGATCCGCGCGTGTTTTCCGTTCTGGGGGAGTGGCTTCAGCTTGCCGGCAATATGTTTTTCGGCCGCGGGGAGGAAGTGCTTGAAAAAGCCGGACAGATTCATCCGCGATTAAATGCTTTTCTGATGGAGAATAATTTTCTCATCTTCTGGTCGAAGATTCATCGCACGGCGAAGGATAAAAAAACGCTTGCCCGGCATTTCCATGACTGGTTTGACGGCTTCAAGACGTTAAAAATGATTCATGATTTGACCCGGGATGTATATCCGCAAATCAATATGTTTGACGCTCTGGAAAAAATGGCGGATCATCCGGGCTTTGCCGGACTGAATTTCAGCAGGGAGCGGGATGTCCCGCCATTGCCGGAACAATTGGCAATTTTGCGCCGTTTGCGGGGGATCACCTGATGCTGCTATGGTTTGAAAATATCAGGAAAATTGTCTTGACGTTCGTAGTTATTTTACATATAAGCCACAAAAAAAGTGAAATACTTTCAAATATTTTCGGGAGGAAATGAATGAATAATCAATTAAGAAAAAGCTGGCCAATTATTTTTGTTTTGTTTTTTGTTTTAATCATTGGAGGCTGCGAGAGCGGGAAAAAAGAATCCGCGCCAGGCGCGAACGCGATTCAGAGTTCAAACACAGCAGTGCCGGCAGGCACCAACGCGGCTGCTGTAGAAGCGGGGAATGCGTTATCCGGTGATATCGCGGTGAGTGTTGACGGCGTCGTGTTGAAAAAAGCTGATCTGGAGAAAGACCTGCAGGCGGCATTTAATATGTACAAAAACAAGGTTCCCGCTGATAAGCAGAAGGAAATGAAAGAGCAGCTCCGGAAACAGATCATTGACGTGTTCATTATGAGAACCCTGTTGTCCAGGGAAGTAGAGAAAAGGAAAATAACGGCCAGCAAAGAAGAAATCGCTAAAGCCGTTGAAAAGATCAAGGCCCAGGTGGCCCCGAACAAATCGGTGGATGAGTTTATGAAAGAAAACAAGATCACCAATGAAGATATTGCTCTGGCCGTGAAGATCGAGAAATTCCAGAATATGGAAGTCGGCCAGAAAGGGAAGCCGACGGATAAAGAAATTACCAAATTCTACAACGACAATCGTGAAAAATTCTTCAGCCAGCCGGCCGGCGTGCATGTCCGCCACATCCTGATCGCGGTGAAAAAAGAAGATGATGCAAAAACAAAAGCGCAAAAGAAAGCCAAAATAGAGGATTTACGCAAGCAACTGCTCAGCGGCGGAGATTTCGCGGAACTGGCGCGCAAAAACTCCGATTGTCCCAGCAAGGAAATGGGCGGCGATTTGGGCGATGTCAAGAAAGGCCAGATGGTCAAAGAATTTGAGGCTGCGGCTTTTTCGCAGGAAAAAAATGCGATCGGTCCCGTCATTACAACTCAGTACGGGTATCATATTGTTCAGGTTCTGGATAAGCAACCGGAGAAAAAAGTTGCGCTCAACGAAGTCAAAGACAAGATTTCCAAGCACCTGGAACAGACCAAAAAGATGGAAGCGTTCAAAGCCATCGTGAAGAAAATTCGGGATGAGGCCAAGGTCGTTATTAATTAAACCGCATCCATTATTTCATAAATTTATTTGAAACTGTGTTCACTATCGGGGAAGTTGCCGTGTTTGACTTCCCCGATATAATTTTTAACGGCTTTCTTGATTTCTGAATTCAGATTCGCGTATTTTTTCACAAATTTGGGCGTGAATCTTTCATTGATGCCCAGCAAGTCGTTAATGACCAGCACCTGTCCGTCGCAGTGAACGCCGGCGCCGATGCCGATGGTCGGGATGGTCAGGGACTGCGTGATTTCTTCCGCCAGTCCTTCCGGAATGCATTCCAGAACAACGGAAAACGCTCCCGCTTCTTCCAGCATGATGGCGTCTTCAATTATTTTCCGGGCGGCATCTTCCTTTTTTCCCTGCACCTTGTAGCCGCCAAGCTGATGAATGGATTGTGGCGTCAGCCCCAGATGTGCCATCACCGGGATGCCGGAGTCGGTAATTCTGCGCACCGTTTCGGCAAATTCTCTTCCGCCTTCCAGCTTGACCGATTGGGCGTTGGCTTCTTTCAGAAAACGTCCGGCATTTCTGACCGCTTCCTCTACGGACACCTGATAGGATAAGAAAGGCATATCGGCGACAATCAGAGCGTTGTTCGCGCCACGGGCGACGGCTTTGGTATGGTGCAGCATATCGTCCATGGTGACGGGCAGCGTCGTGTCGTAACCCAGAACGACATTTCCCAGCGAGTCGCCAACCAGAATGATATCGATGCTGCATTCATCTATAATGGACGCCATGGCGTAATCGTAAGCCGTCAGCATGCTAATCTTTTCGCCCGAGGCTTTCATTTTTTTGATGTCCGTAATGGTTTTGCGGATTATTTTTGTCTGCGTACTCATGATTTTACTCCTTTCAGAAGGGCTTTCATTTTTTTGGTCTGTCCGGCGTTCAACGTGCCTTTTTGCTGAGCGATTTTAGCGGCGAGAAATCCAAGCTCCGAATAAACAGAAGCATACTCGGGCAGGCTTTGATGAAGAGACTGGATATGTTTCCTGACGGTCCCCGCATCGCCGCGGGCAATGGGGCCGGTTAACGATAAGATCGATCCTGACTTTTCAATATTTTTCAGGCTGCCGTAAACCAGCGGCAGATAGGCCTGGCGGGCGTCTTTATCGCTGATACCGATGGATTTGGAGATGGATTCCACAATGTTCATTAACGTGACCAGGTAATTGGAGGCAAAGCACGCGGCGGCATGATAGAGCGGCTTCTGGTCCGGCGAAATCACGATGGGAATGCCTTTCAGATTACGGACGATTTTCCTGGCCCGCGATAAGGCTTTCTTGTCCGCCGTGATGCCGAAATAGCTTCCGGGAATGTTCCGGATAGCCTGCTCAATTGATGAAAAGCTTTGCAGGGGATGAATGCTGGCCACAGAAGCGCCGGCTTGTCTGGCCGGCTCCAGAAGATCCAGTCCGCCCGCACCGCTCATATGCAAAACAAATTTTTTTTTGATTTCCGGTTCCAGCGCGATCTCCGAGCAGGCGGACGCGATGGTGTCATCGGGCGTGGTGATTAAGATGTAGTCGGCATGCCGCAAGACTTCCCGGGGGGACAGAGCGATTTTTCCGCCTGTGTAGGGGAGGGCTCTTTTGAGCGCGGCCGGCGACTGGTCGTAAAGGGAGGCAATGGTATAGCCGGATTTTTTCAAAAGATATCCGATGGCGGTTCCCACCATTCCGGTGCCGATGATGGCAAATTTATGCGCATGTCGGTTCTTCATAAAAAATAAAAGGCCTTCCACGCATGGAAGACCTTTGTTCGACATGTTCTGCTACCGTCTCAGTCGATTAAAGTGATCCAAGCGGTTTGGTTCTTTTTAGCACCGGCCCGGCGCTTAGTCAAACACTTTTTGAGCACTTTTTATGCGGGGATTGCCTTAGAAACCAGCTTGTTTTTATAGGGGCACTTCGCTATAAGAAAACGGGAGGTCCCATGAAGAAAATTGATTTTATGATATTTGATTTTGACGGCACGCTGGTGGATACCGGCGCGGATCTGGTGAAGAGCATCAATTACACGCTCGGCACGCTCGGTCTTCCGGAAAGACCGGCGCATGAAATCATCAGTTTTGTCGGTGACGGCGTCAATAAATTGATGGAAAAATCTCTGGGAAAGGATCACGCCGGACGGCACGCGGACGCAATGAAGATCTTTACGGATTACTACGCGGAACATTTGATGGATCACACGGTCCTTTATCCGGGCGTGAGAGAAATACTGGAAAATTATCGAAATAAAACAAAGATGATTCTGACCAACAAACGGCATCGCTTTACGATGCGGATTGCCGAGTCGTTAAAGATTGAAAAGTATTTTGCCGACATCATCGGCGCCGATTCCATGCCGTTTATGAAGCCGGATCAGCGGGTGATGGATCACATCTTCAGCAAGTATCCGTCCGCAAAAGGAAGCGCTGTGGTAATTGGTGACGGCGTTAATGATGTCCTCATTGCCAGAAAAACAGGTGTTCTGAGCTGCGCTCTGTTGAACGGATTGGGGAATCGGGACGAGTTGCTCAAGCTCCGGGCCGATTATTACTGTGAGGATATCCTGGAGCTGAAGGATTTGTTTGAATAGACGATGATTAAAAAAGTTCTGCGAACGATCGAAAAATATCATCTTCTGGAAAGGGGCGAACGGGTACTGGCGGCGCTTTCCGGCGGTCCCGATTCCACGGCGCTGCTGATGGCATTGGCAGAAATCGCCCCGGAGTGGAACCTGACCCTGTGCGTCGCTCATTTCAATCATGGATTGCGGGGGCGGGAATCGAACGCGGATGAAAAAATCTCGCGCAATCTGGCGAAAAAGCTGGGATTGCCTTTCTTCTCGGCGAACATGAATCAGACCAAAGTCAAAAAGGGGATCTCGCCGGAGGATTTTTACCGGCAGCAGCGATATACGTTTCTGGATAAGACAGCCCGGAAATGTCGGGCGCAAAAAATCGTGCTGGGGCATAACTTACAGGATCAGGCGGAAACGGTTTTGCTGAATCTGTTGCGCGGCAGCGGTCCAGAGGGGCTGAAAGGATTTTTGCCGAAACGGGACGGCCGGTTCATTCGTCCTTTAATGGAAACTTCGCGGGAGGAAATTATTGCTTTTCTGAACCAATCCGGCACGGCCTACCGTCAGGACAGATCCAACGAAAACCGGAGGTATCTGCGCAATCAAATCCGGGCCGACCTGATTCCTTATCTACAGGAAAAGTTCAATCCGAAAATCGTCGAAAATCTGGCCCGCACGGCGGAGATATTGCGGATGGAGGATGAATTCATCCGGGAGCAGGTTGCCGCGGCTCTACAGTCCCGGTTTGTGCAGCGCGCTCAAAACCGGTTCTTAATCAAAATGGATTATTTGCTGAATGTGCCGCCGGCGGTCCGGTGGCGGCTGTTGAAGACGGTTTTGGAAGATTTAACGCCGAAGGGAAACGGCATCACTTTTCGCCACGTAACGTCACTCAATGAACTGGTTCAGAAAAGCGAAACCGGCAAAAGAATCGCTTTTCCCTCGAAAATTGAAGCCCGGCGGGAATACGATGATTTGATTGTGGAAAAAAAGCCGTTGCCGCGACGGCGGATGACATTTGCGTATTCGGTGGACGTGCCGGGAACGATTCAAATTAAGGAAAAAAAACTTACTATTGAGGCGGAGCTGGTTAAGAAAAGAAATGTTGATTTCGACAATCCAGACACGGTTTATCTGGATTGGGATAAAATCAGACGGCCTTTAACCATCCGCAGCCGGAGAAACGGGGACTGGTTTCAGCCGCTTGGGATGTCCGGCCGCCAGAAGATCAAGGATTTTTTGATCGATCATAAAATACCGGCGGGCAAACGCGACGATGTCATGCTGGTAGCTGACAGCCTGTCGGTTGTCGCCATCGAAAACACGCATGTCAACGAGCGGGTCAAGATAACCGGGGAAACCAAAAAAGTTTTGCAGCTGAAAATTACGCGGTTGTAAGGGTCATGGTGCGTCCATACAATATACCGGTTTTGATAGAAAATATTTGAGTTCTATGAAATATTATTATAAAGGTTAAAACATCTAATTTTAAGGAGAAAAATATTGAATCAGTTTCAAAAGAATATAGCGCTTGTCCTGACCGTTGTGCTGGTTTTTTTGCTGGTCTGGCAACTTTATAATCAGCCGAAGTCGGGGACGAAGGATATCATCTACAGCGAAATGGTTGCCCATCTGGAGAAGGGCGAGATCAGTGAAGTAACGGTGCAGGGCGACAACATCAGCGGCAAACTGAACAACGGCAGTCTCTTTAAAACCTACGCGCCGAAAGACGATAAGCTCGTCGCGCAGCTCCGGGAAAAGGGCGTCAAGATTACGGCCAAACCGGATGAAGAGTCTCCCTGGCTGACGATTTTAATTTCCTGGGCGCCGATGATCCTGCTGATCGGGATCTGGATATTTTTCATGCGTCAGATGCAGGCCGGCGGCGGAAAGGCCATGTCCTTCGGCAAAAGCAGGGCGCGTCTGATTACCGATAAATCCAAGCGGGTCACGTTTGCCGATGTGGCCGGAATTGATGAGGCGAAATCCGAACTGGAAGAGGTGATTGATTTCCTGAAGGATCCCAAAAAATACACCAAACTGGGCGGCCGCATTCCCAAGGGATTGCTGCTGGTCGGGCCTCCCGGAACGGGCAAAACCCTGCTGGCGCGGGCGATTGCCGGTGAAGCGGAAGTCCCCTTTCTGACCATCAGCGGGTCCGATTTCGTGGAAATGTTTGTCGGCGTCGGCGCGTCGCGCGTGCGCGATCTGTTCAGCCAGGCCAAGAAGAACGCCCCCTGCATCATTTTCATTGATGAAATTGACGCGGTGGGGCGCCATCGCGGCGCGGGTCTCGGCGGCGGCCATGATGAAAGGGAACAGACGCTCAATCAGTTGTTGGTGGAGATGGACGGATTTGAATCCAATGAAGGGGTGATTCTGATTTCCGCCACGAACCGTCCCGATGTTCTGGATCCCGCGCTGCTCAGGCCGGGGCGCTTCGACCGTCAGGTAGTCGTGCCATTGCCGGATGTCAAGGGCAGGGAGAAAATCTTTGAAGTGCACGCCCGCAAGACGCCGGTGGCGGAGGATGTGAACTTTGCCGTTCTGGCCCGGGGCACGCCCGGAACATCCGGTGCGGACATCGAAAACCTCATTAATGAAGCAGTGCTCAATGCTGCCCGGTCCAATAAAGACAAAATACACATGAGCGACTTCGAGTTTGCCAAAGATAAGATTCTGATGGGTGCCGAAAGAAAAACGATGGTCATCAGTGATGAAGAGAAGAAGAATACTTCTTACCATGAGATCGGGCACGCGCTGGTGGCCAGAATGCTGCCGGGCACGGATCCCATTCATAAAGTCACGATCATTCCCCGCGGCAGAGCTCTGGGACTGACCCAGCAGTTGCCGATTGATGAAAAGCACACGTATCCGAAGAAATATCTGGAAAACAACATCTCCATCCTGCTGGGCGGTCGGGCGGCTGAAGAGCTGGTCCTGCACGATTTCACGACCGGCGCCGGCAACGACATTGAACGGGCGACCAATTTATCCAGAAAAATGGTTTGCGAGTGGGGCATGAGCGAGAAGATGGGGCCGCTGAGCTACGGCAAGAAAGAGGAACAGATCTTCCTGGGCCGGGAATTTGCCACGCATAAAGACTACAGCGAGGATACAGCGAAAAAAATCGATGAGGAAGTGATGGCCATCGTCTCACGAAACTATGAGCGGGCGAAGAAGATTCTCAGCGATCACATTGATATCCTCCATCGGCTGTCGGGGGAGCTTCTCGAAAAAGAAGTTCTGAACGGCAGTGAAATCGACGCGCTGATCGGCGATGCCCTGCCCAAAGATAATCATGTCGAGCTTCATGGGACAGCCTGAGAAAATTAATTTTCATTTATTTTCTGACGAGAGAAATCGCGCGGGCCACATGGGTGTCTTCCGGTGAAAATTATCGACATTGAAAGCATTCACGAAGCGGTTGATGTGTTGAAGCGCGTCGGCGTCGATCCTTACGGCATCGGCGCGATGGCCGGAAAAGCAATTCATCTGAATATACTGCTGGAAAAGCAGCCGTGCAAAGTCGCCAATATCCTGAAGCAGGAAATGCTTTCCCTGGGAGGTGACGCGGCGGTGGCCAGGGGCAGCGTAGCCTGCAGCATCCCCGAGACGGATGTTTTA
>ENA-UPTA01005248-UPTA01005248.1-activated-sludge-metagenome-genome-assembly--contig:-NODE-5248-length-11964-cov-4.803846_pt1 | contig 11964 bp, 12 predicted proteins | sample MGYA00238184_ERZ773361 | MGnify/ENA primary metagenome ERZ773361 (study PRJEB29100, sample SAMN05720205) | activated sludge metagenome | isolation source: anaerobic digester from wastewater...
TTTTAAGGCCAGAAAACTAACTCTCCACCTGGACCAGTTTTTGGGGTACCCTCATAAGGCCAGAAAACTAACTCTCCACCTGGACCAGTTTTTGGGGTACCCTCAACAGAACAAAAGACTCAATATCAATATGGCCCATACTTTGGGGTAAGATCAGTGGCGTCCAGTATGCTTCCCACGACTATACGGAGACATTGCTCAATCATGGCTTCCAGATCAGCATGTCGCGTAAGGGCAATCCTTACGATAATGCCGCCGTCGAGCGCTTTTTCAAACTGTGGAATTTTAAGAATGGTTGTTTTTAACAAAAAATTCCTGCAGACTGCCCTAAACGGAACTGCCTAATGTCAGTGGGCACTTCCTCAGAAAGACGCCACATAGTAACACTCTGTTTTGGGGAAGGCGGTAAAAAGTAAGTAAGACCAGAACAAGATTCACGCAAGATTAATCGATTGTCATTTCGAATATTTTAGTAACCTTAACAGTCTTGTCTTCATCTTCAACAGAAGCGCCGAATCGGATAACGCCTTTTTGTTCTGGTTGGATAATCCAAGTAATTTTCCCATTTTGGCTATCAATCGTCATCCCCGAAATGAAAGGTTCGGCAAGACCGAGTCTCACTTTGTCGCTGTCAGGATGAATGCTCACCAATTGCATAAAAACTTTGCCAGAATGGGCATTTTGATGGGTTCTTTGTAATTCGAGTGATGGGGGAATGCTGTGAATGGCAATAAAAGAACTTTCTACAGAAAACCCAGTTCCTTCTTCATTGTAGGGCGTTACACGAACCGAAAGGAGATCGTTTTTCTGAAATCCGGAAAGTTCCAGACTGTCTTTATTGGTATTGGCAATAGAGCGGTGGTTGACTTTCCAGTCGTATTGATAAGAGAGACCATCTGATGATACTCCCGGCTGCAGTTCAATTTCGGCTTTTAACGTGTCCAGCCTTGTCGGCTGTGAGGGAGTCAGGTGAATGGCTTTTATGACGGAACCAAGAGCATCTTTGGTTGTTTTTTTGTTTATTATGACAGTTTTAGAAGATGCAACCTGATTGTTGTTTGCCGACGGCTGATTCGAATGAACAGTTTGGGGTGGTACCGGTTTCAAAACGAGAATATACACACAAACAGATAAAACAATAAAAATGCTGATCAATATCAATTGACGTGAAAGTCTGTTGGCCTTTTTAGGGGGGGCTGTCATTTTATTATTTTTATCTCTTGTTTCTCGATCCACAATTAGTGCTCCGGTGTTCCCCGATTTCTTTGTTCGTGAAGCTATTTATAAAAAAGCCCCGTGGCTGCTCACCACGGGGAATTTTATAACATAATCTTATTCAACACGTCTATCTTTCCAGTACCTGAGCTTATTTCTTTCTTCATTTCCGGGGGGATTGATATTGACACGTTGTGTACTTGCACTTAAGCCGCCTCCGCCGCTGGTTGTTACATACAGGTCTGGGATCCCGGTCCCACCTGGTTTAAGCGACAAGACCGGTGCCGACGCAATACCGTCACCCAGACTGATTGTTCTTCCCGATCCTGATGTATATTGAATATCGTATAGCATGGCTGTACCAGCCTGAACACAGGGATCAGTGGTTGTTGTCGCCGGGGTATAGGTTGTAAAGTAGAGGTGCCCTCCAAAAACCACTGAATCCGCCAGAACCTTTTCCCCGATACCGTTCAAGCGAATGCGATATCCGGCTAATCCCGAAGAAAGACTATACGTGTCCGTGGAGGAGGTGATTTCATAAACATCGCTAACGCCGTAGGTTGAACTTAATGTGGGATCCTTTACACCATACATGTAATCGTAAATTCCGCTCGTGGGTTTATACGTTGGGTCTGTCTTGTCTCCTGTACCCCAGTAAACCCAAATATTTTGCTGTTTGTCCATTGCAACAGAGGGAACGGTGAATATTGGTTGTCTGCTTCCCGAAGCATTGAAAAATAGGCTGCCGTTCCAATTGACCGTTTGCCCAGAGATGCCACAGCGGCCTACGTCAGCCAGCTTACAGAAGCTGAAACGCCAGATATTTCCTCCCAAATCACCGATATAGGCCGTATCGATGAAGCTGTCATTGTCCGTGTCGGCAATCGCAGCGGCGCCGGGAATGCTGTAATCCATACTGCCGTTATTACCATGGGTGTAACTCCAGAGTATCTCGCCGTTGCTCAGGTCAACGACAAAGAATCCCTTGCCGCGGGTGTCACAGGTGCCGCTGGTGCAATCAGAACCATTATAACCGCCGCCGATGAACCCGACCCATTTCTCTGTGTCCACACCACCCATATTAACCCTGACTCGGCCGATCATCATCTTGCCCCAGGGATCGCCCAGATAAGGTGCTTGTGTTAACGCATCGGTAAAATTAAGATGCCAGAGATAGGTTGGACTGAGAGAATTATTCAGATTCAATGCATGATAACCACAGTAATTATTGTAGGTTGTAGAATAATATTCGTTGATCCCAGAATCGCAGGAGGATGAAGAGCTCCAGCCATAGCCGTTGGCGCCGCGTCCCTCGCCAAAAACAAGGATTGTTTTCCAGGAATTATCCTCTTTTGCAGTACCTGATCCAGAACCCCACCAGACATCGGCTACCGTGACCGGCCCGTCAACGAAATACTGGTGCGTTGTCAAAGACGGCGGATGTGTCGTATGCGTCATATTTTTTAATTTTGGCATAAGATTGGGCGGAACAAAACTCCAGGCTTCGGCACCGTTACTGGTTCTAAAGGCATGGAACTGTCCGTCATTTGCTCCTGCCACAATAAGACGATTGCCAAGTGCGGATGTTCGCTCGTGGCTCGTACGGTGTGAGGCAAAGCGTTTGTTTATATCCCGGGAATCCTCATAGTAGGGAGAAGGGGAACCTACGGTGATCGGGGTAGATCGAAAAACATCGCCTAATTTGTAGACTTTTATTTCTCCCCCAACGGTTGTTTGTTCCGGATTATAGGCGGGTTCTCCTCTAATATATCCCACAACAGCGTTTCGTTGGCTTTGCTTTTCCGGGTCGGTGCCGGTGGTAAACCCCAAATCTGCCGGTTCGATATTGCTGATGTCAAAAGATGTCAAGCCTCCTGCCTTGTAAGTTTTGATTATCCGTGAAGAGGCATCTGTTGCCAAGAGAACATCGGCGGCATCCCATAGGGCGCTGCCGACAGTGCCGTCAGTGTTGATCTGGTATTTTTTTAGATGCCCTCGCCAGAAGGGTTCGTTTGCTTGTGGTTCAAAGGACCCTTCGTAAATAAAGTTTTCATCGGTCGTGCGTGTGGATTGCACGGAGGACTGGGAAAAAGAATAATTGGCCTGCCGGATAATCGTCATAGCCTGTTTTAAGGCGAGGCTTAATTCATCGGCGTCGGTGGCCAGAAAAGCATAACCTCTGAGCCTCAATGTTGCCGGATCGTCCGCGGTTGCGCACGAGCCTGCTCCGGTTGCACCGGCCGAGTCATTGCAGGTTGTCGTGGTGGTTGAAGTGCTGCAACTTGATAAGCCGACTGGATAAAGATTCGTTCCCGTCAAATTATAGGGCGGAATATTGCTGGAGGGAATACCTTGATTATCTGCTTCAGGATTATCCGTTTGTCCATAATAGGCCATCCAGTTCAGAGTGTTCTGCAGATATGAAGGCATGCCCGAACCGAAACCAATTACGAATACGCGATAACCCGCATCGGCCAGAGCCTTAATCGCTGCCACGGATTCCCTTCTCCGTTTGTACTGACTGGTTTGGGTCTCTGAACCATCTCCGCTGCAGGCATAGGTATCCGCGCCGTCGCTGATGACAATAACAAACTTCTGTCGGCAATCTCGAGCAGCGTCGCCGGCCTTGTGTGCGTCCAGATAAAGCTTTGCCTCCTTCAGGCCTGACGCCAGGGCTGTACCGCCGTTGGCGCTTTCGCCGCTGACGGAACCGGAAACATTGGAACTCTTGGTACAACTTCCAGTAGAAGATGCGCTACAATAAATCGACTGATAAGTCGTAGCGGTGGTCTGGCCAATCGTGCTGATTTTTTTAATCAGGCTGTTACAACCCGATGAATAACTGCCCCCCGTGTCGTCGGCGCTGCAGTTGTAGAATCTCATGTAACCAATCCTCACCGCCAAGCTGTTGAAATCCGCGCTGTTGATGACTTGGTCGCCTGTATCGTCAAGGATGTCGAAAATGGCGCGCTTGGCTATCTGACGACGGCTGCAGTTGACCGTGTGTCCCGTACCGGAAGAAGAATAAAAGGGCCCGGCGCAGGACGAATCGCCATAAACATTACTTCCTCCTGCGGGATTCCAGTCCATACTTCCCGACAAATCGAGAAGAATCAAAGCGTCGGGGCTTGTGGAATTGGAAAACAGTTCTTCTTCGCCCTCGGGGTCTTCCGCCCGCACGATTCCATTGAAGGTGACAATCACGCAGAACATCGCCACTAATAATACCAATACGACAAAGATTTTGCTCTTCATGGGTTACTCCTTAACGGTAGTCGGTATCTCCAGGATTCGGTCCGTTGGCGACGCCGAACTCCAGGATGACACGCGTGTCGTGGGTGGTGCTTCTGCCTTCCGATTCCAGGGGGTAAACATAGCGGACCATCTTCTGGCCGCCGGCCATGGAGAATCCCGACATGCTATAGGAGGTTATGGGAAGAGCAGGATCGGTGATGGTGAAGTATGCACTGGGATCAGACGATGGATCGACCTGGGTGTCAGTGGGAAGGGTGATCGCTCCTCTATTTACATAATCAAAGTTTCTTAACATGACTTGAACGCCGGATTCTGCTGCATGCAGGGCGGTTTTTTCCCCCACGCTTCTGCCGCTAACCCGGAGGTCGTTGGTCGACATATCCATCACCAGGATGGCCAGGGCCATAAGGATCACACAGGCCAGAATGGCCGTTACCAGGGCAAAGCCCTTCTGGGATTGAACGCCCCTTATAAAATTAGTCACTGTAAGCATGGTTCCTCACAAAAACACTGGTGGAATAGTTTAATCGTCTTCGTTGACCCGTATTGGGATCAATGTTCTCAGTTTCCATGACCAGGACGATTTGGATACGTCTTATATCCGGGATCCTGGCGGGAAGAGCGGCTGAAAGAATTTCAGCGCCGGCACCGTCAAAATAGCGGAATACGGGAAGACCCACAGCGTTGTTGATAACCCGAAGATTACGGGGACGGCCGCTGGCCGCAGTGTCTCCCAGAAAAGGCATGTTCCCGCCGCAGTTCACCGACCGGGTGATGTACTCATTTGCCGGGTCGTAGATGTAACGGATCACTTCGTTTTCATTTGAGTTTCCTGCAAAATGCTGCATGCATGTCGGATTATCATCAACCGTACAGTTTTCATTAACATCCATCTCGACCGTGATGGCATTGGGTGCCGCTTCCTGAATGCCCCGGTATTCCTGGTTGGGTGAAACATTAACGCAGTTGACGGCCGGGTTGGCGCTGTTAGCGACCAGCCAATTACCGGTTTTCATATTTGGGTTAAACGATGCCATGGAAAGCTCAATCGACATCAGTTCCAAGGCAGGCTTAACATCTTGCATCACCAGGACTTTTCGCTCGATGCCGGATGAGTGGCGCTGGGTGGCATTGATGGCCGTATAAACAGCGCCAAGCAAGACGATGGTAACACCTACAGCGACCATCAACTCAACGAGGGTAAAACCTCTTGTATCTCTCATCGTTTAACACCCTAATGGAAATTCGTAATCATTCTGTCTGTTAACTTCAAGTGTTCCCACAACACCGGTACTGCCGGGCCAGGTGACTCGGACGGTAACCCGCCAGGCATTTGCCGCAATTTGGGTAATGGTTCTCGTAACGCTAAACTGTATATCTCCCGGTTGAGCGGCCGCACCACCGGAACTGAATACGACTAACGGTCCTGTTACCCCTGCCGCAACAGCGTTGCAAGGATTCGTGATCAGAGCTTCCTGCATCTGAATTTGATCACGCATGATGTTGGCGGCCCGGCCTAAATGATCGGATCGCGATGTGGTTCGCCACGAGGGAGCCACAAGCGAAAATATCGCCATAACCGCCACGGCCGTAATAAAGATCGCGATGACCACTTCCAGAAGGCCCATCCCTCTGTTATTGGAGGTTAAATCGGACATAGGTCCTCCCTGTAATATTTACCGTGATGGTGCCGGTTGAATTGATGCTGTTGGTGACCACGACCGAACCGGCCTCCGCTGTGCCTCTGGCAAAGAAATTGATCGTCGCGTTACCTCCGAAATTCGGATTGCTTAATACGATTCCCGGTCCAAATTCACTCATATTTCGTGTTTGTACAGGATTACCGGTGGCGGTTTCGATTAACTGATAGGAATTGGTGCCCGCATTAAAGGTGATCCGATATCCGGTTGCATTCCGAACAGCCATCTGCTTGGCCATGGAAAAATCGCTGACAACGGTTCTGGCTGCCGTCTTTAGGTCCGTATTCAGCCTATATCTATTCCAGGTGGAAACGGAAATGCCCAGCAAGATTGCCATAATTGCAATCGTGATCATCATTTCGACCAGGGTGAAGCCTTTATTCCCATTGTTGCCAATTATCATCATGAGGTTAGCCTTTATATGGGATAAATTCTAATTAACGGTATTCAATCTACATATATTAAGCAAATCCTATGCCTAATTCTGGTTTACAGAGCGTTCCCAAGATCAATATTTATCAAATCAGCGATATTCTGTTTCTGTTTTTGGAGCGCGAGGAACAATTACCTGATAATCATTCGAGATAAGAAGAAAAGCCCCCGAAAACACAACGTTTCGGCCAAAGCGTAATTCTCCACCATATTCAAGTCAAGAAATTTGTCCGTTTCTGTGAAGAAGTTCACAGTATTCACAATGGGGAACTTTCTTTCTCGTGCCGCACAAGCAAGAAGCACTGTTAAATAGGGAATATTCATAGAGAATATTTAGTAAAACCTCTATTTTTCCTTCTTGACACACCCTGGACCCTATGTTAGCTTTCCAGCGTCTTTTTATAAAAAGATGATATTTTCTGAAAATAATCAGCACATACAGGATGCGATGAATACAGATCGTCCCGATGAAAAGCGTTTTGATTCCCAGGAGGCGCAAGTCTTTCTGAATGAAAACCGGTATGACGACGCTGTAAAAATGGCCGAAGCACGGCTTGCTCAGGTCCCGGGCGATGTAGAGGCAACGATCGTTCTCTGCCAGGGGCTTTTACGGCTGGGAAAATTGGATCGGCTTCGCGAGTTGCTTAAAGAAGTTGATGACACGATTGGCCGTTTATCCCAAGTTTATGAGCAATTGGGTACGCTCTGCGGAAAATCAGGTCTGCATGCGGAATCTCTTAATTTTTTCCATAAATACAATGCGCTTACCGCTGCCCTCTCTCCCGAGGAAAACTGGCGCTTGCCTGACGCGACCGTCAATGTTCAAGTTGAAGAAGCCGACGTCGAGGAAAAAGGGGGAATATCGTCTGAGTTTTACACCCTTACCTTGGCCGACCTTTATACTCAGCAAGGGCATTACGCTATGGCTAAGGAGGTTTTGGAAGTCATTCTTGCCAAAGAACCCGATGATGCACAGGCGTCAAGAAAATTGGCAGAGTTGGCCAAACTCATGACAGGGGATGGCAGTCGTCCGGCGACTGTTTCACTTGATGCCGGCGCTGCTGACAGCAAGAGTGCAATTCTTGCTGAGCTTGAAAAGTGGCTGACGCGGTTAAGTCAGTTGCGGAGTCCGGTCGTATGACCTCAAATCCTTTTCCGGGGCGCATGGCAGATTTCCGATCACGCTTTCCCGAGTGGTCTGTTGATTCTTTTCTGTTCTTTAATATGGATAATATCCGATATCTGACAGGGTTTTCCGGAAGCGAAGGGATTTTATACGTTGGACCACGGGGGCGAGCCCACCTGCTTGTCGATGGACGTTATACGACCCAGGCGAGAAAAGAAGCGTCGGGCCTGGAGTTGGTCCATATGACGGACAGTGTCGACAGTATCACCACCCTTCTCACTCATGAAAACGCCAGTGTGGTTGGATTCGAGGATGCGAGTCTCAACGTTCAACTTTATCGTCGGATCAAAGGGCAAAACAAACGCCTCAAGTTTAAACCCCTTTCGGGGGAAATCGATCTCTTACGTGCCCTAAAAGATGAGCATGAGGTTGCCTGCATTCGAAAGGCCGCAGTCATCGCCGCTGATGCGCTGAAATCGGTTTTCCCGATCATCAGGGCAGGCGTAGCGGAACGCGACATTGCCCTGGAATTGGAATATCGGATGAGAAAGGGCGGGGCGGACAAAGTTGCTTTTGACACGATTGTCGCTTCCGGTCCGAGGGGCGCTTTACCTCATGCCAGGGCCGGGGCCAGAAAATTCAAATCAGGTGATGCGGTCGTCATTGATTATGGCGCCGTTTACAAAGGCTATCATTCCGATGAAACCTGCACTTTTTTCATTGAGAGGGTTGAATCTGATTTAAAAGAAGTGTATGGGCTTGTGAAAGAAGCCCATGACCGGGCAATTGAAGCCGTGGCTGTCGGGCGGTCATGCCGGGATATTGATCTAACCGCCAGGGATCTGATTGCGCATAAAGGCTGGGGGCGTCATTTTACACACGGCACAGGCCATGGGGTGGGACTGGATATTCATGAGGCCCCGCGTATATCTTATAAATCTGAGCAATTGCTGGAAGCAGGCATGGTGTTGACGATCGAGCCGGGGGTCTATCTTCCCGGAAAGTGGGGCATCAGGATTGAGGATACGATATGTGTTACCCGGGGGAAAACAGAGGTGTTGACGAAGGTTCCCAAAGAATTGACCATATTGGGGTAAGTTATGGTTTTCCCCTGTGCCGATGCATGGGTTATTAATACTCAATAGGAAGTGACGATTATGCCAGTATTTTCAGATGATCTTCTTTACAGCCGTGAGCATGTTTGGGTCAGAGTGGACGGGGATTTTGCCACGATCGGCATTACGGACTACGCCCAGGAGAAACTGGGGGAAGTGCTGTCCGTGGAACTGCCCGAGATCGAATCTGAAATCGAGCGGGATGAGCCGTTCGGTACCGTTGAATCGGCGGAAAAATCTCTGGTGGAACTGATTTCCCCTGTCAGCGGCGAAGTGGTGAATGTCAATGAGGATATTGATGATGATGTGGGGATTATTAACAGCGATCCACAGGACACGGGTTGGCTGATCGTCGTGGAAATGAAGGATTTAGATGAACTGGACGATTTGCTTGACGCCAAGGGTTATCATGATTTTGTTCTTCAGGAAGGGGAGGTAGATTGATCCCTTTTGGAGAATTGGCGCCTCCTTCCTTTTCAGATTTCGAATGCTTTTGAAAATATGGCAGTGGATGAAGCCCTGTTTCGGGTTCTTCAGGAACGGGGCGGCCCGCCAACCCTTCGTTTCTACGGGTGGGAAAGACCCGCCCTGTCCGTCGGATACTTCCAGAACATTAACCATGAGATTAATCTGCAGCGCTGTGTGGAATGTGGGATTGAGATTGTTCGTCGTCCCACCGGAGGCAAAGCGGTGCTGCATGACCGGGAATTGACCTATTCCGTTGTGTCCCGGGAAGAGTCGCCCTTTTCCCCCGATGATCTGATCGGTAACTATCAAGCCATCTGCGCCTGTCTTATCCAAGGTTTTACTGAGCTGGGCATCGCCGTGAACATGGCGGGGACTGACTATATAAATAAGGATACAAATATAAACAGGGGCGCGATCTGTTTTGCCTGTCCGGCGCCTTTTGAGTTACTCGCCCGGGGCAGAAAAATATGCGGCTCCGCTCAGGTCAGATCCCGCGGCTGTTTTCTTCAGCATGGGTCGGTGCTCCTTGATTTTGATGCAGAAACGAATGATTTGCTTTTCCCTTGCGCCGAAAACAAGGAAAGCGGTCAAGAGGCACATCTGGAAGCGAGAATCACTTCGGTGCATGTGGAAACGGGGACAGCCGTTACTGCGGATATGCTCGGCAAGGTTATGCAAAGGGCATTTGCCGAGGTCTGGAACATCCGTTTGATTCAGGGAAGACTGACCATGGAAGAGGAAACATTGAAAAACGACCTCGTGCGGAAGAAATATGCCAATTCACTTTGGAACGGACATGGAAAAACTGCTTAGCATGATGTTGATGTCCCGCAGTTATCTGGACATCATGACATGATGTTTTAACGATTCTGAATTTGGGGGAGAGATGAGTAGGGAAATCAAAACCTTGCCGGGTGTAAACCGGAATATCGAGACAATCGTGCTGATCTGCTTCTTCTTGTCCGGCATATCGGGTTTGATATATCAGATCCTGTGGACGAGAATGATCGTTAAAGTCATCGGCGGCGCACCTTTTGCGGTGAGTATTATTTTGACCGTTTTCATGGGTGGACTTGGTTTGGGTGCGTATCTGGCGAGCAAGAATATCGACCGGATCAAGGAAACGGGAAAACTATTGAGGATGTATGGCATATTGGAGTTGATCATCGGTGTTTATGCCGGTGCAATTCCCATTCTATTAAAGGTATTCCTGCCCCTGTACAGTATTTTATATAATCAACTCTATCATCACGATATCATTTATAATTTGTTAACATTCATCGGTGTCTTGATCATCTTGTGTCTGCCTGTGGTCTGTATGGGCGCCACTTTGCCTATTCTGTGTCAATTTTACGTTACCAGCCTGTCCCATCTGGGGACGCATACGGGAAGGCTTTATGGTTTGAACACCATTGGGGCCGCCGTCGGGGCTCTGATCTGTGGTTTCTGGCTGATCGATTTGCTGGGGGTGACCTATACACTGATTCTTGCCGTTGGCATTAACAGCGGTGTTGGTTTGCTATGCCTGCGGGTCAGTCAAAGGATCTCTGCGATCATATCTGCGCCGGCTGAGAAAGCGAAAGTCACAGTTAAAGCAGGATCCGGTAAGGCGGCGTCATCAAAGAACACCGCGAAGAAAGCCGTTGCTGTGGCCAAGCCGGTCTTAAGTGATGAGACAGATGCAGCAACCACGCAAACATCTTCTGTTGTTTTAATCGGGGCCCTGGTGATTTTCGCTGTTTCCGGATTCTGCGCGATGGCCTATGAGGTCATCTGGACGAAGCTGTTGGGCTTGATTGTCGGGCCGACGACGTACTCCTTTACGATTGTCTTGATTGCATTCATTCTGAATCTTGCCCTGGGAAGCATGATTTTCGGCTGGCTTGCCGATCGCGTCAAAGCCCCGATCTGGCTTTTGATCAATACTCAGGTGGCGTCCGCCATCTTTGTGTTGCTGGTGAGCCAGTTGTTCGGGAACAGCCAGTTGTTTTTTGCCAAACTGATTTTTTCGTTCAAGGACAATTTTGCCCTGCTTAATCTGTTCAAGGCCATGATACTGTTCTGTTTCATGATTTTACCAACCCTCTGCCTGGGCGCCACATTTCCCCTGGTCGGGAAAATCTACACCCAGTCGGTTTCGATGGTTGGAAAATCATTGGGGTTTGCGTACATGATCAATACGCTGGGGGCGGTTCTGGGGTCTTTCTTGGCGGGATTCTTGCTGATCCCGCTGATGGGCAAAGAAAAAAGCCTGAGCCTTGTTATCGGCGTGCAGCTTCTCGTGCCGCTGATCGTGGCGGTCATGATCGTAATAAGAGAGAAAGCGTATCAATGGAAAATGGGGGTGGTTGCCGCTGCTGCCCTGGCGGGCCTCCTGCTCTGTATCCATTATCCCGTATGGGATCGCTATGGGTTATCGCAGGGTAAATATCATCGCTTTGAATCCTTTAAAAAGATCATGGAAAGTTACGGTTGGTGGGACACACTTTTTCATGAAAGGGCCATCATTGATCGAAGCAACCTGTCCCAATCGAGGCTTGTCTATTACGGGGATGGTATCGGCGGCTTTACTACGGTCTTGGAGTCCTCAGAGCCCCTTGGTCGTGTCCATTACGGTTTGATCAACAGCGGGAAACCGAACGCATCCTCCAAG
>ENA-UPTA01005250-UPTA01005250.1-activated-sludge-metagenome-genome-assembly--contig:-NODE-5250-length-11962-cov-60.079029_pt1 | contig 11962 bp, 9 predicted proteins | sample MGYA00238184_ERZ773361 | MGnify/ENA primary metagenome ERZ773361 (study PRJEB29100, sample SAMN05720205) | activated sludge metagenome | isolation source: anaerobic digester from wastewater...
CGAGTAGGCACCTATCTTAAACATATTCTTTTCCGAAGGTTCTTCCTTCTTCTTTTTGAGCAGCAGTGAGGCCAGTCCCATGGCTCCGGCTCCCACCAGGGCGCCCTTCATCGTCGGAGGGGTTGCTTTCCACATACTCCCCAGACCAACTGCAGGTTTGGCCGCTCCAGCTGCCGCTGCCGCTCCCGCCGCCACATCAGGGACTTTCTGTACAACAGTTTTAACCGGGATACGTGCCTTCAGCAGTTTCGGCTCGGATTTTGGCTTGATTTCAGGTTTATTTTCCCTGATAACTACTGCACCAGGTTTTTGTTTTTTGGTGTAGTTTGTAACCACACCCGTTTCCTCCATAACCTTCAGCCTGCTGCGTATCCCGCCAGGCAGTTTCTTTCCCTCAAGCTGTTTTTTACTTCCGTACCCATGTTTTTTTGCAAATGGTTTTGGAACATCAACCACGCCCCACTTAGTTTCATATCGTATGTATCCCTGCTTTAAGGGATTAGCCTTACCAGCCGCAAGTGTCTTGGACACTTGCGCTTCTCTTCCAGTGGGATCGAAGGTTATATGCTGTACTGGAATGTCTTCAGCTTTATTAGTTGCAAAAAGGCCTTTAAGTTTATCTGTAATCCCTGACATCGTAAAAGCTACCTTTACGGAGCCGCCGTGTGCTGCAAATTTCATATTTCCCGGCAACCTGTCGGGATCCTGTACCTGTTCCGGAGCCTCTTTAGGTGGTTTCTGGAAGAGAGGGGCTACCATGGAACCCACCAGCATAAGGGGGAAAGCGGCATTACCAATTATGTTTAGTCCCTTCATGGCAGTTCCGCCTACTGCTTTAGCTCCCGACCAGAACGACGCATCCTTTTCCAACACGACCTTATACATCAGCCTCATCCTCCTGTGCTATGGGGAGGTTTATATAATAATCGGGGAACAACTCTCTTACCTGACCCAGTTCCACCAACATCTCCGCCTTCTTCGCCAGAGCCTCCCTGTACTCCGAGGCATACTTCTCGAGCTCCACAACTCCCTCGATTATCTCCTCTATAGGGCGTTCGGCCATGGCATAATATGGATCATATTCTCCAAACTTCAACATTGACTGGTTCACATCTACCTGTTGCTTTATCTTTCCTTCGCGGAACAGAGAATCAACTATTTTCTGTACTGCCGGAACCGCTTTATTCTTCAGGTAAGCGGGCAGTTTGGCGAATATACCGCCCACTATATTTTCCGCAGACATCCCCGACCTCAACAGTTGCTCAAAAAGCCCTTTTATAGATCCTAATTTAGAACCCGCCATCATGGCGGCTGTCTTTTCCTGAGCCTGAACCATCTTTATGCTGTGTATCAGTTTCTCGATGTTTCTTGAGTTCGGGCGTATCGTGTTTCCATCTACGATAACATAAACCTCCCGTATAGCCCCTTCTGGAAGATCTAAAGGTTGTCTGACTACGGGAGTTTCCGTTTCTGCGGGTTCCACATCCGGGTCAGTCAAACCCTCCGCATTATAGAACCTGTCCGCATTCGGGACGGCATCCGTAGGAAGATCCTCCAGAGCCACTCCTTTTAAATTATAAGCATCACTGTTGATGTTCGCAGGAGACCCGTTGACAATTCCCAAAATGGAGGCAGTGTCTGCAAGTGGAAATGAAAACGTCTTATCCTCGTTACTTTTATACATCTTCAAAAAAACTATTCTGTTCGCCCTCTCCACTACCCTCTGGATCTGGTTAGGATTCAGCTGGTAAGAAACCGCCATGCTGGCTATAGAATTATTCAATTCCCTGTTGCTGTTTATATAGTCAGTTGCGGCCTTGAGAGCCAGTTCTTCTATTAACGCCACATTGTTAAGCATGGTGGCACCTCCGTAGAATTATTTCCCTTCGTTTTTATCCTTCTCATTTTCAGTTTTCATAGTTTCTACAACCTTTTTTACGCCCGCTGTGCCTGCCATTGACGCTGCCGCTGTGCCCCCAAGAACCGCTGCGCTCAGGAGGCGGCTTTTGGCATTTGTGTCTATCTTAAGGCTCTTGGTTTTTGCCACGACCTCACCCATTCCGGCGTAGTCCATCGGAGTAGCGTGGGTCAGGTTTTTCTTTCCCAGAACCTTTTTGGCAGTTTCGGAATCGGCCAAAAATGTGCTGCACACCCTGTTTTTGGACACGGGCAGCCGTATACCCGTGGCATGATGAAAAATAAGCTGAGGCGTGTTCTCATAACCGAAAGGCATATGTTTGCCTTTATTGTCTTTAACCATGGTATTCAACTCTTTCATAAGTGATTTTCTCTGTTTGTCAGTGTATGGCATCTTTATGAGCATGGTTTCGCATTCCTTCAGAGAACTTTTAGGTTCGACCGCCTTCCTGTAAGTGTCCTTATATTTTTCAACGACCAGCGGCTTCCCGAACCTGGACTTTCCGGTATACACTTCGGAGTGTGTAACCTGTGTACCTCCAAAAACCCTCTCTGCCCTGCTCCAGCCCCATATGTTTTTATTCTGTGACGGTCGTAGTCCTACAAGTATCATGTCCCCAGGTTTCAGGTTGTTTTTCACGGTTCTTGAAAACGAACCGTAGTTTGTTTTCCCGGAAGGCGTGAGCTTTATTAACTTAACCCCGCCCTCTTTAGTGATGCCCAGTTTCGCCTCAAGTTTTCGTTTCTTCTCCCGCTTGTCTTTGGCATCTAATACAGCGGTGACTGTTCCCACGGTAGCGGCCGTGCCTAACCCCACTGCGCTTAGGGCTCGGTTTCTGGCAGCCTCTATATCAAGCCCTCCCAATTCCTTATCTATGTGAACCAGTTTTCCCTTTCGTGCAAGATCCATCGGAGTGGTCCGCTTAAAATTATATTTCTTGTTCAGCTCCGGTACCCCCGCCAACACAGTGCTGCACACCGGGGCTTTAGTGGTGGGGAGCTTCACTGCACCGCCCGTAAGGTAAGAAGCACCCAGTGCCGGATAGTTTTCTCCTCCATATCTGATCTTTTTCTTTTCCAGGAGTTTCAGATGTTTTTCCACAGCAGCCCTTTCTGTAGCATTGAAGGGCATCTCAACGGCGGCTACATAGTTTTCTTTAAGGTATTTTGAAGCCTTATCCCTGTGAACCCCTTTAGAGTCCACGTGAATTACCTTCCGTTTCCCAGATATATATGCCGTATGGCTTACAGGAGCCCCAAGGAGCCATTTTATAACCCGGGATGTGGTGGGATGGGACTTCGGATAAGACAGTAATATGTCCCCTGGTTTGAGTTTTTTTATAACGGCGGTGCTTGCCATTTACGCCACTATACCTCTTGAGATTCCGGTGCGGGCTCGGGTGTTGTGATCTCCTGTTGGGTGGTCGCCTCGTTCTGGGGTGCCCCCAGCTCTTCCTTTATCATTGTAGACATGGTGTCTAGCAGTTTGTATACATCTGGCATGGAACTGGCGGTCTTGATTCTGATCGGGTTTGTCAGCCAGCCGAACCTGCTTTTTGCCGACAGCTCTTCTTTCACCGGGTTTATGGGTTCGGTTTCTGTGGTTTTTGCAGGGCTGTGTAAGGGTTCCAACTTCTCAACTGGGGCTTTAGGCGAGCTAGCGGGTTTCACTGTCTTGGCAGTGGGCAGCTTGCTTGTCGGGTTCTGGGTTTTAGGAACACCCTGAACAGCCTTCACTTTCTTGAATTTTGAAACCAGATCCGGTACAGCCGAAGCCGCATTCTTTTCAGTTAAAGACATAATTCTCCCTCCCATCTCTCTTATAGCACGGCTTTTAGCCCCCTCGCAGATATTATGGATTTCAAGTGTAGGCACTGGTGATGTCAACATACGGAGATATTTGCCCGGTGCCGACCAGCGAAGCCAGATAGGCATAATTACAGGCGTGCACTATATCGTCTGTGGTATCTGGAATCTTGTTGAAAAACATAACCCTGGTTTTAGTGGTTGCCTCCACGGTGATGTTAAAGAAATCTGCGGCGAAACTCTTCCACGACTCATATTCGGGAAAACGCACCGCCCCGGTTTTTATCCCCCTGAAAAGATTAGCCAGAGACCTGGTACGGTTCACCACATACTTCCAGCCGTTTGGATCCCATGTTGCGAATTTTCCTGAATTGTGGGAATAGTAAAACTCTATGAGGGGGTCGTAACCCTCGCTTTTCATGGCGTTTCTTATAGCCGTGTTGCCTCCCCCGCTTCCTATTCCCCAATCAGCGCCTATATATCTCACTTTATACTTCTTGGCCAGGGCGGGGATAGCGTTGAATATGAAGTTCTGATCCGATTCCAGCCCCATGAAGCGTTTCATGTATACAATATTGAAGTTAGCCCCGTCAAGATAGCCTATCGCTACGGTGGTGAAGCATACGTCCCCGGACTGAGTCGCCCAATCCAGCCCCATGTAGTAAGGTTTCCTGTCGGGCGGTATGGGCACTTTTTCCGTCATCGGAGGCAGGACGCTGGCGTTTATAAGCTCTTCTTCGGTCACCGGCATGGCTGAAGACGAGAAAGGAAGCCCCAAAACTTCGTTATAAAACTGCTCTCTGGGGTAGTTTGTATATTTCATCCATATTTCAGAGTATTCTTTCCACGGCACTATCAGCTGCGATATGTGAAGCCCCTTAAACTCGGCGTTATCCTTCATGTTTATCCACCTGCCGGCATTAGTGTCCAGCAGGGCATCACACCTGGCGCACCTGAGCCCGTCGGGTTTAAGGTTACGCTCTCCGGGTATCTGCCAGCCACCGCAGCTAGGACATTTTACAACCCAGTCAGTCTGCGTGCTGTTGTTCCAATACTTTTCGATAGTACTGTTAAAGGTCTTCGGGGTTCCCGCATACAGCCTCAGCCGGTGTTCGCTGTGGGAAAGAATCTCTTCCAGGACCGGTACGTTGGCTACCAGCATGTCCTGAATCTCATCTATACACAACATATCTCCCGAAGAGCCTCGGACGGTATCGGCGTCATAATAGGCGTAATCTAACTGTATTCTGCTGAAATTCAGGAAGGTCTTCTCAAACACCCTGTCCACAGTAAACGGGGGTTTCATGTAGTATTTCCGGATGAATGGGCTGGTGTTCAGAAAGGTGCTTATCTTTTGTGAGCTGAAATTCCTGGTCTGCTTGGATGTCGGAGCCACATAGACCGCATTGAAGTAAGGGATGCGCAGACAAGTGTTTATTATCTTACCGGCCATAGTGGTGCTTTTCTCTACCTGCCTGCCTGTCCTCATTATAAAGTTCCGATGGTTTTCGTCGTACGCTTTTTTAAGGTATTGCCTTCCCTTAAAGGAAAAAGGCTTCCCTTTTATTCTAAGAGTGGCCATCACAAAATCAGACGGCAATATGTCCTTCAAATCAATACTCACGCTTGAAGCAGCTCCCTTACTGTATCCACCACAAATTCAGAAACTGTGGTCTTTTTAAAACCGCTCCTGTTTACCAGGTAGCACCTGAGCGGCTTAAGCGTTTTCCTGTCAAGCCAGAAAAGATTGTAAGCTTCCAGCCTGTTTTCCCCGCTGCCTATTATCGTGGACATGCTTCTGAAGAATAACGGAATGGCGTCTTCGCACTCAAACATCGGAACATTATTTATGGTCAAGCCCTTATCCGTGGACAGCACCTGCACGTTTACGGAACCCTTAACGCTTATTGATTCAGGAAGACCATACTTTTTAAGGAAAAACGTCAGGGGGATATCGGTGGCATCTATCAGCTCACCCTCCCTTGATTGAATTATCAACTGCATCCTGCACCTCCTTGGAACTCTTCTTCACCAACCGCTCGAGCTCCTGCTTAATTTCGCTTTCCGTTACAGGCTTCCCGGCTGCTATGGTTTTGTCTATAAAAGAAGACACGGCACTGTATGCGTCAGAGATCTTTTTGGCTCCCTTTTCCGTTCCGTCCAGTATTTTTTTCAGGGTCTCTTCGTTCGTAGGCAGCTCAGTAACTTTCTTACCTTTCTTTTTCTTGTCAGGCTTTTCCTTTTCGGCGGCTTGCATGTGGGCTTTAAGCGTTATCTTCCCGAATTCCGGGTGGGTTATCCTTATCAGGTAGTTTCCTGGGGACGGCATGTTTGCAGAACTGAGAAACAGCCCCGCCTTTCCGTTTTCATTCAGCTGTATGGTCACCTTGCCCACAGGTGTTCCGGTGTTCTTGAAACTGGCCGCCTTAAAGAACTCTGCGGATGCCGGGGATGAGGAGCCATACGGAGCCTGCACTTCCACCAGCTTTCCCCCGGATCCGCTGACCTGGATAATTCCCCTGTTTTTAAGCGGCAGCCAGCCCTCCGAGATGCTGCCGTCTTTAACGAAGGCTCCCTTCGTTATTATTGAATTAACCTCGGTGGGGCTTTCTTTAACATACATAACCCCCTGTGAACTTGAAGCGGAAACGGTCATATTTGTCAGAGCCATCAGTCCATATATCTTTCCAGAATCTGGATTGTATATAATCGCCGTTCCGTTTCTTCCGGCTTCGGCTTTAGAAACTCCTTTAAGTTTTTTAGGCACTCTAGTCCTCCTTCACCAGGACGGCAAGCCTCACCTTCATCGAGGTGAAAACGTCCTCGTATTCCACTGCCCGTACATATACTTCGGAACCCTTATAGTACACCGTTACGTATGTGGATTTTCCCGCCATTTCCCCGAAAGCCGATTTAAGGGTCACCGAAGGCAGCACTCCCACAACCTCACTTCCCGCACCAATCGACAGGGTCACGTAACAGCCGGGCATTAGCCACAGATCAAAGAACTGAAGAGACACATTTTTTTGGGACACCTCAACCGTCGCGAGATCGGCGGACACGTATGCGGATGGCGACAGTCCTTCCGTATTGTAGGGGAAAAGCAGCATGGCATAATCGGCGCTCCCTCTGCCATAACCTGTTATGTACCCGGACAGTGTCGCATTCAGGGTATCAATCGACAACCTGTCCGTATTTCCCAGCACCCCGTCGCTTATAAATATCTGCGACGCCTGCCTTTTGGTATAAAAATTATCGTCGTGATTGTGACCCGCCTCCGCCAGGGAGGTCACGGATATGACAAGCCCGTGGGAGTTAAGAAAATTCTCCGCTTCGGCTACGGGTTCGTCTATCGGAATGTATTCCCCATGGATGTGCTCGGCAGGGGCAAGCTGGGATGCCGAAAGCCCCCCTATCGTATAGGAAGCCGCAGCTGTAAAGTATTCCGAACGGGGCACATATTCGTCATGGGTATGCGACGCCAGGCTGTATTCGGACAGGGAAAGTCCTCCGAGGGCTTCGGCGGTCGTATGTGTGTCCCCTCTCCTGCGATATTCCCTGTGGTAGTGATCGGCGGGGGATAGCAGATCGGCTGTTATCCCGTTTGAAAACTGACAACTGATATTTTCACCCTCCCGCAGGGCATAGGGGTGAGTGTGTTCAAACAGGGCGAAATCTTCGGGGGATAGTCCCCCCAAAAGACCTGAATTGTCCGTAACGGTAGCGTAATCGGCTCCTATATCGGAGCTTATAAGACCGGCAGCGGCGGTATATGGCACTCGCAGAAGAGATCCTACAGCTCCCCTTCCCGCATAACGGATGCAGAGGGATACCGTGCTGTACAGCTCGTGCCTGTCCCTTAACGCAGCCATTGATTTGGCTTCGGTGTCTATATCGTTTCTAAGCCACGAAAGCTGCATACTATCAGCTCCCTACCGATATTTCCACAGTGGCGGACACCACACCCACGGAACTGGGCGGAACCGCCATGTAGAAACGACCTTCGACGACGGCAAACCTTTCGGAAATTTCGTCGCCCACCATGTCATCGGGATTTAGCTGCCCGTAATGGGCAGGATATACGTATCCGGGAGATGTCTCCAGGTAGTCTTCATCGACCTCGTACAGCAGCAGAAGCCGTATGTATGGATTTTCCACTATGTCGTTGAAGTCATAGACATACACTCCGAAACTCGTGTCGTCCCACGTGCAGTACAACATCTCCTGAATCCCCCTGCCCTCGTTCTCCAGCTCAAACCCGTAGGACGCGGGGAACACCCCCCTTATGGTATGGTGTTCAGACTCCAGTGAGATTACCACATAACTCCCAGGATACACGAAGAGGTCGATATACTCCATAGAAATGTATGAGTTCCCGCCGGGATCAGCGGTCACGGTTCCCAGATCAACATAGGCGTTCGAGGTTATCTCCGTGTTGTAGCCCGGTAGTCCCAGGCGGGTGAAGTTCGTATTCCCCTCCTGTATTGACCCCGATATCGAACCGACATTCACTTCATATTTGTGCAGTGCCAGCAGCCGGGTTTCAGAGATCGGATCCCCCTTAAACAGCAGCTCCGCTTCGCTCTGTTCGACGGTAAAGTACCTGTCGTCGTGGGTGTGTTCGGCGTCGGCCAGATCGGATGGGGTTATTATGGTGTTCAGGTGCTTGAAGGCGGCTGCGTTGAGCACGGGATCGAGGTCGGAATTGAAGTAATATGTGTATCCGTGCGAATGGTCTGCCTTCGCGAGATCTCTGTAGCTTATCCCGGATATTGTGTACGCCCTGTCAACGTGCCTGGTATGGTATCTGTCAAGATGGGTGTGCCCCGCTGCGGCGTAGAAGGCTATGGGGTGCCCTCCCAGATTAGTCGCCAGCCTTACGGTGCTGCCCAGGGTGTAAATATCGTCGTGGACATGATCCTGCAGTGCCAGATCGTGTCCGTATATGTATTCGCCCCCGTATACCAACCCCGAAGCGGTTATCATGGCGGTGTCTCTAAGGTAGTCAGAGTGCCCGTGATCCGCCGGAGAGAAGTTCGACGACGGTCTGTCGTTGAAGTAGGAGCTGTTAAGGGCCTTCGGTATGTAATCCGCTGAAAGGTCGTTTGATCTCAGGGCGTTGAAGGTACAATCTATCGGCGCCAGAAGAGAACTCATGCTGTCCGCCGAGAATCGGGTGATCGCTCTCGCTACCGTAGTATAAACTTCATGCAGATCCCTGAGGACCGCCAGACTTCTATTTTCGGGCATCAAACCTCAGCCTCCGCTTTCTCCGTCCACAGGTAGAGTGTGTATGGCTGCCCGCCACTGCGTACGGTGATAAGATTTCCCCCGAACCCTATGAGCCGGGGGCTCATGTTGCCGTGGTTTATAGGGATCTGGACTTTAACCGCCTTGGACTCTGCCCCCGCCAGGGGGTAGTATTGCGTGACAGTCTGCGGAAGTTCTTTTTCGTCTGTCGGGAAGGTCGCAGGGTCTTCTAGCCTGCCCCCCGGTATTAGCTGAGCCTGAACTATAGTGTAATCATCCGGCAGGCGCAGCGTGTGTGTACCGAAAGTTGTATAGGAATTGGGACTTATTATCATCGGGTTAGGCTCCTTCATCCCCAGCGCCAGCCGCGACACCATCGGAATGTCGCTAGCACCGTCGAGGAGAAGCGGTGATATTCCGAGAACTTTCAGCTTCTTGTATACTTCAGAAGAATAAGCCTCCTTCAAATCACGCACCAGGATCCTTTTGAACAGCACGGTTTCCTCCGGGTTTGATCCGAGCACCACAGAATCCATCAGAGGGGGCTTGTAATCTATCTGCGTTCCATCTGTCATCCAGACCGCTATCGCCGTTTCGGGATCGCTGCCAGAAGCTGGAAATTTTATAAGCAGGGGATACCCGGCGGACAGTATATTGTTGACCGTCTTCGCCATGGTGTTAAGCATCCGGGTTATGGTTCTGTCCGCGGCGCTTCCGGCCTTTAAACTCAACCATGCCAGGTTTGAGGCTATGGAATTTGAATCGCTGCCCTTCCCAAGATACATATACAGAAAGTCGTAGTCATCCATCGTCTCGAGGGCGTCCGCCAACGAAATGCATGTCAGGGTGCTCCCGTACTCTCCCTCTATTATCAGTTTTCCGCTGTCTTCCGGATACTCCACCAGGTTCAGGGAATCCGGCATTTCGTCCCCATCTATCGTGTCCGCTGCCCACAGGTTAAACATCATATTCAATGGGATGTGTACCGGGGCGGGGGCAAGAAGCACGGAATCCCTGAAAAACTCATCCATAGCTGCCGCTATGTCCGGGGATGTCCTGACCTCCAGATACCTGGAAGGTCCGTTTTTTATTGTATCCTTGGATATCTGCTCCATGACTGTGGAAGTCAAGGCCTCCGTTTCACTGGAAGAAATGCCAGCATAGTGATATATATTAGTTTCTTCCGACGGAAGCCTTATTAACGGAACGGTACCTGAATTTACGGGGGTGTTGGCTCCTATTATGGTGACATTATTGTAGTCCACCCCGTCGAAAACCTCTCTGGCGTCCCCCGTACCTGCCAGGGCCTTACCGACTACGTTTGATCTCAGGGTAAAAGATTCGTCCGCCGCCACGGCGTTTTCTCTGAATCCCGTCTCTCCAAGAAGATCTGCCAGTTCTTCGGAGGTTAGGTGCGTATCCTTCCAGCAGTATATGTAAGTTAAACCGTTACTGTAAACTGCCCTGCCCTGAAGCTCTCCGCTTACGACCTCGAGGGGCAGCTCCCTGTTTGAAAGCACCCTGTTGTTTGCAGAAGCTTCAAAAATATAGTCCCTCAAGTTTGTTACCATCCCGAAAACATCCCTGCGGATGTCAAAAAAAGAGTCGGAACTCATCATATCGGCACTGGTACCATAAACTCCGGCCGCCACGGACGCATCCAGCGAGGCCATATCTTTTATGGGGCGGTACTCTATATCCAGTGCAAGCTCTCCCTCCATTGAATCGGTCGGGTCAACCGAGAGCACCACTAATTTGCGGCCTTCTCCGCCGACTTCCAGAGTTTTGGCGGCATAAGCCGTATAGGTCTTGGGTACGTAGGTCAGAACCGCAGTATCCTTAGATACGTAATCCGTATGGGTATGTATGCTGGGGCTGAAGGATTCAGGTATGAGATATACGTTACTGTTGCCTGTCGTAGTCTTCATTATGGCTCTGGAAGTCAACACCGTGGTTCCCTGCAGAACCAGATCGGAATGGGTGTGCTCCGCCATGGCTTTCTCCACTTCGGGGGCTATAAAACTCCCGTCTTCAAGTTTCAGTCTGTCCGCAGAATCCACAAGGGTGAAGGGTGTGGTGCGTATATAAGCTTTTAGATCAGGGTGATAATGATTTGAATGAGAGAAGTTTATTGCCGAAATACCGCCGAGAGCGCCTGTGTCTTTTGCGGGCTCCTCTTTTTCCAGCAGGTCGGAATGTGTATGATTTATGGGTGAAAAGCCATAGTGGGCGGTACCGCTGAGCCTTTCCGTGCGGGGCTTGTTTCCCTCATTGAGATAATTCTCATGGGAGTGCTTAACGGGAGACGGAACGCCAAACTCACTTAGAACGGCATTGAGCACATTCGAGAAGCTATTGAAACTCTTCTTTACAAGTTTGGTCAGTGCCGTGGAGTAGATTTTTCTAAAGCGCACCACTGTCAAACCCTCCTCACACAGAAGCTGCACGGCAGCCAGTACCTGGGGGTGGAAACCTCAGTTTCATCCTCGTCGTTCAGGAGCGATTCGGGGTCATCATTCCATTCAGGCATTATATCGAAAGTTTCGCTTTTTGTTGGATCCACGACCAGAGCCAGCACATAGAAAGGTTTTCCCATAGCCCGGACTATTATGGTGTCGTCGTATATTCCCCTTATCCCGAATCCAGAATGAGTTCTGGTGACGAAGTTGGTTTCCAGCATATCCTGTCCGGTATAAACAGGATCCATAAACCCTTCTGGCGTCATCCCGGAATCCACCTTTCCCCCGGGGAACGCCCACGCCGTGAGAACCCTGGAATCTCCCGGAACCTTCAGGTAATAGTCGGCCACTATAAAAGACGGGTATTTTCTATACACTACCAAATCAAGCCCGTGTGGATCCCAACGTGAAGTGAACAGCGGCGCCCTGGTTTCGGTGTTGAACACGTTGGTTGCCTTACCGGCGGAGGCATATATGGTTACCCCCTCATCGTCGGGATCACCGACGGTATTGTTGAAAGCCGACTTGTA
>ENA-UPTA01005251-UPTA01005251.1-activated-sludge-metagenome-genome-assembly--contig:-NODE-5251-length-11962-cov-5.386831_pt1 | contig 11962 bp, 10 predicted proteins | sample MGYA00238184_ERZ773361 | MGnify/ENA primary metagenome ERZ773361 (study PRJEB29100, sample SAMN05720205) | activated sludge metagenome | isolation source: anaerobic digester from wastewater...
CCGCCTTTTGGATATTGCCTATCGCTATGACATGGTTTTAAGTCTTGGGGACGGTTTGCGCCCCGGTTGTATTGCCGATGCAACAGACCGGGGGCAGGTCCAGGAACTGCTTTTGCTGGGAGAACTGACCGAAAAAGCCCGTCAGCGCGGTGTCCAGGTCATGATTGAAGGACCGGGTCACGTGCCGATCGGACAAATTGAGGCGAATATGCTCCTCCAGAAAAGGCTTTGTCATGGCGCCCCTTTCTATGTCCTGGGTCCCTTACCGACAGATATTGCTCCCGGCTATGATCACATTACGGCCGCCATCGGCGGAGCCATTGCCGGGGCTGCCGGGGCGGACTTCCTGTGTTATGTGACGCCTTCGGAGCATCTGCGCCTCCCCAATCTGGATGATGTCCGTGAAGGGATTATGGCCTCCAAACTGGCGGCCCATATTGCCGATCTGGCCAAGGGATTGCCCGGGGCTTTTGAACAGGATGCCCAGATGGCCCGTTACCGGAAGGAATTCAATTGGCAGGGGCAGATCGACCTGTCCATCGATCCGGCGCGGACTGCGGCATGGCTTGAGAAAAGCGAGGCGGCCAGGGAAGAAGGTTGCACCATGTGTGGTGAATTGTGTGCCATTAAACTGGGCAAGCGGGACAGCCACCGGATGTTCTGATCGATACGCCGGGCTCGACATCTCTGACACATCGCTCTCCACAGCGGGTTCGGTATGTTAAGATATCATTCACGTGCTAAAGTTTGAAACATATGGGGAAACAGCCCTTTGACGGAACCGATGTCCAGTCATCAGCCGCCTCCTCGCGAGACGGCAACCCAGATTATCCGGCGCCTGAAAGAAGCGGGTTACGAAGGATTTCTTGTCGGGGGCTGTGTTCGGGATTTGCTTTTAGGGACGGAACCCGAGGATTTTGATATCGTGACCTCCGCCCGGCCCGAGCATGTGCAGGCCCTGTTTTCCAAGACCGTTCCCATCGGTCTGGCCTTTGGAATTATTCTGGTGATTGAGGCGGATCATGCCTTTGAGGTGGCCACCTTTCGCCGGGAAGGCGCCTATGTGGATGGGCGGAGACCCTCCTTGGTCAGCTTCGGCAGCGCCGAGGAAGATGTGCAGCGCCGCGATTTTACCGCGAACGGTCTGCTCATGGACCCCGAAACGGAGGTCGTCTTAGATTATGTCGGTGGTGAAAAAGATATAAAAAACCGCCTTATCCGCACCATAGGTCTTCCTGAAGAGCGGTTTGCCGAGGATCATCTCCGCATGCTCCGAGCCGTTCGTTTCGCCGTCAACCTCGATTTCGATCTGGATCCCGCAGCCTTTTCCGCCATCCGGGCTCATGCCGCCGCCATCGGTCGCATCAGCTCTGAACGTATCCGTGAAGAACTGAACAAGATCCTCCTCCGGGGTCATGCCCGGCGGGGGATGGAACTGCTGGAGCAGTCGGGTTTGCTGCAGGAAATCCTGCCGGAGGTCGCCGCTTTGCAAGGGGTCATGCAACCGCATCAGTATCATCCCGAAGGGGATGTCTGGTCTCATGTGCTGCGTATGCTGGATTTCTTTTCGGGGGGATTCGGCGTCGAAAAAGATCTGCGACTGGCCTGGGCCGTTTTATTGCACGACGTCGGAAAGGCGGAAACCCGCTCCACAGACGACCGGGGCGTCCATTTTTACGGCCACGCCCAAAGAAGCGCGGAAATCGCCGAGAAGATACTTAAACGATTAAAATTCTCCACCGCGGATATGGAGTCTGTTCTTGCCCTCATCCGCCAGCACATGGTATTCATGTCCGTCAAGGAGATGCGGCGCCATCGTCTGAAACGTTTTCTCCGCATGCCTGAGTTCGATCTTCACCTGGAGCTGCACCGCCTGGATTGCCTGGGGAGCTTTGGTATGCTCGATGCTTACCTGTTCTGCCGGGAGCAGTTGACGGTTTTATCCCAGGAAGCACTCCATCCGCCCCGGCTGCTGACCGGCCATGATCTTCAGGCGATGGGATTCCGTCCGGGCCCCCTGTTTCAGGAAATTCTTGATGCCTTGGAAACGGCGCAGCTGGAAGGAGAACTGACAACGGAAGAAGATGCCCGCCGTATGGTACTTGACCGCTGGCATCCCCAGTGAGAGATCCATGATATCCTATCCGACATATCGAAAGATATTGCTCCAAGGAACAACTTTACTTTTAATTCTCATCCTGTTAGCCTGTGCGGGAAAAGGGACGGTACCGACATCACCTCCGGTGGTCAAGGCACACCGGGAACTGCCCCGTATGGGATACACCATCCAGGTGGGGGCTTTCGCCAAGGTGGAAAATGCCGCCCGGCTGGCCGACGGATTACGGCGCCGAGGCTTGAACGCCATTTACTATGTGAGCCACCGGGATCTCTATAAAGTCCGGTTTGGCAACTATCCGACCCGGGAAGCGGCCAGGCAGAAGGCGGAGAGACTTCAGGCAACGGGCATGATCGATGAGTTTTACATCATCAGTCCCGATGCCTACGCGGTTGTAAACCAGGACAAGTACGGTACATCGTTCTTAAGAGATGAACTGGTTAAGACGGCGGAAACGTTTATCGGGGTTCCTTATCTCTGGGGCGGCAATTCCGTGGACACGGGTTTTGATTGCAGCGGCCTGACCATGACGGTTTATCAGCTGAACGGACTCGATTTACCCCGTCATTCGGGCGATCAATTTGAGACCGGAATGCCGGTCGAACGTGAAGAACTGCAACCGGGCGACCTGATTTTTTTTCACACCCGGGGAAACGGTAAAATTTCTCACGTCGGCATCTTCGTGGGCGAAGATCAATTTATCCACGCCCCGGGAACAGGTAAGACCATTCGCAGAGATTTCCTCTCCAGCGCGTATTACCGTACGCGATATGTGGGAGGAAGAAGTTATCTCTAAGAAAATATATTATGATTTTCGCGTCTTGAAATGTTAGCAGGTTAAAATTTTCTGATCCGCCAGAAAACTTGCATGTATGGTGAACCCGGATGGCTGAAGTATTGATTGTGGACGACAACGAAACGACCGTTGAGGTGTTGAAGAAAATTGTCCAGAAAATGGGTCATAATGTGAGCACCGCACTGACCTTGAATAAGGGACTTTATCTCTCCACGATCAAGGAATTTGACGTGGTGATGCTCGATGTGCGCCTTCCCGATGGGAACGGCATAGCCTCTCTGACTGAATTTCAGAATGTCCCGTCGTCGCCGGAAGTCATCATCATGACCGGTTACGGTGACGCGGACGGCGCGGAACTGGCGATCCGGAGCGGCGCCTGGGATTATATTGAAAAACCGGCCTCTTTGCCGATGATGACCCTGCCGATTATTCGCGCGCTTCAATACCGGGAAACAAAAAAACAGAAGAGCAATCTCAAATCCCTGAAACGTGAAGGTATTGTCGGCAGAAGTCCTCAGTTGGACGCCTGCCTGGATTTTGTGGCAAAAGCGTCCGTTTCCGATGCCAATGTCCTGCTCAAGGGGGAATCGGGGACGGGAAAAGAACTGATTGCCAAAGCGATCCATGAAAACAGTGTCCGATCTCTCAAGAATTTTGTGATTGCCGACTGTTCATCGTTGCCGGTTACCATGCTGGAGAGTGTGCTGTTCGGTGACGTACGAGATGCCTACAGCATCGATGACAAAGTCAGAACCGGTCTGTTTCAGCAGGCCGATCGGGGTACGATTTTGCTGAAAGACGTCGAAGAAATGTCCCTTGCTCTCCAGAAAACCTTCCTGCGGGTCTTGGAAGAGCGTCATGTCCGGCCTGTGGGAAGTCGCCAGGATATTAAAAGCGACTTCCGCCTGGTGGTGTCCACAAAACGTGATCTGGAAGAAATGACCAACACGGGACTCTTTCGCGGAGATCTTTATGAAAAACTGCAGTCCCTGACCTTGGAGATTCCTCCCCTGCGTGAACGGCGAGAGGATATCCTGGAAATCGCCCTCTTTCATTCTACAAAAATCTGCAAGCGTTTCGCTATGGGCGTCAAGGGTTTTGCTCCCGATTTCGTCGATGTCCTGATGGCCTATAACTGGCCCGGCAACATGCGGGAATTGATCCATGCCTTGGAGATAGCCCATAACGTTGCTTTGGATAGTCCGACTCTCTTTGGTCAACATCTTCCCCTTTATGTTCGGGTGAATGTAAAACGGTCCATGATTAAAAACGTTGACCCCACCGACATGTCCCCTGCGGAACAGGCGCAAACTTTTCCCAGTTATAAAGAAATGCGAACGGAGACCATTGATAAGGCGGAGCGGCAGTACGTCATCAATCTCCTGTCTTTTTCCGGAAACAGCATTAAAAAGGCCTGCGAGATTTCCGGCATGTCACGGCCGCGACTCTACGAATTGATGAAAAAGCATCATATCGACCGGCACAATGTCACCGATGAAATGCCATAACAAGCAATAAGAGCCGACGGCGATGAAGGTCATTCTGTACATAGCTAAAGATCACCGGGAAGGGCAAAAACTGCAGTCCGCTGTGGAGAAGATAATACCGAAGCACTTGCTGGTCGTCTTCAATATGATTACGGCCCTGTCCCAGGGGCTCAGGGGCCCCCTGTCCGATACGGTGCTGGTCCTTTGTCCTTCCTGCAAAGAAGACGTCCGGGAACTCGTGGCCTTACGGGAATTGATCCAGGGTGTGCGGACGATTATCGTGCTTCCCGACGACGAACGGGAGACGGTGGCGATCGGACACCGTTTCCAGCCCCGTTTTCTGACCATGTCCACCCCGGATTTCAAGGATGTTTCCAAAGTGCTGGGGAAAATGCTCCATCTGCGGGATTGATGGTGCGGTTCTCTCCGTGGAATTTCTTTTTATGGTTTGGTGCGATATCTTTTCCGGCCAGCGTTTTCCCGAATGTCGCATGAAAGTAGACCCTGAAAAGAATTGGCAAATTCAAGCGGTTAACCTGTCATCCGTCATCATTTTTCATTAAAGTCCTGATTCGATCATTCCGATATACCATTCAAGTGTGTAACCAGATTTACGTAAGAATCGGTTCTGGCAAAAGATCATCAAACTGGGTGAGAAAGGAGGATAAAAGTTGGAGAGTGAAATCAGTGTGATCGATCAGACCGTCCGGGCGATCGCCATCAAAGAGGGGAAATACTTGACCTTTACTCTTGCCGGAGAGGAGTACGGCATCGGAATTCTGAAAGTCAGGGAAATTGTCGGCATGATGAACATCACCAGGATTCCCCAGACGCCCCCGTATGTCAAAGGGGTCGTTAATCTGCGGGGAAAAGTCATCCCCGTCGTCGATCTTCGTTTGAAGTTCGGCATTGAGGCTATGGACTACACGGACCGGACCTGTATCATCGTGGTCGAGATCGTGGGAACGGCTAAAGACATACCCATGGGTGTTGTCGTTGATGCGGTTTCGGAAGTCATCAATATCCGCCAAAGCGATATTGAGGAAACGCCCAACTTTGGAACACGTATCGATACAAATTATATTTTAGGCATGGCCAAGACCAACGGGGGTGTAAAAATCCTCCTTGATATTGACCGGGTCCTGTCCGCAGCGGAAGTCACAGCGTTGGAGCAAGTCATGTAACCCGATCCACACAAGTCTTAAATCTTATCTTGCCGGGGGGAAAATCATGAAAAGCTGTAAGTTAAGTATGAAGTCAGCAAGGCGTTTGTGCCATATCACCCTGCTGGTTTGTCCCGTTAGGGGGGAAGGGGCGGCTGCGCTTCGTTTCGATCATCAAATCATATAATCGTCAACATTCACTTTCTCTGGGGGGAAACAATCATGAAAAATATGAAGTTGAGCGTGAAGCTGGTGGGAAGCTTTGTTGGTGTTGCACTGCTGACCTGTCTGGTGGGACTGGTGGGAACCTTTTCCATTTATTCGATCGATAACGCGGATACCGAACTGTATGAGGAGAACACGCTTGCCCTAAACCATGTGGGAAAACTTAAAGAAGATTTTCAGAAGATGCGCAATGTTTTTCGGGACGGCATGATGACCAAGTTCCTTTTTAATCGGGATGCTGCGGAGCAGTTTTCCCAGGTCAAGGAACTGGACGTCACCATGCAGAAAACGTTGTCCGAGCTTGAAAAAATTATGAAGACGGATGATTTGAAACAGGCGTTGGCCGGGGTCAATGCGGCACTCAATGAATATTATCCGGTCCGTAACAGGCTGTCCGGTCTCGTGGAGGAGGGCAAACAGGAAGAATCGTTCAGCCTGCTTCAGGGCGATGTGGCGGTTTATGGAAAGAAGCTGGGCGAGGCCATTGTCCGGATCGATGAACTGGCGGTCGATCAGGCCAAGGCCAAGTCGGACGGAAACACCCGGAAAGCAAACTGGGCGGTTCTCATGATGTGGTTTTTAACGTTTGCGGGAACCTTGCTTGCCGTAGCCCTTGGCGTTCTGGCTTCGCGTTCTATTGTCCGGCCGATTCAACGGGTTGTGGACGGACTGTCGGAAGGCGCCGCCCAGGTATCGGCTGCATCGACGCAGGTTGCGTCATCCAGCCAGAGTCTGGCGGAAGGGACTTCGCAACAGGCGGCATCCCTTGAGGAGACGTCTTCCTCCCTGGAGGAGATTGCTTCCATGACACGTCAGAATGCCGAGAATACCGCCCAGTGTGATCAGGTGCTAAAAAACGAAGCGGCGCCCAATTTCCAGATTATCAGTGACCGCATCGAGAAAATGAAGGTGGCCATTGAGGAAACGGTCCGGGCAAGCGATGAAACGTCAAAGATCATCAAGACCATTGACGAAATTGCCTTCCAGACGAATCTGCTGGCGCTCAATGCCGCGGTGGAAGCAGCCCGGGCAGGTGAAGCCGGGGCCGGATTCGCCGTCGTGGCGGATGAAGTGAGAAACCTGGCTATGCGGGCTGCCGAAGCGGCGAAAAACACATCCGAACTCATCGAAGGGTCCAACAGACGGATCAAGGATGCTTCGACCCTGTCGGAACAGGTCATTGAAGCTATCGGCGAGAATGCGAGGATCGCCCAAAAAGTAACCCAGTTGACCGAGGAAATTGCCGCCGCAAGCCAGGAACAGTCACATGGTTTAAGCCAGGTGAATATTGCTGTCTCCGAAATGGATAAGGTAACCCAGCAGGCGGCGGCCAATGCAGAGGAATCGGCCAGCGCGGCGGAAGAAATGAACGCCCAGGCCTCGCAGATGCTGACCTACGTTCAAGAGCTTTTATCGATTGTCGGAGGTCATCAGGCCGGTACCGTGCAGCGCAATGTGCGTTCATCCGGACGGGTGATGCCGTTGCTTCCGCAGCACCATCGCTCTCGCACCTCCCGTTCCGCAACCAAACGGCCGGTACATATCGCCGCGGTGGAGAAGAACCAGGTGGTCAGGCCTGAAGAAATACTGCCTCTCGAAGAGACGGCATTCAAGGATTTCTAACACCCGGGGTTATCTTATGCGGCAGGTTCCCTTCCGGTTTTGGACGGGATCCTGCCGCGGTTCGGAAAACATGTTTAAGCGCGGCGTCAGGACGCCGTTTGTCTATTAAACGATGAAATAGGCCATCCGTGTCGAGACCTGCTGCATCAAATTGTTCAGCAGGGTGGTGTCTATTCCCGGCTGGTAGCGCGTTGCAGAAGGGTCGCCGCAGTTGAGGCTTCCCATAACGGTAGCGTTGCACGCCAAGGGGCAGATGGCAAAGGATTTGATGAAATATTTCGTGTTTCCCGGAAGCAGGCGGTAAAAAGGCGCCACATGCTCATTGACGAGCACAGGAAGAGCACCTTTCCCGACGATTTCCGTAAAGGCGTCCCGACTGATTAAATTCAGTCGTTCTGAGAGATAAGCGGATGAAACGAGTTCCTTTTTCAGATAAGCCGTTGCCGGTTCTTCGATGAGGGTCATCCAGACAAAGGGGATATTAAATTCCTGTCCCATCTCCTGCAAAAGCTTTTCGCAGAGTTCCGTGACGTTATCGCAGGTAAAAAGATCGGCCTGTATTTTTTGAAATTTTCTCAGCAGATCTTCGTTGACCTTCTGCACATTCCAAGTGTCCGGCATGACCTGTAACCCTCCTGTTTCTCAATGAAATTCGGCGATCAATATCGTATGGTCCGACGGTTTCTCCGCCCTTCTTGGTTCCAGGTCAATAGAGCATGACTGGGATTTTTCGGCCAGCGGCTTTGTCGCCAGGATATGATCGATACGCCAACCCAGACCCCGCTCCAGAGTCTGGGGGACGCGATAATCGAAAAATGTGTACTGTTGGGGTTCACCGGGATGGTGCTTACGAAAAACATCCGCAAGCCCCCATTCGCGAACGCGGGCATAGGCCGCCCAGACATCCGGATTAAAACAGACATGCCCCAACAGGCGTTTTGGGTCATAGACATCGATCGTTTCGGGAGCGACATTCAAATCCCCACACCAGATGAGACGGTCGTCGGATTGCCAGTGTTGATTGATGAAAGTCTTCAGTCGGTCAAACCACTGCAGTTTGTAGCGAAACTGTTCCGATTCCCGGTCACGTCCCTGGGGAACATAGGTGTTGAGAATATGGGTATCCCCGATTTTCAAGGCTATCAGGCGGTCCATGTCGGCCGGCCCGCCGTCGTCCAGACCGTATTCAATATGATCCGGTTTTTTCCGCGAGGCAATGGCGACGCCGTTATATTGCTTGCTGCCCCGGAAGGCGACATGGTAACCGGCATCGCTGAAAGCCTGCAGGGGGAATTTTCCGTCTTCAACCTTGGTTTCCTGCATGCAGAATACATCCGGATGATGATCAACCAGCCAGGGGATGATGATGTGTAACCGAGACCGGATCGAATTAACATTATAGGTGGCAAGTTTGAAACGTTCCATTGAGAGACTCCTTTACCCTATGACGGAGAATTTTTCAATCCCATGGGAATATCAGCCTTAAGCGCCCGATGATATTCCTGTTCCAGATACGATCGGTCGGTTGCCGTCGCAATGAAATCCCAGGGCAGAAACTCAGCGCAGGGCTTCTGCCGGTAGACAAAAAAATCGGCGTTCAGAGAGACCGCCTTGAGGGCCTGAGACCAGTTTCCCTCCAGACGATGAACTGTGGAAAGCATCTGTCCCACCCGTCGGTCTCCCAAAGACAGAAGGGCTTGGATATAATTCCATTTGGGCAGGTCATGGAGAACTCGCACACCGGGTTCTCCCTTGAGCCCCTGGGTGATACGCTTGATCCGCCGGTTCACCACGTGGATATCCTCCAGGGGATGCCATTGAAAGGGAGTTTGGGGTTTGGGGATGAACTGATTGATGCTCAGCGTCAGGCGCCGGAAGGTTCTTTTCCCTTCGGTGTGGGCCAAAGTATGATGCCGCATCCGTTTCACCAGGCGGATCAGGTCGTCGATATCCGCGTCGGTTTCCGTCGGGAGTCCAACGAGAAAGTACAGGCGAAGGTTCTGGACATCCTGGTCGATCAGGTATTCCAGCGCGTTGAAAATCTGCCGGTCCGTGATGTTTTTGCGGATGACTTCGCGCAAACGCTCTGAGCCCGCCTCAGGGGCCAGTGCGATGGTGTCGATATGAGCCTCCCGAATCAACTCGGCGATTTCGGGTGTGATGCGGTCGATGCGCAGTGAACTCAGAGAAAGGCGGCCGCCCTTGGCAAGGAGCGTTCGGCAGATTTCCTCAAGACCCGGATGATCCGAGACGGCGGTTCCCAAAAGGCCGATTTTCTTTCCCTGAGCCAAGCCTGCCCCGAAAGATGGAGATAGGGTCTTCATGGTTCGGTAGCGCACGGGGCGGTAGATAAAACCCGCCGCACAGAACCGACACCCCCGTCGGCATCCCCGGCTGATTTCCGTAATGAACATATCACCGAATTCCGTTTCATCTGTGTTCAGGATCTGGTCGGTGCTGAAGGTGTTGATGTCCGACATCCAGCGCCTTTGGATTTTTGCAGGGAAACAGTCTTCTTTGGGTCGGATATCGAAAACGGTTTGATCTTCTGTATAGCGGACCTCGTAAAACCTGGGGCAATAAACGCCCCGCACCGTTTGTTGGATACTTCGCAGTCTATCTTCTCTGTGCAGTCCCCTGTCAAAGGATTTTTTCATTTCCCCAAAGAACTCAGGGATCAGGGCTTCCCCCTCCCCGATCAGAAAGGCGTCTATAAAATCGGCCAAGGGTTCCGGATTCAAGGTAACGGAAATGCCGCCGGCCAGGCATAGAGGATCATCTTCGCTCCGCTGGTCGGCTCGTAGCGGAATTTTCCCCAACTCAAGTATTTTCAGAATGTTGGGGTAGTCATTTTCAAAGGGGATGGAGAAGGCGACAAAGTCGAATTCGTGCAGAGGTTTCTGGGATTCCATGCTGAAAAGAGGACGGGAATGCTTCCGAAATTGCGCCTCGTCTTCCGCGGAAGGGAGAAAGACCCGCTCGCACAGGCAGAAAGGAATGTCGTTGATAAGCTTGTAAACGGTTTGGAATCCGAGGTTGGACATGCCCGTCTGATAAAAATGGGGGTAGGCAAGACAAATTGTCAAGCCTTCCCCCCATACTTTCTTCCGGGAGCCTGTTTCGCGATCCAGGAGCGCCTGGTTTTTCCTTGTCAGTTCCCAGGACATGACGGGTGCATATTATTGTTGCTTTGCCGTTGCCGGTAGGTTGCCCTTTAGTCCGCCTGTCTTCTCAGAAACGCCGGAATCTCGAAATCGGTCTCACCGCTTTCGTCGATCGTCCCGATCTTGACGCTGTTCATCGTTTCGAGGGATTTGTCCTTGCGCATAAAGGCCGGGATATTCAAGTTTTCCTTCTTGTATCCACCCAGGGATGTGACATTGGAGAGGTTCTTCCCGCCCCGGCTGGTGTCTTCGAATCCCGTGGCGATGACCGTTACCCGGATTTCCTCCGACATCGTTTCGTCCACAACCGTACCGAAGATAATGTTGGCGTCCTCATGGGCTTCCGACTGGATCAGGGAGGAGGCTTCGTTAATTTCGTAGAGCGTCATGTCGGGTCCGCCGGTGATGTTCAGTAGCACACCCCGGGCGCCCTGAATGCTGTTATCTTCCAGGAGGGGGGAAGAAATTGCCTTCTGGGCGGCCTCGACGGCGCGGTTTTCGCCGGTAGCGTTTCCTGTTCCCATCAGGGCCAGGCCCATCTCGGACATGATGGATTTTACGTCGGCGAAATCGAGATTGATCAAACCGGGAATGGTGATCAAATCCGAAATGCCCTTGACCGCATTGTAAAGAATGTCGTCTACTTTCTTGAACGCTTCGGGGAAGGAGAGGTTCCGTCCGCCCAGACTGAGGAGTCGCTGGTTGGGAACGACGATCAGGGTATCGACGATTTTCCGCAGGGCGAGAATGCCTTCTTCGGCCTGCAGAATGCGTCTTTTCCCTTCAAAGGGGAAGGGCTTGGTTACAATCGCCACCGTTAATGCTCCGATTTCCTTGGCGATTTCCGCAACAACGGGCGCGCCGCCGGTTCCTGTCCCCCCGCCTTCACCGGCGGTAATGAAAACCATGTCTGCGTCTTCCAGATAGCGGCGGATGACATCCCGGGATTCCTCGGCAGCCTGCTTCCCGATCTCCGGGTTGGAGCCGGCCCCGAGTCCTTTCGTCACTTCGCTTCCCAGTTGAATCTTGACGGGCGAAGTCGACGTTCTTAAGGATTGGGCATCCGTGTTGGCAGTAATGAACTCCACGCCCCGCAGATTGTAAGAAATCATCGTATTGATCGCGTTTCCGCCGCCGCCGCCGATACCAATGACCTTAATCCTTGCCGAGCAGAGTTCATTTCCTTCGTCTGTAAGTTCAAACATAGTTTCCTCCCTTAAAAGAATTCTAGACACCAGTTTTTTAATCGCTTGTATGTTCTTGTTAAGGCATTACCCGAGCCGCTTCTCATTTTCTTGGATACGTTTTGGCTGCCGTAGAGGACCAGACCCACGCCCGTTGCATGCATGGGGTGGTTGATCTTTTCGTTCAAGCCCCCCAGTTTCTGG
>ENA-UPTA01005258-UPTA01005258.1-activated-sludge-metagenome-genome-assembly--contig:-NODE-5258-length-11950-cov-8.572341_pt1 | contig 11950 bp, 3 predicted proteins | sample MGYA00238184_ERZ773361 | MGnify/ENA primary metagenome ERZ773361 (study PRJEB29100, sample SAMN05720205) | activated sludge metagenome | isolation source: anaerobic digester from wastewater...
CCGGCAATAGTATTACGGCTTCAACTGTAGGTGCCAACGCCATTCAGATACAAACGCGCAGACCTTGTTCCGGCAATGGTTGCGATGGTGCAGGCGAAACATGGGCTACCAAAGCCCAGTGGACAGTAGTAGCCGACCCGACATGGGCTACCAATTCGGTATCACCAACCACAGTTTGCGAAGGTGGACAAGTAACGTTCAGCGCAAGTATCTCGGGAGGTTCAGGTGGTTCGGTTAGCTGGATACGCTCGACAACTTCAGGAGGAGCCGGTTCGACGGTTACTTCTCCCTATACTGAAAACACAGCAGGAACCTACTATTATCGTCCGGTATATACACCTTCGGTTGGAGGTTGCAATCTGGCTGATGGCACCGAAACAACGGTAACCGTAGTGGTTGACCCGACCGCTCCCAGCCTCAACGTAGCTACTCCCGCCAGCGGAACAACCGTTTGTGCCGGAGCAACTGTAAGTGCCACCTTTAATGCCGGTAGCGGAGGAACAGGTTGTGGCGACGAATACCAGTATACGACTGATGGTGGTGGAACATGGGCAGCCTATACCCCCGGTAACAATATTACCGCATCAAGCACCGGGGCAAATGCCATTCAGATACAAACCCGCAGACCGTGTTCCGGCAATGGTTGTGACGGAGCCGGTGAAACATGGGCAACTAAGGCTCAGTGGACAGTAGTTGCCGACCCGACCATAACTGCATCTGGTGCAACTACCATCTGCAGTGGGCATACAGCCAACCTCAGTGCAACAGGTTCCAACGGTACTGGTACTGCTACTTACCAATGGCAGTATTGGAACGGATCAAGCTGGGTTAATGTAATTGGAAACAGTTCTTCATATACTACAGATGTGCTAACTGCAACCACCGATTTCAGATGCCAGTATTCAACTTCTGGTCTTGGTTGTACAACAGGAATATCCAATACAGTCACGGTAACCGTTGATAACCCAAGCATCAGTGGTTTGGTCGCCAGCGATTATCTTTGGACCGGAAACGCCGGAACGGAATGGAACAATACCGACAACTGGCTCGAATATGACGGAACAGGTTTTACAGTGGCTATTACTGTTCCAACTGCCACCAATAATGTGCTGTTCAGAGATTTTGGGACGTCTTGTATTTCGAACGATCCACAAATTTCATCAGCTTCGGGCACCTGTAATAATATTACCATCGAAAGTGGTAGTGTTGTAGTGATGTCGAACAGTCAGGTACTGAATGTCAGTGGAAACTGGTCAAACAATGGCACATTTACTGCAGGTGACGGTTCAGTGGTATTCAATGGAACCACAACGCAAACCATTCAGTCAGGTGGTGATTCATTCAACAATGTAACATTCAGCAATTCGACTTCTGGTAATTCCGATATTAACATCACAGAACCGATGACGATTAATGGTTCATGTACCTTTACCAACGGGGTAGTTTATTACACAGGTAGTGGTTACTTAACTTTTGGTAATTCGGCTACATCTAATATTGGAAACTCTAACAGCTATGTTAGCGGTATAGTTACCAAAACCGGTTCATCAGCCTTTACATTTGCCGTTGGTGATGCCGGAACATGGGGCCCAATAGCGATTGCAGCACCTGGTGGAGCGTCAATTATTACAGCCCGTTATGTGAGAGAAGCGGGTCCTTTTAACTGGTCAGCAGCATATATGTGTAATCAGGACGAACTGCATCATACCAGCGGGGTTGAACATTGGCTACTAACTTCAAGCAATGCCCATCCCCCTGTTACTTTGTACTGGAGATCAACAACCAGTGGTATTACTGATTTGTCGAATCTTAGGGTAGCACACTACACCGGTACATGTTGGGAAAACAAGGGTGGTTCAGCAATTGGCAACTCAGGTTCTGGGTCGATCACGTCTACCGTACCCTTTACCTCTTACAGTCCTATCACATTTGGTACAAAAACAAACGACAATCCTTTACCGGTAGAATACACAGCCTTTACTGCTACATGTATTAATAGTGAGGTTGTTCTGAATTGGGTAACTGCAACCGAACTTAACAATGACCATTTCGAAGTTGAACGCTCTATCAATGGCTCCGACTGGAAAACTATTGGTAATGTTGATGGTGCAGGAAATTCAAATTCCGAACTTCAATATACCTTCGTAGATCGGACCATTTCGGAAGGATTAATCTATTACCGTTTGCGTCAGATTGATTACGATGGTAGTTCAAAACTATCCGATATGGTTCAGGTTCGTTGTGCCGGAGAATCGGTTAAACCGGTTATTTCAATTTATCCAAATCCATTCTCTGATGAATTGTCGGTGAATATCGAAAACTGGAATATGGATCAGCTTGAAATTGAAATGTTCGATTTGCTCGGTAAGAAAATCGGCCAGTGGATTCTGAAAAATGTAAACAGTCAAATAGTTTACCAACTGAATCCCGGCAACCTGCCTCCTGCAATGTATCTGATTAAAATCAAGACATCGGATGGCGTGGTTGTACGGAAAGTTGAGAAGAAGTAAATAATACTGTACTAACTTCATTTAAAAGGAGCCTATTATAAAACAGGCTCCTTTTTTCTTGTTTCATCTAAATATTTATTGTTATTTTGAATTTTGATCATTTTTTAGTATATTTGTAATTCATTGATATGTAGTTGCAGAATTATTTGTTTTGGAAATACATAAAACTGGATCGGAAATGAAAAAACACGCTATTATTTTTTTAATGATATTTGCTCTAGGCCTTGTAAGTCAATACTTATATTCAAATTCCGGTTATGAGCAAATTATATCTCAAATAACCAATAACCCGGTTGATGAAAAAGACAAGCATGGAGATTTTCCTGTAAAGCAGTCCGACAGCACCGAACCAGGATTAACAACCTATCTTGCCGGAACAACCTGTACAATAACTCCGGCATCAACGGCGATTTGTTCAGGAACTTCCATAACCATTAATTACACAACTTCGAATGTATGGACCAGTTCATATCCTGGGACAGCACAATACTCTACCAATGGTGGAAGCAGCTGGACCAATATGACACCTAATGTAACAAATAGTATCGATTATACACCCGCTACAACAACAAGTTACTGTGTGCGGGTTTTAAACAATGATGGTACAGTTGCCTGTGGACCAAGCTGTACTACGATTACGGTGTATTCTATTTCATCATCAACACCGGCATTGTCGTCACCTGCAAATTATGCATACTTATATTCTCCTTCGGTGACATTTACCTGGACCCATACTACAGGGACTCATCCAAATTCACGTTACGAAATCGAAATTGACGGGAGTGGAACATGGATCAGCACGGGTACAGCCAAGACCTATAACACTACAGTAGCAGCAGGAACCCATACCTGGCGGGTTAGATATTACGACGGCTGCAGTGGTGTTACCTATACCAGTGGTTTAAGAACATTTTATTACTATAGTACAACCACTTGCGGTGACGTTGACCATTTAGGGCAAAACTGGACGGTTGCAGCAAGCACAACATTGCAAGGGAACCATTATAATGTTGGGACATTTAGAGTAAATGCCGGAGTAACAGTAACAGTTGATGCCACCTGCCATTACTTTAATGTTTCGGCAACCTCAATATCAATCAGTGGAACAATTAATGGCAATGGTTCCGGCGAAGCAGGTGGTGCAGGTGGTGCAGGTGGTGCACAAGCATTTAACAGTGCTGACGAATATTGCTGGGGCGGATACGGAGGTGGCGGAGGATCCGCCGGTTCAGGAACAGGTGGTGGTGGTGCTGGAACCTCCGGTACACAAGGTACCTGTATAGACCAATATTGTGGTGGCCTACTTTGTATTGGCAACGAAGATGGTCACGATGGTGGTGGAGGAAGTGGTGGAGGCGGTGCCGGCGGTAGCTATGGTGGAAACGGGGGCTACGGAGGAGTTGGCGCCCGCGGAACTGGTGGAGGAGGTTCCTCAGGTGGAACATGGGGAACTGGAGGAAGCACGGGTAGCACCTATGGAACACCCACAGGAACTGATATTAGTTATGGTTCAGGTGGTGGTGGTGGCGGCGGTGGTGGTGGATCTTGGAATCCCGGTGGTAATGGAGGTGATGGTGGTCGTGGAGGGGGTCAGGTCAGCCTGACTTCCAGTGGAAATGTCACCATTTCAGGAAATATTTATTGTAACGGAACCAATGGAGGTGCAGGCGGAAATGGTGGAGGGGAATCGACAGATGGTGGAAATGATTGCAGTTCTTCAGGGTATAATGGCTGTGATATTTGCCCACAAGCAAGCTACGATTACGCAGGTGGTGGCGGTGCGGGTGGTTCCGGTGGTTCCGGTGGAGGAATTAAAATTCAGGGCTGTGGAACAATGAGCATTACTGGCAATATACAAGCCATTGGGGGCAATGGAGGAGCCGCAGGTGCGCCTCAGCCATACAATGGAGGTTGCTTCGACTGGAGTAGTGGTGGTGCAGGCGGTGGCGGTGGCAGAATTAAAATATTCAGGAACCCTTGCGAAAGCTTTACTTTTAGCGCAACAACATCAGTAGCAGGCGGGAGCGGGGGAACACACCCTGACGGGTACACCGGGTCTACCGGATCTTCGGGAACATCAAATACAGCTATTAATCATCCCAGCTATGTGGCTCTCACCGGAGGTACCATTGCCAGCGATCAGGCGGTATGTACCGGTGCAGACCCGGCAGCTTTCACAAACGTGACCTCCCCGACCGGTGGGAATTGCGCCACAGCAAGGGTTTACCAATGGATGTACTGCACATCAGGCTGCGGCAGCCCTCCAACAAATTACATCAATATTGCGGGAACCAATTCATTAACGTATAATCCACCGGCTCCGCTTACAACAACAACATCCTATGTTCGTAAGGTTACCTCTGGTCTTTGCACAGCCTATTCCAATGTAGTAACAGTAACCGTAGAGCCCGATCCCGTAGCACCCACAGCAACAAAATCGCCTGATGTTGCCGAAGTTTGTGCCGGCCAAACCTTAACTCTTACAGGGGTTACCGATAACGGAGGTGGGGCTGGTTCTTGCAGCATTCAGTACTGCTATTCCACCAATGGTTCCACTTTCACTTCATGGAGTACAAGCCTTCCCAGCTTTGCAGCCGTTGCCGGAAGCAACAACATTATTAAAATCAGAAAATCATGCACCGGCTTGGGTTGTGATATCAGCGCAGAAAACTCTTACACTTGGTCGGTGGTTCCCGACCCAACCCTCTCTGCAGCTACCAGAACGAATTCAATTATTTGTCAGGGAGGTTCAACGGTTTACACAAGCTCTCTCTCCAACGGGACAGGAACGGTAACCTATCAATGGCAATATTCTGCTGATGGCTCTGCCTATAGCAATGTGGCTACAGGCACACCCACCGGAGCTGTTTATACTAACCCTGCAACAACATCCATGACAGTATCCGGCATCACTGCAGTGAGCACATTCTACTATCGGCTATCAGCCACAATTGACGGCAGTGGCTGTACAAACCCTGTTACCAGTGCCGGAGCAACTGTGCAGGTGGTTGCAGATCCTTCGTTATCGGCTGCTACACAAACCAATTCTATTATCTGCCAGGGAGGTTCAACTATATACAGCAGCAATCTTACCGGTGGTACAGGCACTGTTGCATATCAATGGCAGTACTCTGCCGATGGAATTACTTATAGCAATGTGGCTACAGGAACACCCACCGGAGCTACATATACCAATGCGACATCGGCCACAATGACTATTGGAGGTATTTCAGCCATTGGCACATACTATTATCAGTTGTATGCTACAATTGCAGGAAATGGTTGTACAAGTCCTGTCACAAGCGCTTCAGCAACTGTTCAGGTGGTTGCAGACCCGTCGTTAACAGCGGCATCGCGTACCAATTCAATCATTTGCCAGGGTGGTTCTAGCGTTTATAGTAGTTCATTGTCAAATGGAACCGGGACATTTACTTATCAATGGCAATATTCACCGAATAATTCCTCATGGAGTAATGTTATTACAGGAACACCTGCCGGAGCTGCTTATACAAACCCAACTACAACCAGTATGACAGTAAGTGGTATCACAGTAACTTCTACCTATTATTACAGGCTTTCTGCTACTACCACCGGTAACGGTTGCACCAGTCCTATCTACAGCTTAAGTGCCAGTGTTCAGGTGGTTGCAGATCCATCCGATCCCTCAGCTACTAAGTCTCCCAACACTTCTAATGTTTGCGTTGGTGACATACTTACACTTACCGGGGTAACCGATAATGGTGGTGGAACCGGAACATGCAATATAGAGTATTGCTATTCGACAAATGCAGGTAACACATATTCATCATGGAGCACCTCGCTACCCAGCTTCGCAGCAACCGGCACCGATAACAGAATAAAAATTCGTAAAAATTGTAATGGCATCGGGTGCGACATCAGTCCGGAAAACACCTATATCTGGAGTGTTGATGCGACTTCGGTAAGCGGAACAGCTTCATCAAATCCGGCTTCGGAAATTTGTGCCGGAACTACTGCTTTGCTGTCTCTCACGGGTAATACAGGAAATATTCAATGGCAAACTAATTCCAGTGGAACATGGCAGAATATTGCAGGAGCAACCAATTCGACCTATACTACGCCTCAACTTTCCAAAACTACATCGTATCGTGCGATTGTTACGAGTGGTGTCTGCAGTTCAGTTACTTCCAATGTGATTTCTGTTGCTGTTACGATTCCTTCCACCTCAGGTATTATCAGTAATGATTATATCTGGACAGGGGCAATTAACACAGCCTGGGACGGAAGTACCAATGGGAATTGGATTAAATTTTCAGGCTCCGATTTTGAAGTTCCGGCCTCTGTACCCACGGAGGCTTCCAACGTATTTATTCGTTCTAGTGGAAGCTGTTTTACAGCCACACCGTCGGTTAGCACTGTGAACGTTGCAAAATGTAATAAACTTACCATTGATAACGGAAACAGCTTAAACATTAATTCAGGAGGTAATCTTACGGTGAACGGAGATTTTACAAATTCAGGAACTGTTACTATGAACAGTTCATCAACGCTTTATGCAAAAGGGAAATGGGTTAATGACGGTACATTTAATGCCGGGTCAGGAACTGTGATATTCAACGGTTCATCGAATCAGGAAATTCAATCAGGAGCAAGCCTCTTCAATAATGTTACATTTAACAATACTGCAACCGGAGTTACAGATTTGAATATCAGTGAATCAATGATTATAAACGGATCTGCTATATTTACGAACGGAGTGCTGTATTTTACAGGCACCGGATCGCTGTCATTTACTTCAAATGCTTCATCGGATATTGGAACGGCAAACAGCTATGTTGACGGTCAGGTCACCAAATCAGGTACGGGTGCATTCACATTTCCGGTTGGAGAAGGTATTGTATGGGCACCTGTAGGAATTGCGGCGCCTTCGAATAATTCAACAATTACTGCGGAATATAATTTCACAGAAGGACCTTATAACTGGTCGGCAGCATATATGTGCGACGAAAGCCAGTTGCACCATACAAGCGGGGTAGAACACTGGGTACTGACTACCACAAATTCAACTCCCGCTGTAACTTTATACTGGTATAGCGGCAGCAGAAGCGGTATTACCGATCTGACCGACCTTGCTGTTGCTCACTATACAGGTAGTTGCTGGGAGTACAAGGCAGGTTCACTTTCAGGGGATCTGACTTCGGGTACAATAACTTCTACCATATCATTTTCATCTTACAGTCCGGTAAGCTTCGGAAGTAAACGCGGTATTAATCCGCTGCCTGTTGAGCTTACAAGTTTTGATGCAAAATGTACTGGAACTGGTGTACTACTTACATGGCAAACTGCATCGGAAAGCAATAATTCAAAGTTCACCATCGAACGAAGCGAAGACGGGTCCTATTGGAATATTGCAGCATCTGTTGATGGGGCCGGCAACTCAATCACGCTCAAGAACTACTATTATACCGATAAAATTGTTTCTGACTCAATACTGTATTATCGTTTAAGCCAGACTGATTTTGACGGAGTAAGTAAATATTCGGCTGTGGTAAGTGTATTCTGTAAAGATGCTGCCACAGAGCCGGGTATATTTATTTACCCTAATCCATTCAATAACAGCTTGAACATTAAAGTTGAAAACTGGGACAGCGATGTATTCATTGCTGAAATGTACGATGTAACCGGCAAGAAAATCGGAGAATGGCAAGAAGCAAATGCACCTGTTGACTTCACAAAAGAAATCAACATTAAGGGACTGGCACCCGGGATGTACACAATCAAAATAACAACGGCTGAGAAGATTATTGTGCGCAAGGTAGAAAAAGAATAGCCGGAATTTGATTAACATATCAATTTATAATTTCCGGATTTTAAACCGGATAATAATAATTGTATTTTTGCACAAAACAGTAAACCCTTGTTGTATATAATAAAACTACTCTTTCTGTGTTGCTTACTCATTCCGGTAAGTGTTTCGGCGCACAAACGCGCTTTATACAATATTATAATCGACACCGATGGCGGACAGGATGATTTTCGTGCAGTAACGTTATTCTGTGCATCTCCCGATTTCAATATTAATGCAATTACTTCTACCGATGGGGTGCTTTACCCCGATGAAACAGCCGGATATTTTCAGCTTCTGCTGAGAGGTTTTGGCCATGAGGGAATACCTGTTGGAGTAGGGGAAAAAAATAATTGCAAAAAAAATTTCAGAGAACATGCACTTTTAGGGTGGGAGCGACTTTTCCCGGAATATACTGCTCCTCTCCTACCAAAATCGTTGCAAATCATGTATGATGCCCTTGCAAACGAAAGCAAAACAACAATAATAGTTGCACTCGGGCCTCTAACCAATATTTCAGATATTTTAAAAAGCCACCCGGAGCTCAAGCCTAAAATCGGACTAATACTTTGGTACAACAACGATACAGAGTTAGAATCAGGTTACAATCTTGAATCGGACATTGAAGCTTTCCAATATCTTAATGCCAGCCACATCCCACTCAAAATTGTCGGATCTATCTCAGGTTTTAACTATTCTTCCGGGTTTTTCGAAGACCTCGATAGTTTAAACAATGTCTATGTTGCTGCTTTTAAGAAATTCAATGATGCCTACGGGTTTGAGAACATTGAGATATGGGACGATATGTGCGCCTTGTACCTCGGTAACATTAACTTCTTTAAAGAAACATACAACCGGTCGGGTTTGCCAGCAATCAGCCCTATTGAACCATTTTACGGTGATATACTTGCCGGATCGATGCTTAATACTAATAAAACCGGACAGGGAGTTGTCTTTAGCGAAATACCGGTTTCGGACTTCTGGATTATGCAGGACATACGGGATGAGGTAGATAAAATTGTTCAGATTCATGGGGTTCAGGAGTTTAAAATTGTGGCAATGGCATCTGAGTTTCATTCTCACCTGGGAGCCTATAGTATAGTCGGAGCAAAGATGGGATTCAGAGCACTGGAATATTTTCATGCAGGGCTCGATGAAATTCAGGTAATTTCGTATGCAGGGGATTTACCTCCTGTCAGTTGTATGAACGATGGACTCCAATACGGCACAGGCGCAACCATAGGGTATGGAAATATTCTTGTCGACACCACCAATGTAAGGCCTTCAGCCAAAGTTATTTATAACAAAAGAGCTATTGAAATTAGCTTAAAACCCGAAATATGCCATCAAATAGAAGCTGATATTTCGCAATTGGTTAAAAAATACGGTCTTGAGTCGGAAAGATACTGGGCTGAGTTACGCATGATTTCCATTCGTTACTGGCACGATTGGGATCGTAGAGATATGTTCGATATAAAAATTTTGAACGAATAAAATCTTCAGCGATTTTTAATATTTAATAAAGCGCTTTCCAATCACTCCATCATCAGTAAAAATCTTCAGGAAGTATATCCCCGGCAATACTGTTGAAATGTCAATTGAATTTTCAGCAGATGTAATTCGTTTTTCACCCTGAATATCGTATAGCTCAACATTTCTTATTATACAATTACTGGAACTTTTTAGGTAAATTCTATTATTTGCAGGGTTCGGATACACATCAATACTATTTGCAGGTATGTCTTTAATAATATTTTGGAAGCTGATAGGTAGCTCAATACAGGAGGCTGCATTGGTTTGGTGATAAACCCGGGTATTTGATATCAGCGTATCGCCTGCTGCAAAAGGGGCTGCATCAGTATTTTTATTTCGTTGAAAGCGGGGCCAGTTGCTGCCGGTTATATCAAGGCGGATATAATGCCCTGCCTGAAAACAAATAGCAATATCACTCATTTCGATTTCAACTTCGTAGATAGTCCCAGTCTGCAAAAAACTCACATCCTGCTCTGAAAATCCATTAAGAAACCGCATTCTGAATATATCATCGAGGAGTAATATTGAACTTCCGTCGGGGTAAACATCTGTCAGCCTTACAGCAATATCGGTATCAGCGCAGTTTGAAGAAACGTACAGTCTTACACGTGGGCGTCCGATAACAACAACATCTTCGGAAAGTTGTGAAGTTGTAAAAACCAATATGTCGTTGCGCGATTCCACCATTTCCACCTGATCGTAAGGTCCCTGTAATAAATCATTTCGAAGCGTCGGGCCACCCCATGTAGGAGAAGGGTCACGTGGGTCGTACGAGAACCCCGAGAACGAGTTCGAAGGTAAAACAATATTTTTTCTGAGTTCTCCGGTTTCGGTAAGATAATAATTCTCCACTTGTATTTCGCCCGGAGGAGGCCATTCTTCTGCATCAAGCCATATGTTTTCACCCATTAAAAAATATTGCACTTTAGGTGTTGATTCCCATGCGTTGTAGGCATTGAGCAAATAATAACCAAAAAATTTCAATGCTGCAACATCCGAAACTCCTGCCGCTTCCGGAAATGATAACTCCCCCTGTTGGTCGCTGCCTACCATTGAGCTGCCGTGCCCGCCATGCACCCATGGACCCATTATGAGCCACTGCTTGTCGCGAACAGAAGATTCTGCTTCGTTGCATAGTTTTTTATGATAATCGATTTTCATGTTTGCATCATGGTCGAACCAGCCGCTGATCATCAGACACGGAATGCTTATTAATTGGGGGTAATTGTTCTGGTTTTGAGTATATTGCCATACAAAATCGTAATAAGGATGAGCCATGAGCGTTGTCGACATGCCATAACCCAAAGCGTCGAGTTGCTCAACATACTCTTCACGATATACGCCTCCCGGGTAATATTCTTCGTAAAGATATTCAGGAGAGGCGACAAGCGGCACCATACATTTATGAGCAGGGTGCTGATGTTTAGCTGTCATGAATTGTATTTTCCCCAATGCAGATGGTCCCCATGTACCTATCTCACCATTTGACCAGCTTTGTTGTGTTATCCATTCGATACAGTCGTACCCATCTAAACCTCGGTCGTACTGCGCCACAAAAGCGGCCGCTGAGCCATAAAAGCCGCGCCAATCTACAATTACAAAATTATATGGCGATAAATCGGGCAAGACTCCAAACCCCAAGGGTAAACTCCAGCGATACAGGTTCTTATTATAAGGGGTTTGAATAAGAATGGTTGGCCTAGGTTGTTGTGGTTGTGGAATATAAACATCTGCTGCGAGAAATTTATCATCGCGCATCTGTATCTGAACACTAACCGGGGTAAGAGGCTGCGAAAATATACAGCTTGCATTGCCAAGCAAGATAATTAACACAATGACATTTCTAAACATAAAAGAGTTTTCATCAAAATTAAAAAAACAAATCGATGTTTTTCTGAATTTTGATTATCAAACAATATACATAAAACCAGCCCTGATATGTATGCAAGAATACTTAAATTTAAGGAATTTTATCTTTTAGGTAAAACATAGAAAAAATTTGAAAAATAAATTACCTTTGCAGCGATTTTTGCGGATGTGGCGGAATTGGTATACGCGCCAGACTTAGGATCTGGTGCCGCAA
>ENA-UPTA01005261-UPTA01005261.1-activated-sludge-metagenome-genome-assembly--contig:-NODE-5261-length-11944-cov-22.530659_pt1 | contig 11944 bp, 8 predicted proteins | sample MGYA00238184_ERZ773361 | MGnify/ENA primary metagenome ERZ773361 (study PRJEB29100, sample SAMN05720205) | activated sludge metagenome | isolation source: anaerobic digester from wastewater...
GCTTTTTTTAATTAAGTTTTTAATAGTCACTAATACAAAAGCAAATGGAAACAAAGAAATTTAAGCCAAGTCATTTTCAGCAAGCAGTTTATGACTTTATTGCTGATGTCACCAAACGTCATGCCGTTATAGATGCGGTTGCAGGTTCGGGCAAATCAACTACAATAGTTGAAGGATTAAAACTGATTGCCAAGATGTTTTCAGTTTTATTCCTTGCATTCAATAAGGCTATTGTTGAGGAACTGAAAGTTAAGATAGGCGAACAAGAAAACGTTACTATCAAAACCTTACATTCATTAGGTGCAAGTGTTGTTATGTCAACATTCAAATCGGTACTGAATACTAATAAGTATCGCACCTACATTAACGATGCTTTTAAATTTGGTGCAATTAAGCCAAATATTAAGCTATACGAGGAAGAAATTTTGGACTACAAAAACAATATTGTAAAACTTGTTGACCTTGCAAGAAATACCCTTGCAACAAGTGTTAGCGAGTTAGAGGATATTGCAGACAAATATCAGTTAAACTTGCAAGACAATGAGTGCGAAATGGCTCTTAAAGTTGTTGAGTGGGGAGCAAATAAAACTGATGAAATTGACTTTACCGATATGATATATTTCCCTAATGTCAAAAGTCTTAAAATGCCACAATTCGATTACGTTTTTATTGATGAATGCCAAGACTTAAATAAGGCACAAAGGGAATTGTTTTTAAAGTGCTTAAAGCCTAATGGAAGGTTCATAGCAGTAGGCGACCCAAGACAAGCTATATACGGCTTTTCGGGTGCTGACGTTGAAAGTTTTAACGTGCTTAAAAACTTACCCGATACAACCTTACTGCCGTTATCGGTTTGTTACAGATGCGATGCAAATGTTATTAACCTTGCAAAATCTATTGTTCCGCAAATCGAGGCTAAAGAAAATGCCCCTGAAGGTATTGTGAACATGGAAGCCAAATTAGCTGAAATTAAGGATGGCGATATGGTTTTGTGTCGTGTTACCGCACCCCTTGTTAAACTTTGTATGCAGTACATTGCTGATGGCGTTAAAGCCTATGTTAAGGGCAAAGATATTGGCGTTAATCTTATCAACATGATAAAGAAAACAAACAGACGCAATATTGAGGATGTTATTGAGAGGCTTGAGGCTGAATTGGAAAAGATTGCAAGTAAGATAATGAAGAAACAACATTGCAACCTTGCTGATGCGAAAGAAGATGCAACCTATACAAGTCATTTGGACAAAGTTAGGGCAATAGAGGTGCTTGCAGGAAACCTTAAAACTGCCGATGCCGTTATTCATAGGATTGAAACTATCTTTAAGGATGAGGACAGAAACGGAATCTGCCTATCAACTATCCATAAGGCAAAGGGATTGGAAAGCGATAACGTGTTTATTATCTGCCAAGATAAGATGCTATTGAAACGTGCCATGAAAGTAGATTGGATGCGTGAACAAGAGTACAATTTGGTTTACGTAGCTTACACGAGGGCAAAACACTATTTAGGCTTTGTTATAGACTTTAAATGCGATTAAGGAATAGGGCGATTTGCCCTATTTCCTTTCGTTTAAGGCACGATTAATATTCAGCCAATACGGAATATCAGTTAGCCTATTGAATAGCTTAAAACGGCTTAAATTAGTTTCTAAATTATATTGCTTTTGTTTAGATAGGGAAGGGTGCAAGTTGTACCCTTTCTTTTAGCTATATATGAGATATAAAGATACTAATATCTTTTATTCCTAATAGATACGTCCCCCCACCATATCCCCCCCTAATGCCCCCCCCAGAAACCGCCCCCTGTGGGTAGGGTGGGTGCTACACGAGTAATTCCTGAATGGTATATAATTATTTGAAAATAAGGTCGTTAAAAAAAATTACAAAAAAATTTTTGAAAACTATAAAAAGGGATTATCAAAAAAAAATTAAAAAATTTTTTTAAAAATTTGAAAATGAATTACTTAAATCTTACTGGCAATTTCTTTAATATACTTACGATATTCATTAAACGTCAGCTTGTTTTTCGTAAGGTTGACAAATTTAGTAACCAATATTGTATTGTCAACAGTATAACCTATATTATTATCTAATCTATCTAACGAAAGTCCGTACCAGTCATCTTCCACTAAAGTTAATTGTTGTTTGGATATATAACACAGACCATTTTGTTCAATAAATTTTTTTTGAATAATCTCATCAGTTAATTCAAAACTTATTTTTTTTCTTTTTGCTCTTGCTTTTGCACTTTCTACCCTGTAATGAATAATATTTTTTTGTCGCCACTCTTTTTGAGTCTGCATTTTAGCAGTAAATGATGTATCATCAAGGCTTCTATATCTTATCAGGTTTTCTTCAGAAGAACATTTTTTACATAATGATTTTCGCCCACGTGGAAAATTCTTCGGATTATCTTCACCGCATTTCTTGCATAACGGCTTTTTATAATTATCGTAATCAATTACGACCTTTTTTCTTTGTCCAAACGCTAAATATGCGCCATCTTTCCATACTACTTTATTTTCAGCTATTTTAGGTCTGAGTTTACTTATTGTTGTTTTATAGAATTCTGCAGCGTCTTTAGTGCTTTCAAATACTCTTATTACGTTTCCAGTTTTACTTAATAATAATACTTCTCTAATTGTAATACTTTTCATTAAAAAATATAAAAACACAAATATAATAAATGAAAAGTTTTAAATCAAGAATTTTTACGAAATGTCTATTTTAGTATAGCCATACTTCTCAGCGTATGCGACCATTTCTTTAAGTCTCCTTAAATATTCACGAAGCTGGTCTTTTCCCACATGGAAAGCATAGACATTTCCCTGATGGGTCATTTGTGTCTTATCTGGTTTATCTATTTCACCAAGGTAATATTCTGCTCTTTCAATACCCTTTTTCATCTGGTCTAAAGTAACTTCGGTATTAATATCAGTGGTATCCATACCAAATAGTCCTGATGACACGTTTTGTTCAAACCCTAATAGTTTTATTAACTCAACGGCATTGCCTTGTGCAAGGTGCATTTCTGGTGCGACTTGAATATTTGGTAACTCTACCTGAAATCTTATCACTTCATTTTTGGTATTTTCTCTTTCTTTCCAAGTCTTTAAAAGTTTCACACCGTATTTTGCAAGTACCCTTTCTATTTCTTTAAGTATTATCGGCACTCTTTCTGGCGGTGTACCTGTCGGGTAATAGTTAATAACGTCATCAGTTCCACCGTCTGGCACAATTGTATTATAGAATCCGAAGGAATTTTTTCTAAAGTATTGTATTTGTTCCTCAGTCCAGTTATCCATCGAATCTTTGCTTAAAGCATTGTGAAGAAGTATGTTGCTTATATTATAATTATCTGTCGGACGTTCTGAAGCCAAGCCATAATCTTTTATATGAAAATCTATGCCTTCATCAAGGGTAATTGATTTTTCAATTTCTTCTCTTAAATTCTGGGCAACATCAACTGGAATAAATGCCTTAATATTTTTATCTGTGATTTTTGCTGCTTTTGCTCTGTGATTGCCATCAATGATTACTCTGTCTTTCATTACGACAATTGGCGGAATGTCTTTACCATTATTTATATCATCAACATAATTCTGGACAGTCATTGCATTCAGTTCACTGTCTGGTGTTATTTCTCTTAAATCATTTGGATTTACTTCTCTAAGCACCCATGTTTTTCCCCATCTCTTTACTGCATTATAATAATCCTGAAAACCCCAATCATTTTCTTCTTGTTGTTCGCTTCCAAGCAAATTATAGATATGGTATGCAACATCTCTTGCTGTATAATATTTTTTTGGATTATTGGTTTCTTCCATTATATTTTGACCATTTCGTTGTAAAAGTGGGATTAGTCTTTTTGATTGTGGTGCACTCCATATTGAAACATTGATTGTTTCCACACCCAAATCCCTAAGTACTGCAAATCTGTGTCTGCCATCTCCGAATGATAATCTTGGCTTACCATCAGGAGTTAAATAAATGCTTGCCTCTGGTGCGTATTTAAGTTCACCGTTTTTAATAAGTTCCATGACTTTTTCTTTACGTATACCAATGCCTTTATCATCTTTGCCGATATAAAAACCTTCATCACGTTTAAATGCTTCATCAGCCAATTTTACATCAAGATTAACAAGTACAGTTCCATTTTTAAATCGTGGGTCTGTAACAAGACTGTTTGCAATTTCCTGTGGTGATTTAGGAGAAACATTTTCATTAGTAAATTTCTTTTCTATTGTAACAGCATTTGGGTCAAACACGACATAATTAAATCCTCTTGCAGTATCTGATGTCATTCCTCTTGCAATACTTTCTGCAGGATATTTAATACCGTCAATGCCAGCACGAAGTAAAAATAATGATGCTTTTTTTGGTGAATTAAAATATTTTCCCGATAATAAATCATATACTTCTTTTCCAGTTACTTCATTAACGATATAATATAATTTCAGGTTTATTTGACCTTGCAATGAATCTCTATCCAAAAATGCAAATTCACCAGTTGATTTTTTCATTTTATCCTGTATTTTTTCCACATATGAATTAAATGCGTTATTTTTCACAAGGAAAAATTCTATATTTTCTTTAGCTGCCTGATTTGATATTTTTTCTCTTTGCTGCATTGTAATTGGTTTATCCCATAAAAGCCAGTCATATTGGTCTGGTGTTTTTCCTTTATGTAATGTTACCTGATAATTTGTTGGTTTGGTTGAAAGTAATTCTGAAACATATTTATCTCTTAATTCATATTGTGTTGCAAGCAAATGTTCTTTAAAATCTTCAGCTTTGGGGTTAGTACCATATTTAGATTCTTCCCCATATTTATCGTTTATTTCTTTGGTTTTTCTTTCATATGCCTGATTAACCAATTTAATTAATTCAGCGTTTGACATCGCTTCAATTTGTTCCAGATTTTCTCTTGTATATTTTAAACCGAATATATATTGTGCCAAAGCATCAACATTTTGTTTTATTTTTGAATATCGATTAGCAATACTTTTCAAATCAGTGAAATACAATCCCCAGCCAAATGCCTGTGCACCTTCACCACTTCCCATTTTGCCCACATCAAATTTATCAAAATCGTGTGGCGAACCATGCCATGCCTGAACATCTTCTTTAACCGTTCCACCTTCCCAATATCCCCATTCATGTATGCTATTGCCATCTGTAAATAAAGTTTTTGCTGGGACTGTTTTACTCAATACCCTGAATTTATTATTAAGGTTTGACTGACCATGTTCTCTTGCGTATGCTGGGTTTATTGTAACCCAATCACCTGAATTTATTTTAACTTTACTATCCTGTTCTGACGGTAAGGATTTCAATTTATCAATTTCATTTGAGATATAGTCATAGTATTCGCTGCTGTTTTGCCAGTTATCTACACCTTTTGGAAGTCTGCCAGTTTTTAAAATATATGCTTTTTGTTTTTCGTAATCGTTTATTTTATCCTGATTTGTGATTACTGCAGGTACGGCACGGTATATTTTAACCTGCATGTTTGGTTTATTTCTTGCTCTCTGAATTAAAGCTATGCTGTAATTATCATATGCTCCATAACCGCCAAACATTCTAAGTGCTTTACTGGTATAAATGTCTTCACCATATTTATCTGTAACGTCATGCATTGGAGAATCGTCAGCATCTGGACTTGGTGCTGTATGACTGCCACGATAATCTTCAATTTCTTCTTTTATTATTTGTCTTATGCTTTTCATTTTTTAATTTAAAATATTGACAATTTTTACTGTATTCGGGTCTAACTCTTTAATGAAATCTGGATATTTGATATATGGCTGAACATATTTATTAAAAACATCTGCATATATAAGAGGTTTTAATGAATTATTGTTTAAATCATCTGGGGTTAACGGCATTCTGCTGTGACCAATAAATTCAATCACTTCTTCACTGCTCATAACATGACCGTTATTGGTAAATATGATTACTGGTATTTTAATTACAATTAGTTTATCAAATGGAATGGTATTCATTGCATATCCGTTATGTCCTTCATAGAGCATTCCATATTCATTATTTTCATATCCGTTTACTGCAGTATCAAAATCCACAGCCACAACAAATTTTCCATTTTTGGCATAGTCTTCATAATTATCCGAAAACCATATTACCTTTCCCATCTCACCATTATCTTTAGGAATTAAACCGTTTTTATATACACTTTTGATTAATTCTGGAACTGTCAAATCTCCTTTTGTACCAACACGATGATATAATCTTACAACACCCTTATCGTCATAATAACCTTCGTTTATAACAAATAATTTTTTTATTTCTTCTCTGATTATATTTCTAATGTTTTTCATTATTAAATTAACTCGTCAATCTGGTTTATCATATTCTGATAATAATCGAAATCCCTGTTATTTCTTGCTTTCATTTGTCCGTCTTCGAATTTATTTTTAAGCATTAACAAATCATCAACACCATTAATTTTGTCAATATATTCAGCAAGGTCTTTATATTTTTCGTCTGAAAGAATTTTATTTTTAATTTCATCACTTTTGCCAGTAAAAGGAATATAGTCAGAAACCTTTAATTCCCAATTTTCTCTTTTTACATGATAATAACCCACAGGCTTCATTATGTCTGGTCTTTTAATCAGGTATTGTATTCCGTATTCGCCATAATAAATGATGCCAAACCTTGCAAGACTTTCAAACAAACCATTTCCAAACATTAAATATTGTGAACCCACTTCATTATCCATATTAAATTTTTCCTGAAGCCAAATTTTATGTTTTTCAGCAAATTCTTCTGTACGGTATTCAGGACTGAAATATTTAAACCATTCTCTAACATATTCATCCCAACCACCAGTATATTGATTTTCTATTTGTTTTAATATGTCGGCATTATTACCAAAAACATCTTCTGCAATGCTTTTAATTAAAATCATTAGCCAGTCTGGATATCGAATTTCAAATTTAACAATGCAAAATTCTTCTTCACTAACATGCCTTTGTCCGTATCCAACTGCAGCGTTACCTGAACTGTCATCGGTTAGGTTATAAAAAGCATAAACGCCTACGCCCTGCATGTCACGTGGTCCGACCTTAAACCCTGTGCGCTCAATGCTTTCAACATTTTTACAGGGTGTACAATGATAACCATAAAGTTTCCTACCAGAAAATTCTTCTTTCAGATTTATAATTTCTTCTCTGATTATTTTTACTATGTTTTTCATTATTTATAAATACATAGAAAATTATGTTAGTATTTATAAATGACATGAATATTAAACGAATTATTAAGGAAGAATTTGAAAATATTTTATCTGAAGGATTATCCAAGATATTATATCACTACACACATATATCAAATTTATTCAGCATATTAAAAATGAATAAATTTGCTACTTCCAGTAACTTGGGTTCGGTTGCTGATGCTTGGAAGAGTGGTGGCAAGAATTTCTTTTTCTCAACTTCAAGAACAAAAGGAAAATCAGGATACGGCAGAAATCATGGTACTGTTGCAATTGTGTTGGATGGAGAAAAGTTAAATCAAAGATACAAGGGTTTTCCTACTGATTATTGGAACTGGTCAACCAAGCGAAGTGATTATAAGTCTGATAATGATTATATGGATGTGTTGAAATCAAAAGAACTTGAAGACAGGGTTGTAACGGATAAGCCATATATCGACAATGCAAAAGATTACATATTGGAAATTCACATTCAAACATCAAGTTATAGGAATTTTATTGATAAAGGTGAGGTTCAGGAAATATTAAGTTTAGCTGGTAACATTCCCGTATATTTTTATGATAACGAAAATGATTTCAGATTGCAGAATAAAGCCAAGGCAATACCGCCAGAAAATCTTAATGTTTTAGATAAAATAGAAAGACGTGATGAGAAAGACGAATTAGAAAGGTCAATATCTGATGTAAAATGGTTTTTCAAGAAAGTTGCGCCAGCAATTATCGGAAAAAATGATATGAATGACGGATTTAATGATGAGAGGGATGCTATTGAAAAAATATTAAAACAATGCTCTGAAGAATATAACTTTGCCCATCAATATGAAGACTTAATGGCTGAAATTAATAAAAAAGCAGAGGGTCTTGGACGTGGCTGGGGATATGTTGATGATGAATATTATGTAATGTCTGCAGAAATACATAATCATAGGGGTAATCCCGATAAATATATTAGGGAATTATTGAAACTACTCATTAATGATATGAAAAAATGGCGTGTGAAAAATCTAAAAGATTATTTCGTGAAAAAGTTTAATATGTATGTCCCAGCACGTTAATTATTTTCACGCTATTTGTGTCTAATTCTTCAATAAAATTAGGATAATTAATATGTGGCTGGACATATTTGCTGAACACATCGGCATATATGACTGGTTTTAGTGAATTATTATTTAAATCCTCTGGCGTTATGGGCATTCTGTTACCATTAATAAATTCAATCATTTCTTCATTCGTGGAAACATGACCGTTACTAAATGTCAATACTGGTATTTTTATTATAATTAATTTATCAAAAGGAATTGCTTTACTTGCATATCCATTATGACCGTCATATCGCATTCCATATTCATTATTTGAATATCCGTTGGTAGCTGTGTCAAAATCAACTGCAACAACAAACTTTCCATTTTTGGCATAGTCGCTATAATCGTCTGAAAACCAAATCACCTCGCCTATTTCACCATTGTCTTTTGGAATTAAACCTTTTTCATATACGCTTTTAATTAACTCTGGAACAGTTAGATTTAACTTTGAGCCAATGCGATGATATAATCTTACAATGCCTTTATCATCATAATAGCCTTCATTAATAAAAAGTTTTTTTACTTCTTCTTTTATTATTTGTTTAATTATTTTCATTCAATTTTTGCTTAAAAAATCCCCCCTAACAACCCCCCTCTGAAAATATCATATATACTACGTATATATGATATTTTTTTCCGAAGGGAAATCCAAATAAATTTTAATACAATTTTTCAAAACTATATCTTCCTTTGCCAATAATATAAATTTCGCTTCCCCACATATCTTTAAATGCTTTAGCAACACCTTCATCCCCACCACTGCGGAATGCGTCCTGAAGTATTTTAAGATGTATAGGTGCATATATATCTTTTATTTCTTGGTCGGTACTTATGTTTTGGGTTACAAAATTAGCAAGGTCTGGAATGGTATAAACTCTGCGCTGGTATTGCCCGATTTCTTCCTGCACAATTTTTTTAAATTCTTCTCTTGTCATAATATGTGATTTTGATAATTCATTTTCTCCAATAGCACCACCTGCTGTAAATATTTTTCCAATTGGTAATGCCATAGTTAATTGTTTTTTCCTTTTCTTAACTTCTACAACGGGGTTTTCGTTAGGATACTGTACTTTTAGCACATCTTTTGATGATGGTGCAGGATTGTTTTGAATCGTGTTATATATGGCTTCATATGCTTTAATATCTGGATTGGCAAATCTTTGTTTTCCATATACTTTAAAACTTTCTCCCTGAAATTTTAATATTGCTCTTGGGTTTAACACAACGAGTTCGTCTTCACTATACCCATCGCCCCAATTCCCGATTTTAACAGCATCGACCTGCTTTAACCAAAGGTCAACAAGAATATCTTCAATTTCATTTGCATCTTGAATATGTGGCATTTCTTCCACATTTGCACCCTTACGAAGTAATACTGGATATACCGAACCATAATAAGCTAAACCACTAAAACCACTTGCTGTATTTTTATTTTTTGATAGGCTTATTGAATGAAGTATATCACCATAGCCACTGCCACCTTCAACACCTTTTTTTGTGAAATTAAATCCTGCCTGTAAACCACCAGAAACACCACCGCCACTTCCATGCCAGTAAACATTATCCATGATTTCCTGTGGACTGCTAAATCTTTTCAATTCATCATATGCTCTTCTGGATATTGTTGTAAATAAATCAGACTTGCTTGTTAATGATGGATTGTTTTTAATCCTTCTGACTATTTTATCAAAAGTTAATTCACCTCTATGTTTACCATATGAGGCATGATATCTATTTTCCAACATTGAATCAGTTCTTTCTTCAAAATCCTTTCTCACAAGTAAGAAATTATATTTATCGTCATCAGCTACTTCATAGTCACGTGGCGGATTACGTTTAAGATATTGCATGAATATATTATATTTCTGCTCACCAAAATCAAGAAACGCTAAAATATCTGGGTCTTCAACATCAATAAACGAATTAATAATGTCAACATATGTTGCAAAAATCTTATAAATGTTTGTTGCACCAGAATATGTCGATATTTTATTCGCTGGTAAATCACCTTTGCTTACATCAATTTTAACCACCCATTCGTTATATTCAATTAATTGAGAAGATTTAAACTTGATGGTATGTTTTATATTTTCTTCAGTTATAAAATGAAATTGACCATAGCCATAAAACAGGCTATTTAATTCATCATAAATTCTGTAAGGTTTAATATTAGCTTCACCAACTTCGGTGAGTGATTGCGGTGCATCCCACGGACCGTAATTGCCCGTTGCGAATCGTTTATTTATTGCTTCTTCAAAGCCATATTTTGCTTCAACCTTTGGATTAAGTTTTGAATAATATAGTTCTTTGCTGGTTTTAATTCCAGTTGTCGGGTCATACACTTCGTTATCGGTTTCAATCCAAGCATGATTTAATGTGCCATTTCTGCTTGTCACAACTCCATGTATAATAAATGCATTGGGGATATCATTATTAAGCAGATAATCCTGAACATTTTTATAGCAATCACCAGTTTCACCCTTTTCAATTGGCATTGTTTCGCCTGTTTCGGTCACAAGAGAAACGTTGGTTTCAAGTGGATAGAAATTTTCAGCTTCTTCTTGAATATTTTTTTGTGTGTTGACTGGTAAAACATCTTTATCGGGAACATTATTTTCAGTACCCCCGACTTTCCACTTAATATCAAACACATATTTACTACCTTCTGCCCAATGAGGGTCAGTTCGACCCATAACATTATGCCATTGATGTAACATTGGTTCAACAGGTTTTCTATTTATTATTCTACCTTTTGTACCCTTCGGAATTCTTGGTACTGTTGATAATTCTCTTGTTTGCTGACCAGTAGAAGTATCGTAAGTATATTTCCATTCATATTTGTCTTCTATTCTTCTAACACTTGAACCAATTTCAAAATCGTCTGAAAGTGTATTATCAATTTGGTATATTCTGCTGGGGTCAAATACAACAATTTGGTCTCCATCAAGAACTTTATAAATTGTTTTTCCTTTAAACCAAACAGCGTCATAATTCTTTTTAAGGTTTTCCGTGAGTTTTAGTGTGGCATCAATTCTACCTTGTTGACCCTGTTTCGCAAGTTCTGGGTCATAGCCATTTTTAATCCACCATTCCATCATTGTGTTTTGCGATGCAAAGTTAATTGTTGCAAGTCTTGGTATGTCAAGATAATATGTTTTCAAACCTCTTTCAGAATCAACATTAAATCTTTTTGCAATTGTTTTTACTGTTGTGAAATAAATACCATAACCTAAATGATGAATTGGTGGTGGTGCACCTTGTGCATATGAACGTTCCCCGGGATAACCGTGACGGATATTCCCCCCCCTATCTGCACCAATAAACACTTTAAAACCATCTTTTTCAATTTCTTGACGGTTTTCTTCGGTTGTGCCGTGATAAACGGGACCGAACATCTGACGGTCAACGGCAGTTTGTAAGGAAATTTTATTTAGTTGTTCACTAAGGTTTTGTAATTCTTCCCTTATTATTTGTTTAATGTCCTTCATTTGATATAAATACGGACAAGGAAGTGTTAAGATAGATATTTTGCAATAGTTATCTAAATTCGGTACTTTACGCAAAATATCACTTTAGTAAATTTTCTATGAAAGTATTGTTAAGTGATAATAAAGTGAAAAATTTA
>ENA-UPTA01005270-UPTA01005270.1-activated-sludge-metagenome-genome-assembly--contig:-NODE-5270-length-11917-cov-8.150649_pt1 | contig 11917 bp, 12 predicted proteins | sample MGYA00238184_ERZ773361 | MGnify/ENA primary metagenome ERZ773361 (study PRJEB29100, sample SAMN05720205) | activated sludge metagenome | isolation source: anaerobic digester from wastewater...
GGCTTATCAACCCCTGACGGGCCAGAGCCTGTGTCAGCGTCTTTTTTGAAAACGGCATTTTATGAAAATGGTAATGCAGGATTTCCATGATCAAATCAGGATATAGATGCACAACACCTTTACCGTGCGCCGTTCCCACGACCTTGCCCTTCCCAGATGTACCGTTCAAATTCAGGATGGAAACCTGATTGGCCTGCATTTTTTGCTGCAGAATACGGAACATTGTGGCGACAGGATTCTTTTGTATAAGTTCATTGGCCTGATTCCTGATGTAGTTTTCGGCAATTTGGCAATACTCGGCCAGCATCAATTCAGCCTTTGCTCTGTCAACTATGCCGTATTTTTCAATGGCAGAAACAAAGAAGCTGAACCCCGCGTAATTCAGTGCCCAGTTCAGGGAAATGCGCAATCCGTTCGGCAATTCCTTTGTCAACACATGAAATTCGTCGACCTTCTTATTGATTAAATCCTTCAATTTATTTTTCCAGTCCGGCTCTGAAATCACCAGCTGAATCATCGATGGAATAAAGCACCTGTAGAGCTCGCGATTTTTTAAACAGTGATTGCCTGCATCCGTGTTTTTCTCCGGTTCTACATTAATAAGGATCGTTCTTCCGTTCACAGATTCCATGTCGTCAATAAAATCCTCGCCGGTGGACAGCAGCAGGCCACGAATGTAAAACTGTTTCTGTAAATTTGCATTGGATCCCAGACGAGCGCGTCCATGACCGTCAACATAATTCTGTAAAGTACGGATCACCGTCTCAGAGGACACAACGGAGTTTTTCAGATCATCAATCAGAAAAAGACTATCTCTGAAAAAGTAGCCTTCCCTCTCTATGGCATTGGCAGTTGAAGTCCAGGACATGAAGTGGTCTCTGAAATCTCCGAAAAATGCCATGGCCAGCGATGCCAGCATTGTTTTACCGCCACCGGATGTACCCTCCAGGTGTAGAGCAGGCTTTTTAATACCTATATCTCCGGCGATAACTGAACAGAACGGGGCAAGACAGACATGGCCCATTAAAGTATAGGTGACACAATGATTTTTTAGATTAAGAAAATCGTCATAGATATGTTTCAGCAAATACCTTAAAATGTCGGCATCTGTCTGTACAAAACCTATGTGTTGTGAGAAGTTCCCGCCTGACAAATCAAAATCAATGTCCTTGAGCGGGAAAATACCTTCCGGCGTTATTTTTATCAACGGTGACAGGTAATGACCGTCAGCAGTAAAACCGTTGCTTGTCAGTACCTGGCGGATAGGTATGTCAGCAGGAGAAAGTTCTTGGGTCGCAATGACAAGCATTCTTTTTGAGCCATACAGAATTGCTCCTGTCCCGATTTTTGCCAATATCCTGGGCATGAAATTTCCTGAATAAAATTCTTTGGCAGTCAATCGTAGCATATCAGTTTTGCCCCGAAAATTTACCTCCAGATCGAGCAAATGATCAATGACAGTGCCATCGTCAATAAGCAGGCTTTGGGATTTAATCAATAGATAAAAGTTTGCGACGATAATTAATTGTTTACCGGCGACTTCATATAATTTACCGTTCATACATTTAAATGATAAATCATCGTTTCCCACGTCCTCCGGTTCGTTGATTTCTTCTTCAATCCGGTCCGGCGATATATCATCAATCATTACATTCAGATTTGTTTCCATTTGTTCATCTCTTTTCCATGTGGATTTCCGGTGTTGACTTTATTGTCAGCGTTGTCAGCACTCATTTTCAGTGCATTGAAATAAATAAAGCAGAATTTATTTGTGTGTCGGGTTTCCTTTGGCTCAGGAGTACTTCCGCATATTCGAGCACTTCCTTAAGTTCATCCGCTGCGATGAGAATCGCCGGTATGACTGCTTCTTCGCTCGGCAGTGTGTATCCCAATGTTATGTTCTTACAATCATCATTGATATTTAGATCTATAACCTCAAAATTTTTATATTCATTTTCTACCGTATCAATAATTGCATTGATATATGCGGTAAGGCCGTAGTACCCTTCCCAGTACTTGTTGGGCATGCAAAATGTAAAATGCAATTCAAGGGCACCATTCTCCTGCATGACACAAACCTGCTGAAAAAAATAAGTTCCAAAACCGTCCTCGCTGTTGACTTCCAGAATCAGCTCCTCGGGAAAATCATTACCGGATAAACCATCCAGATCATCCAGATCGCATTCCGCCACCGCATAATCTTCACCTGAGTCTAATACCTTAATTTTCTTCCCCTTAATAGCCACCTGTATTTTCTTGTTCTTTCTGTTGATACAAATCATTTCTTACCTCCTCTCCTTTCTGATTTTGCATGTCAGTAGTATTTTATATAATTAATGCTGACTAAGCATCTATTTGATCTCAATATATAGCCATAAATTTATTTGTCAAGATTATTTTATCTATTATTTCAAATAGTTATATAATTTATGATTATATTTCATTTTAATTTATAATTATTAATTATAAATTCAGACGATGATTAATAATGATATTTTAATGGCATTATTTTTTTATTATCGTTTTTTAAAATAAGTTATTGACATTTCTAATTAAAGATTTATACTATTCTTAAGGCAAATTATTATATGTTCGTTAATTATATACATTTAGGAAATATCTACTTATGGCAAGAAAAAACCTGAAAAAAGAAAAAGATTTAATGAAAGAAAAGACAGATCGCCTTAGTACATTAATATCCGAATTTCTTGAACGTGACATCACCTGGGATTGCCTGAAAGAAAAGCCTGAGGAGATCCATATGATAAAGGATATCCTGGAAAAGAACCTCTGGGAAGGGATAATTGATCCCAATGATCCCGATTGGCAATTTGAAAGCGATTTATGCGTACAGGATATGCCGGAACGAGCTGAATACATCCGTCAGAAAAATATTGATACCGGAGTTGAATCCATCCTCAATCTGCACAGGTTTCTGAAAAAAGGATTCTGGAGGGAATTCAAAGAGAATCTTATTGCCTATAATAAGGAAAATGGGAACAACCCGTATTTAAACGAACGTTTTATTAAATTCAATCCCGGCCATGATGTTATTATTCACGCAACATTTCCGGACAAAATCTATTTTTTCAGCAACAGCTTCGAAGCCATACGGTCCCTGATGAATTTAATCGCAGGTTTCAGGCCGGAACAGTTTAAAATATGCGCGGACGATTCTTGCGGAAAACTGTTTCTGCAGGCTTCAGGACATACACGATATTACTGCAGCGGCAGATGTGCCTCAAGAAGCATTGAACGCAGAAAGAGAGAAGAAAACAAATCTGTGTTCAATGAATATCACAAGGCGTACTACAATAAATACTTAAGGAAAGGAGGTAAAGACAAAACACCGGATCACGTGAATAGTGAATTGTGAGATAAAGCTTTTCTTCAACAGCAAAGCCTTTTTAGTGAACCCACCGAATTTTTTCTGAGGGCGAGATCCCGCCATAACATCAAGCAGTACCATTTAGTTTAAAAATTTTATTTTAAGGAGGATACTCATATGTATCAACAGAAAGAAGTTTATTCTGGTGAAACACGTCAGGTTTCCCAGCAAGAGACGGCGGATCAGGCAACACAGGCTTTTTGCATTGAAGCTGAAGAGCTCAAAAATACAAAGCATCAACTGCCGACTGGAAATTCAGATAGCTTATGTCCTGTAGCATCCGATGGCACCAGCATTACCGAATTTTATATTGTAAACAACAAGAAGTATTCGGAGGAAATCATTCATAATGTCCGCACAGTTTATAATCCGGAAAAGCTTATCGGATTGAAAGACAATCAGGAGGAATATCTCTGTGAAGGCAAAGCTCAGATCAATGCGCTGTGGCAATGCATCCACTCTCTCGACATCCATACGCAGATGTTCACGGTTCTGTTTCTGATTGCCATCGGTTGCATACTGCAGGAAATCAGGAAGTCCTTTGAGCATCCGCATGAATTTGCGAGATGGCGTGACAGCTCGTTCGGCTCCCGTCATAAAAGACTGTTCCAGGAAGCGGTTCAGCTTGCGGAGATGGGCGATTTCCCCAAACGGTATGCGGCCATCGGCAAGACAAGAATCCTTCAGCTCGAAACCATCAGAAAAGCTGACTGTAAATCATCCTGCGAAGACATTCTTCGTGAAAGCTCTGCATACAAGATTATTTCAGAAAGTGCCCTTCCCCACGAGGTGGTTGAAAAACTGAATATAGAACCCTTCCCCGATATTTCTTTTGATGAAGACAACCAGCGCGTCAAGAATTACGTAAGCAGCATAATTACCCGGAAGCGACTGGAAAATTCCGGCATCGATTATGCAGACTTCGACCAGGCACAACTCATCACCGAGTACTATGGAGAGGCCATCCCCGCCAACGAAATCAAGCGAATCAAAACCATTCTAAACAAAGCGGACGAGGCTGACCGCCCGGAGATTTTCAGCAATCTGGTCATGGACAGGATGAAGAACACACCGGTCGATGTCAGGGACAGCAGATCAATTTACAGTCTCAACAAGGTGATCGCCGATTTCATCCGTTACTGCAGAAAGATAAATTTCGGGGATCGGGAATGGATAGAAAGACAGAAGGTCCTGATCGATGGAAATTCCGTCAGGCAGGCCATGGATTACCTGAATCAGATCATCCTTAGCCTTGAACTCGATACAGAAGAAAATATCTCACAATATTTCAATCATCAGGGAGGATTAAAACAATGAAAATATTCCAAGTTGTCGCCCACGCCAATACAGTACCGTTGTTTTACAATAAAACAGGCAGAATTCTGAACGTCCTTATTTCCAACGCGTATCAGGAGGGAAATCTCTCAAAGCTCACAAAAGCCTACAGGCCGATGATCGGTGATCTCTATCTTGATTCCGGCGCATACAGTGTCTTTACCGGCGCAAAGAAAATCAGCAGGCATCAGTATATGCTCCTTCTCAAGAAATACGGTGATCTTTTCACAGAAAGGTTTTCCCTTGATGACCGGTTTGACGACTCTTATCATAACTTACTCAATCAGCTGGATCTGGAAGAAAAGCTGAAAGACAAATCATGGAAAACTATACCGGTCATACATGATTTTGCCGATCCCTACGGGGAGTTTGAAATGTACGTCAATTATGGCCACACTTACGTCGCGCTCGGCTCCATGGGCGCCAGAAAGAAAATTCCCCTGGAAATCCTGGGAAAGATCAGAACCAATTATCCTCATATCAAGATTCACATGTTCGGCACCCTCAATTTCGACATGCTGAAAAAATACCGTCCCTATTCAGCCGATTCCGCCGGTTGGGCGCACGAGGCCGGCAGCGGTGGCTCCATCTCCTACTGGAGACCTTCTGAAAACAAAGGTTACACCTATAACATGGGTGGTGTCGAATCGGTAGTAAGCGAAAATAATCACGTTAAAAAATCTCCTTTTTATGAGGAAATTGAACAGTTCTGGCGGGAACGTTTTGGGTTCACCTACAACAGTCTGTTAAGCGACGCCAATGAACGATTTATTGTCAACCTGTATTTCTTTACCCAGGTCGAGGATTATTTAAACAGCATCGATCCATTATCAGATAACGCTAAGCAGAATTGATTTAACGCGCGGCCATGCGTTATTTTGAGCTTTTTCAAAATAACCTTCTTTAAATAAGGGGCGCTCTTTCGGGAGCTGCCCCTTATTATTTCTAATCACCGGAAACAAACCTGGTTCCGATCTTAGGGAAACACCTGAACAAATAACCATGAAGGATAAATTCCTTTAAATTTTAAATTCATTAAAAGGAGAAAAAAAATGAAAACAGCATCATTTACAAAAGCTTTGACAGTGGCCTTTTCCGAAGAATTTTATCTCAAAATCAAGGACATAACGAATGAGAAAAAAATCTCGATGGGCGAATGGGTCAGAATTGCAGCGGAAAGAGCATTAGACAGCAACGAATATGACAAATGTTTTAAAGGAGGAAAAAACAATGAATAAACGAGAAATCGCACTACAATATTTAGATAAAGGTTTTTCGGTAATCCCGTTGAAGAGTCCGGCTATTGTAAAAAGATCAGCCAAATTTAAAGAAAAGGTTTTAGAAGCACTCAGCGAGAATTCAAAACTGCCGGAACCGAGGACAAAAGAAGAAATTTATCAGGAGATGTTTTACAAGGAATGCAAGTCGCCTCTTGTCCCATGGAAAGAATATCAAAAAAGGCTTCCAACGATAGAGGAAGTCAATCATTGGTTTAACACAAATCCCGATGCCAATATCGGAATTATCACCGGCAGGATTTCCAAGCTGGTCGTCTTTGATTTTGATTCCGCCAGCGCCCTTGAATATGCTCAAGAAACAGGAGGATTGCCTGAATCAACCGCAGTTGTGAAAACAGGAAAAGGTTTTCATTTTTACATGCTCCATCCGGACTTTGACGTCTCTTCTCATGTTAACGCTGATTTGGGACTCGATATACGGGCTGAGGGCGGCTATGCGGTGGCTCCCACATCTGTTCACGGTTCAGGAAGAATATATGAATGGGCAGAGGGCTCTTCTATTATTGACATTGCCCCTGCCCGATGCACTCCCTGGATGATCGAGTATCTCAAAAATGCAGCAAAGATTGTTTCTGCCGCAGATAAGAAACCGACTAAGAATTCACCTGTAAAAAAAGAAACAATCCAGCCGACTGAGAAAGAAACTAAAGCCAATGAGTATGCGGATCTTCTGAAAAACGGATGCGCGCAAGGAGGAAGAAATAAATCCGCAACCGCGCTGGTCGGTCACTTCTTTAAATCCGGGATGAGAGACAATGAAATTTGGGAAATGATCCAGATATGGAATCATAACCAGGTAAAACCCCCGCTTGGCCATGATGAACTGAAAGGTATTTTCGATTATGTCAAAACCAGCGAGCAGAAGACCAAAAAGACAGAAATAATTCCGATTGATACATTGCTGGATGACGTGAACAAAACGGTCAGCGAATACCAGCAGGATTATGTCAGGATTTCATTTGCCGGCAACGATCTCAAAAAACTGGAAGACAAGATGGACGGGGGACTGGTCGGCGGAAGGTTTTATATCTTCGGCGGAATTCCATCATCGGGCAAGACAGTTCTCGTGAATAACATGGCTGATAACATCTGCCTGAACGGCCACCCTGTCCTTTTCTTCAGTTATGACGATGGAAGGGACGAGCTGCGTTACCGGACATTTTCAAGATTTGCCAGAAAATCCATTGAGGAATTCAATAAGAGAACTTTAACGGATGTTAAGAGCATCTGCCGGATTCCTGCAATCGCTGCGATAAGGCCTTTAAAATATATCGTCCAGCAGATGATTCCGGTGGAAAAATGGCACGATCTTATAGAGCAGATCAAGGCAAAACACGGCAAGCCCCCTGTAATCATCATTGATTATCTAAGAAAGTTGAAATCTGAAAAAAGCAATGGTGAAGAAAGACTGCGAGTTGACGGCCTTTTATCAAATCTGACGGATATTGCCAAAGCTCATAACACGCCGGTAATAGCAATTTCCGAACTGGCAAGGGATTCCTATAAATCAGGTCAGCGTTTGAGTATGGCATCCTTCAAGGAATCAGGGACGATTGAATATGAAGCTTCTTGGCTGGGTATTCTTGCCGCTGTGGAGGAAGGCAAAAATGGTGAATATATAATCAAAGAAAACTGGGAAAACATCATCAAGCATGACGGCAACATTGATCTGATTGTCTTCAAGGCAAAACGGGGGACAGGTGACACCGGAAGAATTCCGCTGAAAGTGGACAGAAAATTTATGACGGTAAGTGATCGAACAGTTTTGAGCGCCAATAAACCAGTCATAACAAATGCCAAAAAAACAAAATACTAATAGGGAGGGCTTATACAATGACAATAGAAGAAACAGCTCTCATGTTACATAGAATCATAGATGATTATAACGCATTGCCGGAACCAAAATATCGAAACGCCAATCTTGATATTTTAAAAAGAGATTATGCGTTGCTTGTGGAAATGAAATATCAGCAAAAAGGAAATCATGCTTTTGATAATATTCTCAATGCCATCGCTCAGACAATACATAAGATGATGCCAAAGAATAATGACTGGAGGAGCATATCTGACAGGGGGATAAACAAAGCTATTCCGCCGATTGTCAGGAAGAAGAACCATCCGATTGAATTCCCCTTCCAATGGATAGACGATAAATCAAGAATAACCTGTTATTGCAATGGTTACTGGGGCGCAAAGAATTACATGGTTATGGATATCGTCGGATACTCTCTGCTCCTGAAAGAAGGGAAAGACCGCCTGCCAGAAATTTCAGCACCGATCTTCAATGATGTGGACAGCATTGCTACAAGGGAATATGCTATTTCCGGAAATGGCAATACATCGCCATCAAGTCAGTTAATAAAGAATGACCAGGATATTATTCAGCGAATTAAAGACACAAGATATCATATCACGTTCACCGATAAAGATTTTCGAAAACATATTTCTCAGGATATGAGTTCCAATGATATATTTAACCTGCTGTGGGAAACATCGCGGGTTGAATTTAAACTGGTATTTCCGGTTCGCATGTGGGACGGGAAAAAAGCTAAAGAGCAGACTTACACCATGAACTTCTTCAGCAGATTGTTTGAGTTTGGTTATATAGAAAAAGCCAGAAGCAACGGCATTGTTCAGGCCAGAGAATATTATGTTTTCTTCAATACTGTTTTGGGAGAAATGTTTGCCCATAATCTGCTTTCCAAAAGCTATGACTGGTTGGACAATACGTTTTATAACCTTCCTTACAATGCCCAGATCTTCTATAGAAGGATTGTGCTCAATAATAACTACAAGAGTATTCCCGTGAAAATTGAAACGATTAAGGAGCGTTTAAACCTCGATGACAAGAACATCACCAACCTGAGAAATACCGTTGAGAGAAATATTCTGGCGCCGCTTATAACACAAGGCTTAATAGACTCATACGAGAAAGAAGAAGACGGGCTATACGGATTAAAGTTCATCATTAAAAGAGCCAGGAAAGAAGACGATGACAAAGCCAAGTCCCAAAACTGATCACTTACATTCAATGGATGCAGGGTCTGTAAAACTTTATGCGAGGGTCTGTAAAACTTTCATCGGGGGTCTGTAAAACTTTATGCGAGGGTCTGTAAAACGGCCGTTTACTTGAACCGGATAGAAATAAACAGTAATCAGATGAATGTAACTGCATACAAGATATAATAAGATATAACAAGATATCTTAAATGGGAAAACCATCTCTCCCTTCGGGAGACGGTTTCCCTCGGACAGGTTTATTATTTTTTTTATTTTAATATTTTGTGGAACAGTGGATCTATTATACAAGAAGATTACGGAAAAGATTATCTAAGAGGTAGGGATAACCAATGATGAGAAGTGGTAATCTATTACAGGTGGAATTAACTTGTGGAATTGATCGTAATAAAAAAAATAAATACTGTAAGAAAAAGATATATTCTTCTGCTTCTTCTCATTATATCCAAGCAACACCATCTGCTTCTATCCCAGGTCGTGCCTATGGAGAGATCGCCGAAGCCTTATATTTAGGAGATGGATACAGGGATGAACCTGCCAGTTCAACGATAATGGGTTGAAAGATACGGTTTTTGAATGAGATTCTTCCCGATTGTCATTTTGATTGATGGATTCCTGAAAGTCTTTTTTTTATATTTTTTCAAACAAAAATCATTAGAAAATGATTTATGACATAAAATATTAGATTTATATAGTCTATATAAATCTAAAATAAAAAAAGCACAAATCAGGATTTAATGGGTTGATTGTATTTAACTATCATTGTAATATAAAAAAAACAAAAAAAAGTTTTATTCAGAAAGAAATTGTTCGTGTTTACAGAATTATACAGACTTTATAAACATTGTTGGAAAAGTAAATGATGATTGATGCGGATAGATTCTATAGAGATGCTGAAACAGTCTCATCTTTTGGTGAGAAGTGGATCCATGACTCCTACAAGGAATTTCTAAAGTTTTTCGCAACAAAAGAGAAACTCTCGTCACACGATTTTGTGATAGGAGCCTATTTCACTTACGGCTGGATGCCCAGAATGCTCGAATTAAATGGGGATATAAATGTAGTTACCGCAATTGCGAATAAATCGAGAAGAGAACGAATTTCAAAAGATGAATTTTTGCGATTGGCAGGAGCAATTAATGGGAGTGTGGTTGGCGCATCAAAGCTTTTACATTTCCTCAACCCCAAAGAATATGCTATTTGGGACAGTCGTGTCTATCGCTACATTCATCAAGAAACCCCGCATCAGTATCGTCTTGAAGTACCAAATGCATATTGGGAGTATTTGGCTTTCCTGAATGTCTTGGCCGAAGATTCTCGGTTCAAAAACTTTCGGATAAAGGTCATTTCTACCATTGGGTACCCGGTGACAGATAAGCGCGCGTGTGAATTGATGATGTTTGTCAAAGGAAAAAAGGAAAAACCATCAGCGCCTATGCAGGCGAATTCTTACATCGTTGATGAGCCTAATGGGATGGTTACAACAAGTTCCCCTAAATTCAAGAATGCAGTTCTTAAGTATGCTGATAGTTTAAAACAATCTGCGGCTATGAAAAAGGCGGCTAGAGAATTTGGGATTCAACTACCCCCCAGTTACTTACTCTATCCAGGATCACACATTAACCGATGGCGGGGCCAAGGTTTTCCAAAATGATGACCTTGAGAGGAAAGGAACAGGTAATTTCGCCAACATCACAATTCATCTGGTCAGCTATAGCCAGTGACTTCCACTGCAAGGTCATTATGAGTATGTTGTAGGAGACGACATGTACACAGATATTCCAGAGGAACTGGCAAAAGACCCGTGGTTCAAGATAGTCGAGTTCCTTCAGCAGAATTGGGCGGTGATAATAGACAGGGGAAACGACGTACTGGTCGTTTTCTACGGGGACACTTGCGGTGTCTTCGACGAAATGTCTTTTTCCAGTCGGGCTAAAGCGGAAAGTGGTTTGCGTCGCAACGGTTTCGCAAAGTTTATGGATGACAAAGAGGCACAGGAATTTATTGGTTTACCGAGAGGACAATTCGGCGAAAGACCACACCCAAATGGTAGGATCTATTCGAGCGGACGTTTCTGGATTTGAAAGATTATACATATTAGAATAATTAGCGTTGTCATCTGTAAAATAAGTCTGTATATTTACAAAAAGCAATTAAATAAACCACAGGAGGCATTAAATGAACAAAGGTGATTTGATCGATGAAGTAGCAAAAGTAACATGCAGCAAAAGGGAAGCAGCAGAAGCAGTTGACGCAGCACTGGCAGCAATCCAGAAATCACTCAAGAAAGGTGCTGCTGTTACACTCGTTGGATTCGGAACATTTGGTGTTAAGAAAAGGAAAGCCCGCACTGGCAGAAATCCCCAAACAGGAAAGGCAATTAAAATAGCTGCAAAGAAAGTTCCTGTATTTAAAGCTGGAAAAGCTCTGAAAGATGCAGTGAAGTAAATCAGGAATTCATAAGTATCAGTTAAGCCGTTTCATTTATTTAGTGAGACGGCTTTTTTATTTGGAAGGTTCATTTTCCAGTTGTTATCACTCTTTTTTTATAATCAATCTCATTTATCATATCAGTCTGTCTCTTGATGATGTCCAGTTTGTATCCTCAAAGCAGGATATTTTCTTACGAACCTGTAACAAATATATGAATGGGAAATTATTTATATCATATTCAGGTTTGTTTCCCGTCAAAAATCCAGGAAACTTTCTTCAAGCCTCAGAACAAATATATGAATAAGAAAATTTTAATATCATATTCAGAAAGGAGAAAGAAAAATGAACAAAACAATCACACTGAATGAAAGCCAGAAAATTGCCGCAGAACATGAGGACAAACACATTTTAGTTTTAGCGGGAGCTGGAACCGGCAAGACATCAA
>ENA-UPTA01005272-UPTA01005272.1-activated-sludge-metagenome-genome-assembly--contig:-NODE-5272-length-11914-cov-5.151868_pt1 | contig 11914 bp, 10 predicted proteins | sample MGYA00238184_ERZ773361 | MGnify/ENA primary metagenome ERZ773361 (study PRJEB29100, sample SAMN05720205) | activated sludge metagenome | isolation source: anaerobic digester from wastewater...
ACGACCGTGTGACCCGGCACCGGCCTGCCGGCGGGGCGGGCGGGCAGCCTGTCTTGTTCGTTGTGTTGTTTCGCTTCGCACAGCTTGTGCAAAGGGCAGTCCATACAGTGAGGAGCTCGCGGCGTACAGACCTCGGACCCCAGCTCCATGAGGGCCTGATTGAAGTGGCCGACTTGCTCTTCGGGCAACAGCTCCTCTGCATGCGACCAGATTTTTTTGCGGATGGCGGCGTCTTTCGGATTGCCCCGAATGCGAAAGAGCCGGCACAGGACCCGTTCGACGTTGCCGTCCACGAGCGGCTCCCGCTGGTCAAAGGCGATGCTGGCGATCGCGCCGGCGGTGTAGCGTCCGACGCCGGGCAGGGCGAGCAGGTCGTCCTTCGACTCGGGCATCTGGCCTCCGAATCGCGAGACGATCTCCCGGGCCGCCCGGTGCAGGTTCCTGGCCCGCGTATAATAACCCAGACCCTCCCAGAGCTTCAGGACCGTGTCGAGCCGGGCCCGCGCGAGGCGACGCACCGTGGGCAATCGTTTCAGGAATCGCTCGTAGTAGGGGATTGCCGTCGGAATCCGCGTCTGTTGCAGCATGATCTCGGAGATCCAGATGGCGTACGGGTCCCGCGTCCTGCGCCAGGGCAGGTCCCGGGCATTGGCGGTGTACCAGGCCAGGAGGGCCCGCTGGATTCGAGGATATCGTTCAGGTCTCTTCATGTACAGCTATACGAAATTCGAAATCCGAAACAAGCACGAATGACCAAAACCCAAAGCTCAAAACGGACCATTCGTCGGACGACAGCGTTTCGGTCATTTGGAACCTTTGGATTTGTATCGAGCTTCTCGTTTCGAATTTTGCCTGTTCACGCCTGCGGCGGGATGGGGTCCTTCTTGCGGTACACCATCCCTTCGAATTTGGCGACCAGGTCGCCCGCGTCGTCGGTGACCTCGATGGCGTAGACCGCCAGCTTCGGGTTCCGGGAGACCTCTCTGGCCTCGGCGTACAGGGTCCCTTCCGTGGCGGCCTTGACGTACCAGATGCTCGCGTTGATCGCGACGGCAACCGTCCCGTGCGAGTTGGAGGCGACCGCGAAGACGAGATCGGCCAGGGTGAAGATCGCACCGCCGTGGACGGTGTTCACGCTGTTGTGGTGGCAGTCGCGAATGGGCATTTTCGCCTTGGCCCGGCCCTCTGCGATCTCCAGCAACTCGATTCCGCTGTGTTGTGCAAATCGGTCGTTTTGGAAAAAATCCCGGATCGCCTGCATGACAAAACCTCCAACGGACAGCCTGTACCTTACGACACATCGCACGAAAGCTCCACGTCGAACCGTACACAAGTCCGCCGTACGCCGTGCCGATATTACAGCAGACCGGTGGTTCCATCAACGCTTTGGATGACCTCTTGGACCCCGGCAGGACCCCGCTCCGGCCAGATTTGCCCTTGACGGACGCGGGGTATTGCCTTTAACATAACCAGCTTTGCAGCGGGCAGCGGCTTGCCGGGCCCGAAACGAAACAGGACGGAACGATGATTATCGACTGTCATACCCATATTCGGTCATTGGATAATGTGGACACCGCGGAGCATCTGGCGGCGGTTGAGGCCGTGGACGCCTGCATCGTCCTGGCGGCCTCGGGCGGTTCGCGTGAGGAAGCCAACCGGAGATTGGCGGAGTACGTCGGCCAGCACCGGGAGAAGATGGTCGGTTTTGCCGTTGTAGACCCGGCCCTGGACAGCCTCAACGACAAATCGCTGACCTTCCTGACCGAGAAGCTCGGCCTGAAAGGGCTCGTTCTATACTGCTCCCAGGCGGGTTTCCATCCGGCCCACAGCCGAGCGATGCGATTCTATGCGGCGGTCCAGGAGGCCGGATTGCCGATCTTTTTCCACAACGGCAGTCACGCCCTGAACGCCGAGGCGATCCTGGAGTACACCCAGCCTTATCTGCTGGACGAGGTGGCGCGGGCCTATCCCGGCCTGAAAATAGTCATCGGGAATATGGGCGTCCCGTTCGTCGAGCAGACCTTGTCGATGGTGTCGAAACACGAGAATGTGTTTGCGGATTTGACGATCCGTCCGAGTAAAATCTGGCAGACTTACAATATCGTGGTCGCCGCTCATGAACGCAATGTGATGGAAAAGCTCCTGTTCGGCAGCGGTTTCCCTGCGGCGAACTCGGGCGAATGCATGGAGGCGCTGCTGGGGTTCAACATGTTGTTGGCGGATACGAAGCTGCCGACGGTCCCCCGCGGCAACATTCGCGGCGTGATCGAGCGTGACTCGCTTGAATTACTGGGCATCCGGCACGCCGGCGGCAGTTGATCTGGTGGACTGATCGCACCTATGGCGGAATGGCGCAAGGAACCAAGAGAAGCGTGGGGCAGCAAGCTGGGAGTTATTTTGGCGGTTGCCGGCAGCGCGATCGGACTGGGCAACTTTCTGCGGTTTCCCGTCCAGGCCGCGAACAACGGCGGCGGCGCGTTCATGATCCCCTATTTCATCTCCTTCCTGCTCCTTGGACTGCCTCTGATGTGGATCGAGTGGACGATCGGCCGGTTCGGCGGCGGCTTCGATCGCAGCACTGCGCCGGGTATTTTCGAGACGGTCTGGCAGAAGAACCGCTTCGTCAAGTACTTCGGTGTCATTGGCATCTTCGGCCCGACGGTGATCTTCACGTACTACTGCTACGTGGAATCCTGGTTGCTGGGCTACGGTGTTTTCGCTCTGACGGGCAAGTATGCATCCTGCACGGACCACGCGAGTATGGCGGCCTTCCTTCAGGGTTATCAGGGTCTCGTGCAGAACGAACATTTCTCCAGCGTCAGCACGGCCTATTGTTTCTTTCTGATCGCGTTTGCGATCAACACGTTAGTGGTGTGGATCGGCCTGCGGGGTGGCATCGAGCGGGTCTGCAAGTATGGGATGCTCGTTCTATTCGTTTTTGCGATCGTCATCCTGATTCGCGTGGTGACTCTCGGGACGCCGGACCCGGCCAGGCCCGAGTGGAGCGTCAACAACGGGTTCGGGTTTTTGTGGAACTCCCAGTGGGGCAAGTTGAAGGAAGCCAAAGTGTGGCTGGCGGCCGCCGGGCAGATCTTCTTCACGCTAAGCGTCGGTTTCGGCGTGATTCTGACGTACGCCAGCTATCTGCGAAAGCGCGATGATGTGGCTCTCTCCGGCCTGACCGCCGCGACAACCAACGAGGTTGCGGAGGTCATTCTGGGCGGCAGCATCGTGATCCCGGCCGCATTCGTCTTCTTCGGACCCCAGGGGACGATGGAGATCGCCAAGGGCGGCGCCTTCGATCTGGGCTTCGTCACCATGCCGCTCGTGCTGCAGAAAGTGGCGTGCGGCCAGCTCTTTGCCTTCCTGTGGTTTTTCCTGTTGTTCATTGCCGGGGTTACCAGTTCCATCTCCCTGGCTCTCCCGGCGGTGGTGTTCCTGCAGGACGAGTTCAACCTGGACCGCAAGACCGCCAGCATCCTGTTCGCGGTCGTGACATTCAACCTGTGTCAGGTCGTCATCTTCTTCAATGGCCAGGGCTCGCTGGCTGAGATGGATTTCTGGGGTGGCACCTTCTGCGTGGTCCTGTTTGCGCTGATCGAGGTGATTCTCTTCGCGTGGGTGTTCGGGATGGACAAGGCCTGGGGCGAGCTGCACAGCGGCTCCGACATCCGCATCCCGCGGATCTACCGTTTCATCATCAAGTACGTCACCCCGACGTTCCTGCTGCTGATCCTCGGGTACTGGTTCATCCAGGAGGGCTGGCCGACGCTGTTGCTGGAAAAGACGCCCAGTGACAAAGTCCCCTTCGTGATCGGCGTGCGGGTGCTGATGGTCGATCTGTTTGCGGCGCTGGCGTTCCTGGTCTGGCTGGCGTGGCGAAAACGAGAGAACCGGGAGGCGACGCAATGACCGTCACAGGCTGGACTTTCCTTGTGGTCAGTTGGGGCACCATCCTGAGCCTTGCGATTTTCTGTTTCTACAGGACCCTCAAGAAGAAGGGGTGATCCGGACGATGCCGTTCGCTGCGGTTACTTCGGTTTGAAGCCCTTGACCCGGTCGCCGGTGTACTTTTCGATGGCCTTCTCCAGGTCCACGTCCGTGATGTTCGCCAGCGTGCACAGCCAGGCGAACACGTCGGCGAATTCCTCCTCCACGTTGGCCCGGTCGTTGCCGGTGGCCAGGGCGGTGGCCAGTTCGCCGACTTCCTCGACGAACCACATGAAAGTACGCGGCACGCCACGCTCCTGATCTCGTTCCTTGTATCTTCGGGCGATCAACTCCTGGAACTCACAGATTTGCATGGCGTGCGCGCACTCCCTTTGTTTTCGAATCGATTTCCGCGTCCCGACCCGACGGTGACAACGCGTCGAGTTGAGGAGCTTCTTACTTGCCGCCGAGGAGGCCGGAGAGCTTCGTCTTCTGGAAGACGTTCCGGGCCTGCGCGATGGCCTTGTTATAGGTCTGCTCAGCCCGGACGCTGTACGGGTCGTTGCCGGCTTGATCGGTCAGGTTCAGTTCGCCGGTGAGCGGTCCATCCACCGCCTCGATCACTTCGAGCATGGTGATCTTGTTCGTGGGCTTGGCAAGGGAGAAGCCACCGCGAGGACCGCGTTTGCTCCGCAGGACATTGGCCCGGACCAACTGTTGAAGGATTTTCAGGAGGTACTCAAGCGGGATGTCGTACTGGCTGGAAATGTCCTGCGACAAGACCACGCCGTCGCCTTGATTCTTGGCGATGTATCCGACGGCCAATAACGCGTATCCGGTGGATCTGCTAACTCTCATAGTTTTCTCCTTCCATACACCAGGAATCTGTCAAAAGATGAACACGCGATGCGAGTGGTGTATGAACGACTCCGCCCAAGACGGCGTCGTCACCCGCATTGTGCCCGAATTCCCTCGGGGAACCACTGTCACGATCCCTATGCAAATCGCGGACATCCGTCACCTCGACAGGCGACCAGAGCCGGACCAACACAGGAATCAACCTACGGCGAAACCGACGTATGCGATGAACCCCATACTTCCGTTGCCCACGGAACGGCGCAATTCAATGCGTCTGCCGCACCACAATTCAGTATTATTATCCATTGTTGACTTCAAATGGCAAGAGTTTTATCCATAAAAATCGGTAATTTATCCAAGAGGACGCGAATGACTGCCGAAATATCGGTGGTTTCTCGCGGCGGGCCAGATCGCTGCGCAAAAGGCTTGACAGGGTCTGTCTCGTCTCTTAGGATTGCCTCAATGCCAGTTTGAAGGCTGTTCGGAGATCCTTATGGCTGCTATTCAGCCGCGTATCAGTGTGGAGTATAAAGACGAGGCGACAATCGTCGCTTTCACGGACGAGAAAATCCTGGAGGAAACGGATGTCCGCGCGCTGCGAGAAGCCGTGGAATCTGTGGTCGAACAGGCCCCGGGGATTCATCTCGTGCTGGATTTTCGTCATGTCAAATTCCTTTCATCCGCGGTGCTCGGTCTGTTGATTCGGATCAGCAAGCGGGTCTACGAACGGGAAGGCGAATTGCGATTGTGCAATATTCATCCCGGGATCCACGAAGTGTTCAAGATCACCCGGCTGACCAACGTATTTGAGATCTATGAAGATGTCGAAAACGCGACACGCAGCTTCTCCGAGCACCGATAATCGGGGGTGTTCGTGATGTGCGATTCGAGGTCCGGACCAGGTTGCCCTTCGCGGAGGCCTGCCCCCGGGCGTTCTAATGGGAAGGTGCACGGGGACGGTTTATATGGCGGCTGAGACGCCGGTTAAATGTTCGCTTGTCGTCAAGAGTGAGCCGTCGGCTCTGGGGCGACCCTGTCGGCAGATCCTGGCGGCACTCGACACGAAGGGATTCAGTCAGGACGATATCTTCGCCGTTCATCTGGCCTTGGAGGAGGCCTTTCTCAATGCCGTCAAGCACGGCAACAAGCTGGATTCGACCAAGAAGGTGACGATAGACTACGCCATCGACTCCGAGAAGGTGGAAATCAACATCACCGACGAGGGAAACGGGTTCGACCCCGGCGCCATTCCCGATCCTCGCGTCGGCGAGAACCTGTACCGCCCGGAAGGCCGCGGCTTGCTGCTGATGGGCGCGTATATGCACATCGTGGAGTACAACGCGAGAGGAAACAGCCTTCACATGGTTCGCTACAAGGGCCGCCCGGTCGCCGAGCGAGGAAACGCGTCCGTCGAGTGAGTGTTCCGGCCTGCTGTCCGGGTTCCCGGCCCCAATCGCTCAGGGCCCCATAACTGCGCCCTATCCGGGTTCTCATCGTTCCTCCCGGGCGAAAAACGGCCAATTGCGGCCTTCCAGACCGAGGATCGCAAAGCGGAGGTCTTTTCTTGCCGAAATCCTTCCTGGCCGTTGTGTTTTGTCCGTACTATGAAGGAGCCGATTCGATGGAGCTTTGCCATACAAAGACATCCAATACACGTGTCCTCAGTGAACAGGTCGCCCGGGAGGTTTTTGACGTGCTTCCGGAGCAGGGGCCGATGTTGCTCATCATGGATCGCGATGGCAGCTATTGGGTCAGCCATCCGGAGGAGTTCGCCGGGATGGGCATGGGCGATGAGTTTCTCCAGGACCTGCGTGCCAAGGTGGACGATGGGGCCGAACCAGTCATCACGCAGGTTGGCGAAACCAGCGTGACCATGGCGCAGCTCGCCACCGATCAGACCAACTGCGGATACGCGGTCGTCATCCTCCCACGATACAGTCCGGAATCCACGCTCACCAACATCGACCTCGTCGAGACTCTGCTCAATCAAGTCACCCTGATTGCCAGGCTCGTCGAGAAGACCAGCGTTTTGACGCTCGGATGCGAGAACCACTACAGCGGACTGGCGTTGTCGGTCAACTGAGCGGAAAGTCCGGGTGGGTTTTTGGGTTGGCGTGCAGTCGTGTCGCTGTTATAATGCTCCCGTGGCGTTTCGCAAGCGTGTGCGAGGTGCGCAGTCAGGATCGGGTTATGGGATCGGGACAGTGGAGTGAAGTTCCAGGTTTTTAGAGACGGCAAGGTAGTAGAAGACTTCACGCCGTCCGGCGCGTATTTGTTCGGCACGGACGGCATTAGCATTCGTCGGGCGAAGATCGCGTTCTCCGACGGCTGCGTCGAGTGCGTCCGGCCGAATCCTGAGACCGCCGGACTGGCCCTGCTGTGGCCGATCCAGGATTTCGGCAAAATCCTGCTCCCGACGACCTGTCTGCCCGAACGAGAACGTCCCTACATCCTCAACGTCGAGCTGGCCCGCGCCAAGCTCATGCAGATCACGAATCGTCGCGAGGACTGGTCATTCTTCGACAATCTGGAAGGGTTGGAGGAGATCGCCAAGCAGTCCCAGGACCTTTTTGTCAAAGCGATTCAGTGCATCAAGGACCCGTCCAAGGCCTCTCGGCTGGCCGATGCGTCGTTGCGAAAGGCCACGATTTACTCGGAGAAGCTGGCCGTTCGTCAGGGCAAATCGCTGTTCGACAAGCGACGCAAGAGTCCCGGATTCGGCCGGGGCTGCATGGGCTGCCGTGTGGACCCGGACCTCTTGACGAAACCGCAGTACATCGATCGTCTGCTGGGGGCTTTTGCCTCGGTTACCCTGCCGATCAACTGGGCACGCATCGAGTCTCGTCAGGGACACTTCGATTTCTCGCTGATCGACAGTTGTATGGGGATCCTGAGTCGCAAGAAACTGGTCATCTCCGCGGGACCGCTGTTACACTTCACGGAGGATCATCTGCCGGAATGGTTGCTGCGTTCGGGCGTAGGCTTCGAGAAGATGCGGGAGCTGGCCTATCAGTTCATCTCGAAGGTGGTTGCCCGGTACGCCGGGGTCGTCCATCGCTGGTATGTCATCAGTGGTTTGAACGCCTTCAACCAGTTTAACTTCAATTTCGAACAGATCCTGGAAATGACCCGTGCCGCCAACATGGCCGTGCGGGCCGCCGGCAGCAGGGCGGTTCGAATCGTCGAAGTCACCAGCCCGTGGGGCGAGTACTACGCCACGACGCCCAACAGCATCCCGCCGTTCGTCTATATGGACATGGTGGTGCAGAGCGGAACCAGTTTTGACGCGTTTGCTCTGCAAGTTCGCTTCGGCAGGGATGAAGTGGGACTGCACCTGCGGGACATGATGCAGATTTCCTCGATCCTGGATTGCTTCGCCCCCATCGCCAAGCCTCTGTATATCACCGACGTCGAGGTTCCGAGCAAAAACGGCAAGGGCAAGTCCGATGTGGAACTCGCCGGCGTGTGGCATCGCCGGTGGGACCAGGCCCATCAGGGGCAATGGCTGGAGCGGTTCTACAAGATCGCGATGAGCAAACCCTTTGTCGAGGCCGTGAACTATGGCTGCCTTGCCGACGGCGACGGCGGTGCGATCGGCAACAGCGGTCTGCTCAACCACGAGTTCGAGCCGAAGGAGTCGCTCGAAATCCTCGGGAAGCTGCATCTGTCCGTACTCAGAAAATAGCGAGGCGCCTTTCCGCCGGGCGGGGGCCTATGGCAACGCGATCGGCTGGACATAACGAGGCTCTGAAGGCGGCCCAATCTCTCGGGTTCGTGGCGGGCTCGTGCATTTGTCTCGTCTTGTCGGCAGCGTTCGCGGTCCAGTTCTGGGACAGAGTCGTCGAGCCGCGACTGCCTCTGCCTGTCGATCGAATCAACCCCAACGAGGCTTCCGTGGCCAGCATGGCCCGTCTCCCCCGAATTGGTGCGACACGCGCCCGTGCGATCGTTGCCTTCCGCGACAGCATTCGGGCCCAGGGGCGACAGGAACCGGCATTTCGAAAAGCCGACGATCTCGCTGCTGTCGGCGGCATCGGTCCGGCTACCATCGAGGGCATCCGTCCCTGGCTGCGATTCGATCCGCCCACGCGATAGATTTGACGAATCCCTACCGCTCTTGTTAGAATTCACCAAAGATAGATTCTCTTCAGAGAGGGCGTCCGGACGCCCCGGTTGGTGGAGGGCAAGCCGTCCTGTTGGAGAAGCATTCGAACTGGAGGAACATGTGAACGCATCTTTCAAGATCGGAAATGCTGTCGTCATCGTATTCTGCATCGCGGTCGGCGCGTTCGTTCCCGGCGGCGACAGCCTGGCCGACGACGCTGTCCCGGTGGTCATCAATGAGATCATGGCTTCCAATGGCAAATATCTGGCCGATCCGCAGGGCCAGTACGACGACTGGATCGAACTGTACAATCCAGGCGATGCGCCGATCGATCTGGGCGGGATGTACCTTACGGACGATCCGGATGCTCCGACTCTGTGGCAGTTTCCACAGGACGATCCGTCGCTGACGACCCTCGCGGCCGGGGGCTATCTCCTCGTCTGGGCGGACGGCGACGTCGAAGACCCCGGCCTGCACGCGGCCTTCAAGCTCAGCGCCGAGGGGGAGACCCTTGCCTTGTACGACCGCGACGGCGCGACCCTGATCGACAGCGTCCGCTTCGGCATTCAGACGACGGATGTGTCGTATGGCCGGGTGTCCGATGGCAACGATGCGTGGATGGCGTTGCCCTATCCGAGCGCAGGCGGGCAGAACTTCAGCGTCTACGAAGGCTCCGTAGCCCAGCCGCAATTCAGCCTGGAACACGGCTTCTACGACACGGAGATCCTGGTGACGATCCGTTGTCCCACCGAGGGGGCCGAGATCTACTATACGCTGGACGGGAGCGAGCCTCGCACGGGCGTCCGGATGCAGCCTGTCGCAGGGGCCTCTCTGTACAGCGGGCCGATTCGGATCTCCAAGACCACGTGCCTGCGTGCGGCCGCGATGAAGGACTTGTGGATTCCCTCGCCCATTGCGACGAGCACATATCTTTTCGTCCAGGACGTGATCGCGCAATCTCCGCAGGGACAAAGACCCGGGACTGCCTGGCCCTCCGGGAGCGTGAACGGCCAGGTCATCGATTATGGGATGGACCCCGATGTGGTCAACGACGTCCGGTACAAGGACCTGACGGACGATGCCATGCTGGCTATCCCGTCGGTTTCGCTGGTCACCGATCTGGCGAACCTCTTCGACGTCCAGAAGGGCATCTACGTGAATCCCTATGGTCAGGGGCAGAGTTGGGAGCGGCCGGTCTCCGTGGAACTGCTCTATCCGGACGGCGCGGAGGGTTTCCAGGCCAACGCCGGGCTGCGGATTCGAGGCGGGTACAGCCGCAGCAGCGGCAATCCGAAACATGCCTTCCGCCTGTTCTTCCGCGCTGAGTACGGAACGCCTGTGCTTCGATATCCCCTCTTTGGCGAGGAGGGAGTCGGCGAATTCGAAGGGGTCGATCTCCGCACCAGTCAGAATTACTCCTGGAGCTACGAAGGGGGCAACAGCGACAGCCACGACACGTTCGTGCGGGAGGTCTTCTCCCGGGATTCGCAGCGGGACATGGGCCGACCGTACACGCGAAGCCGCTACTATCATCTGTACATCAACGGGCAGTATTGGGGGCTCTACCAGACCCAGGAGCGATCGGAGGCGTCCTACGCCGCGTCGTACTTCGGAGGCGACAAGGACGATTACGACGTGATCAAATCACGGGCCGGAAACGGCGGCTACGACATCGAAGCCACCGACGGCGTGCTGGACAATTGGCGCGCGCTCTGGAACGCCTCGATCTCGGGATTCAGCGACGATGCGACCTACTACCGCGTTCAGGGTCTGAATCCCGACGGCAGCGTCAACCCCGCCTATCCAAAGCTGCTCGATATCGACAACCTGATCGACTACATGCTGTGCACCTATTATGTGGGCGACCCCGATGGTCCGGTCAGCGCGTGGGGCCGCGTGGCGAACAACTTCTACGCCATCTACAATCGCGTGCGGCCCGATGGGTTCAAATTCTTCCGGCATGACGCGGAGCACTCGCTGTACTCCGTGAATGAATCGCGTCTGTTTGACTCGACCACGACGGCCGTGGGGGGCTCGTTCAGTCAGTCGAACCCGTTGTGGATGCACACGCATCTGATCCTCCATCCCGAGTACCGGATGCGGTTCGCGGATCGCGTCTACAAGCACTTCTTCAACGAGGGGACGTTCACGCCGGATGTGGCGTCCGCTCGCTTCATGGCCCGCGCCGAGCAGATCGAGACCGCCATCATCGCGGAATCCGCCCGGTGGGGCGATTCCAAACGGGCGAAGCCCAGGACGCGGGACGACGACTGGCTGCCCGACATCGAGGGCATGGTCGCCAACTACTTCCCCCGGCGGACGAACATCGTCCTGAACCAGTTCAAGACGCAGGACTGGTATCCGAATATCGACCCGCCGACGTTCAGCCAGGCCGGCGGCTATCTCGATGCGGGCGACGCGATCTCGATGCAGGGAGGCGCAGGCGCGCTCTGGTACACGCTGGACGGCAACGATCCGCGGGTCCCAGGGGCTACGCCGGAGCAGGGAGACGCGTCGTCGCTGGTCGCGGAAAACGTCGCCAAACGGGTCCTCGTGCCCACGGGACCGGTCTTTGACGCCTGGAAGGGCGGCGAGGCGTTCGACGACTCCGCCTGGATCAACGGCTCCGGCGGCGTCGGCTTCGAACGCAGCACGGGGTATGAGGACTACTTCGACATCGACCTCCAGAGCCAGATGTACAACCACAACGCGAGCTGCTACATCCGAATTCCCTTCGATGTCGCCGAGGCGGATGTCGCCAGCCTGACGAGTTTAACGCTGCTGGCCCGCTGCGACGACGGCTTCGTCGCGTATCTCAACGGGACGGAGATCGCGAGGAAGAACTTCGCTGGTGTTCCACTGTGGAACTCCCGGGCCGACGCGCAGAATCCCGACGAGACGGCCGTGACATTGGAGTCCTTCAACGTCTCCCAGCACATCGACAGGTTGCAGCCGGGCTCAAACATCCTGGCGATCCACGCCATGAACAACTCGACCACCAGCTCCGATTTTCTGATCTCG
>ENA-UPTA01005273-UPTA01005273.1-activated-sludge-metagenome-genome-assembly--contig:-NODE-5273-length-11913-cov-5.719852_pt1 | contig 11913 bp, 9 predicted proteins | sample MGYA00238184_ERZ773361 | MGnify/ENA primary metagenome ERZ773361 (study PRJEB29100, sample SAMN05720205) | activated sludge metagenome | isolation source: anaerobic digester from wastewater...
CACCAGCGGCCCGCAGACGAGCACGGCCACGACGGCGACGACGAGCCACACCGTCGTGCGCGAGAATCCGAGCGACGTCGAAGGCAGAGGCGGAACGCTGGCCACGCTACGGCGTCCCGGCGACGACGACGCAACGCTCGGCCGGCACGCCGATCGTGACCGGAGCGGACGGGTCGACCGCGTCATAGGCGTTCAGCGACACCCTGAGCAGCCCATCGCCCGAGCGGAAATCGGCCTCGATCCGGGGCTCCTCCTGTTTGGGGCCGACGACAACGTCGGCCTTGCGGAAGCCCCCGGTGATCAGCACGGCGGCACAGCGAATCTGTTCTTTCTGCGCGATTTGTTCGATGGACTCGTACAAATCCTCGCCTTCGAAAAGCCTGGCGGCGATCACGCGACCGGTTTGTCCGACCGAATACTCCATGCTAAACCCCCATGGTGACGGCAATCGCTACGGCTGAACCTCGTGCCACAATGTGACGTCCAGCGGCTCGACCAGCAGATCGCCCGCCGCGGCGACGAACGCCTGTAGATGAGGCTTCTGGAGGTGCTCGTCCAGATCGGCCTGGCTTCTCCAGATCTCGACGAATACGAACACGCATGGATCGTCGTTGGACTGATGCAGCGCGTAACTGATGCAGCCGGGCTCTCGTCGTGTCGGGCCGATCAGCCCGGTCAGCGTCTCCTCAACTTGCCGCAACTTCTCTGCCCTGGCCCTCACGCGGGCCAGCACGGTCAGCGCCTGTTCCGACATCTGCATTCTCCTGTAAAGAACTGCCATTTCGATTGGATGACGCCATCGTCGGCGGTATCCCGCCAAATGTCAACGCCAAAACCCAGGTTCGTAGTGACGCCGTCAGGCGTTCTCCTGCAATCTGCCTCCGTTCGCGCCTCCGGCCTTGGCACAGAGCGAGTATCCCGATAGACTCTCTTGCAGGGCCAAGGCACCCACGTGCGTGTAACTCATCGATTCGGGCAACTGCAAGTGAAGGAGACAGGCCATGACTGGAAAGCTTGGACGGCGGGAGCTGCTCGGCGTCGGTGCGGCAGGCACGTTGCTCGGCTCTTTTGCGTACGCACACGAAACGGACGCTTCGGACACCTCTGCATCGAAGGACGTTCGGCTGGAGTTCCTTCGTCCAAAGGAATTGGAGGCGGCGCGGGCGGCCTGTGCGACGATCTTCCAGCCGCTGGGCACGGTCGAATGGCACGGCGTCCACAATGTCGTGGGGGTCGATGCAGTCAAGGCCCATGCGCTGTGCATCCGAGCGGCCCAGGCCGGCGGGGGTGTGGTCGCGCCGGCGTTGTACGGTGGCGTCGGCGGGCTGAGCGAGGCGCACACGTTCATCATGGACCCCGAGGATGACGTGTTCAGCAGATTGCTGCGGCCGTGGCTCGAGCAGCTTTGTCGGGAGATGGCCCGCGATGGGTACCGCGCGATCATCATTCTCACAGGGCACTACGGCGCGGCGCAGCAGATCGTCGTGCGCGAGACCGCCGTGCGTATGAGCCGGGCCCTGGCGATTCCCGTGCTGGGTACTCCTGAGTACATGCTGGCGCTGGATGTGGACTACACGGGCGACCACGCCGCATGGGGCGAGACGTCGCTGATGATGCATCTGTATCCCGACACGGTCAGGCTGTCGCGACTGGGCGACCCGCCGCACCGAGGGGTGCACGGACGCGATCCGAAATCACAGGCGTCGGCCGAGGACGGACGCGTGCTCACCGAGACGATTGTATCGAGGCTGGCCACGCTCGCGCGAAGAATGCCCACGTGGGACTACAAGACGCTCGACCGTTTCGTTGACGCCGAGGCGGCGCTGGTCGCCAGACAGCTTGCGGCCCCACGGGGTAAGGAGCCCATCTGGGCTGCGTGGAGCAACATCGGTACAGCGATGCGCGACTACGGCAAGCTGCTCGCCGAGGAGCGTTTCGAAGAGATCAAGGCGTGTGTCACCAAGCTCGGTGTCAACGGGTGATCCATCAAGCTAAGCTCGATAGGAGAGGTCGGATTATGGCAAGGACAAAGAATCAATCGAAGCGGAGACTCCGTCGTCGCGACTTCCTCATCGGTGCCGGCGCGGCGGCACTTTCCTTATCAGTGGCATCTGGCGTCGTCCGCGCGGCAGCCGCCAACCGTCGAATCAAAGCGGGCGTCATCGGCGTCGGCCAGCGCGGCACGATGATCACAGACATGCTTGCCAAACACGGTGGCTACGAGGTCTGGGCGGTCGCGGACTACTTCGCGCCCGTCGCCAGGGCGGCGGGGGAGCGGTTCGGTGTCCCCGAGGCCAGACGCTTCTCCGGCCTTTCGGCTTGCGACAAGCTCGTTGCCAGCGGCGTCGACGCCGTCTTCCTGGAGACTCCGCCGTACTGCTTCCCGGACCACGTCGATGCCGCTGTCAATGCAGGTCTTCATGTGTATATCGCCAAGCCCTTGGGCTGCGATGTGCCCGGCTGCCTGCGCATCCGAGACGCCGCAAGGAAGGCAACGACGAACAGGCAGGTCTTCCTTTGCGACTTCCAGACGCGAACCGATCCATTCTTCATCGAGGGCGTCCAGCGCGTGCGGAACGGCGCCATCGGCCCCATTGCGATGCTCGGCTCGGAATACAACGACGAGAGTTTCAACGATCCGCCCAAGACTGCGACGATCGAGAGCCGCCTGCAGCAGTTGATCTGGGTCAACGACGAGGCCTTGGGCGGCAGCTATCTCGTGAACGCGGGGATTCACGCGATCGATGTGGCGCTGTGGATCGCCGGGCAGATGCCGGTCAGTGCGATGGGGGCCTCGCGCATCGGCCGGGCCGATCCGCATGGGGACTCGCACGACGTCTATTCCGTCACGTACGAGTTCGCCGACGGGCTGATTCTGAACCATCGAGGCGAGCACCTCAAGAACCGGTTCGAGTTCCGCTCGGACTGTTTCGCCCAGGGCCGCGATGGCTACCTGGAGACCGGCTACACCACACAGGTCCGGATTCTCGGCAATCGAGCCGGTTGGCGCGGCGGTGATGTCGTGGATCTCTATCCCAGCGGGGCCAGGCGGAACATCGACACGTTTCACAAGTGCGTTACGGATGGTCTCTACGACAACCCGACGGTCGAGCCAAGCGTCAATGCAACGCTGGCGACGATCCTCGGCCGCGAGGCGGCGCACCGCAGGACCAGGCTGACACTGGACGAGCTGCTCCGCGAGAACCGAAGGCTCGAGGCCGATCTGACCGGACTGAGGGCCTGACCTGCCGACCTCTGTTCATCGCAGGACACGAACCGTTCAGAACAGGTGTTTGGAGCCGGATAGTTCGCTACGGAGCCACCCCGGCCGGTCGGTCGTTATGCCGTCGACACCGATCCTGACGAGGCGGGCTGCTTCCGCAACGTCGTTGACCGTCCAGACGTAGAGGCCCAAACCGGCATCTCGGACACTCTTGGCGAATTCCTTCGTGACGCCGGCATAGTGGACGTTCAGGCCGTCCAGGCCGGCGGCAGCCGCCTGGTCGGCGAGGGTCTTGTCGTGCGGAATCCACGCCTCGGTCTGCTCGTCCTTCTTCGTGCCGACCAGCCAGTACGTGGGGATGTCCGGCATGAGTTGCTTGGAGGCTGTGACCGTCTCCAGACCGAAGCCGATGATCACGATCTGCGGTCGTTTGCCGCTTTCGACGATGATCTTCTCCAGCGCCGGCAACACCTCCGGGCCGCACTTGATCTCCACAAAGAGCTTCTTGCCGGCAGGCACCGTCTCGACGATTTCTTCCAGCACGGGGATGCGCTCGCCCGCGAAGCTCGCGTCCTTGAAACTCCCGACGTCCAGACGGCGCAGTTGCTCTGCGGTGCAGTTCGCGACCTCCAGCTCCTCGCCGCCGGTCCGCTTGGTCGTGCGGTCGTGGATCACCACGACCCGCTGATCCGTCGTGAGATAGACGTCGACCTCGACGGCGTCGGCGTTCTTTTCCCAGGCCAGCCTGGCCGAGGCGACCGTGTTTTCCGGGGCCAGGTACGAAGCCCCACGATGCGCGATGATTTCCATTTTCGATGCACAACCTGCGAACAGAAGGAGGGCTGCCGATAGTAGTCCGAAGCGTGGAAGAGTCTTCATGCGATGCGTTCTCCAATCCGTCGAATCGACAAAGGCGACGGTCACTTGCTCTGGTAGACGCGGACGTAGTCGACGAAGTACTTCTGCGGCAGAATGCCATCGTCTGTGCCTTGGGCGCCGCCCCAGGAACCGCCATACGCGGCGTTGAGGATCAGGTAGTGCGGCTTGTCGAACGGCCAGACGTCATTGCCTGTCCCTTCGTTGCCGAATGTGAAGTACTTCGTCTTGTCCACGAAGAAGTCGATGTGATCTTCAAACCACTCGATGGCGTAGACGTGGAAGTCCTGCGACGGATCGGTGACCTCGATGCGGTTACCCTTGTTGGTGCCCAGGACGTGGTTATACGCCTTGGTGTGGACGTTGGCGTGAATCTTCAACGGATCGAAGCCGACGTTCTCCATAATGTCGATTTCACCGCAGGCGGGCCAGCCGATCTCGCGATTGACGCCGAGCATCCAGATCGCCGGCCACATGCCCTTGCCGGTCGGCAGCTTGGCGCGCACCTCGATCCGACCGTAACACCACGACGCCTTCCATCGCGTGTGCAGGCTGGCCGAGGTGATGGGATGGCCTTCGAATCCGTCCTTTCGCGTCTCGATGACGAGGCAACCATCCTCGACGCGTGCGTTCTCGGGCCGAGCCTTGGTGTAGAATTGCAGCTCTTTGTTGCGGATGTAGCCCTGCTCGTAGTCCCATTTGTTCGGATCGGGCGCCCCGGCGAGCTGGAACTCGTCCGACCAGACCAGTTTCCATTCCTGGGCGCCGGCGGCAGTCGTCAACAGCACCACGATGATTGACAGGCAGTTCATCAGCTTGGTCATGGTCCACCTTTCGTAAGAAGCCTGCTACCGCGATGGGGTCGGGTGATCTTCCGCGGTGCGATGGTGTTTGCCTGCTGGTCTTGAGTCGATACCGATGATGTCAACATGGACATCTTGCGTGGTCCTGGGACGCGTTGCCAATTCCAGGCGGCTCATCACCTGCGGCAGGCCATCGAGGCACAGTTGCGACCAGGTCTCCATCGTGGCGCGCACCGCCTGCAACTGCTCGATGGTCAGAAAGTCCATCTGTGTGATCATCTGCTCGCGCTTGGTGACGTTCGGTGTGTCCAGGACCCAGCAGTGTACGATCCCCAGGTGAACCTGGCCGACCTCATTGGAATCGTCGTTGAGCAGGGCTACTACGTGGTCGGCATACTGGGCCTCGACGCAGACCTCTTCACTGACCTCTCGCTCAACGGCTTCGCAGTACGTCTTATAGAAATCGGCGCTGAACAGCGTCCAGTCCACGGGATTGATGTGTCCTCCGATGCCGATGGACCGATTCCCGACGAGTCGTGTCTCGCCGGCCCGCTTGCCTCGGACGTAAGTGAGGCACTTGCCATCGCAGGTCATGATGACATAGGGGATGAGCTGCTTGAAAGAGGGGTCCTTCTCCGCCTGCGGTCGCGGAATGAAGCGCGGAGCGCCCTGGGCGAAAAGGGCGCCAAGATACCTCTCGACATCGAAATTCAGGCCGTGAAAGCTCCCCACCGCATCGAGGACTCTCCGTTCAACAACCAGTACCTGCTCTTCCTGGGGCACGCGACCACTCCTTCTGCCTGTTAGCGTCTGGACGGGATGCCACGGCCGTGCTGGCCCGCCGTGACACCGTCAGGGGCATAGTACCGAAATCGACCCAGGCGGTCAAGCTACGCGCCCCGGACGGCGAATCGCCCTGCGGGTCACATTTTTTTTCGACGATTTCCCAGGACGAGCGGCTTGACTTGCTAAACACATGTTTTAAACTGTCGTATTAAACGAGTGTTTTCGCAACCATTGGCGGCCTGCCTGCGACTGTGATATCAGGGTCCAGGGGCCCAGCGTTGATGCCCGACTGAGATGCCACTGATGGCTGTGAGAAGAGTGCGGAATGCCATGCTTTTTTTTGTGCCGGTTTTCACGCATTGGCTGGGCTCCAATGAGGCTATCGATCGCTGACCTTGCGTAAGGGTAGACGCAGAATTATAGTAAGAGGCTTGGCTGGCACAGCCCGGGACGCGGGTGCCTGTTCCTGTTGCCAAGAGACGGGTAGAGTTCATGAGCGACAAATCGAAGAAGAGCCAGGGGTCTAAGGAGAGTCGCGGTCGCTTTCGGCGGATTGCGACCAAGACAGTGATCGCCCTTGTTGCGGTGGGGGCGGTGGTTGCCATTGCCATGATGCCGCAGCCGAGCAAGGAGGCTCCGCCCACGGAGGCGCCCCCGGTGAATGTCTCCGTGATGGAAATCGTTCCGGAGGGGACGCTGGCGGACACGTTTATCCTTCCCGCCGTGATCGAGCCCAATCGCGTGGTGACCGTATCAGCGGAAGAGGCGGCGGCCATTGCACGTATTCTGCCGAAGGAGGGCGACGCGGTGCGGCGGGGCGATCTGCTCGTCCAGCTCAAGACGGATCTCATTCAGCCTCAGTTCGCAACCGCCGAGGCCAGATACAAACGCGATCAGATCGAATACGAGCGGATGACGGCGCTGGTGAAGGAAGACGCGGCGCCGCAGCAGGATTTGGACAATGCCGTTTCGCAGTTGGCGGCCAGCAAGGCGGCGTTCGAGGAGGCTCGCGCTCGCCTGGACCGAACGCATGTTCTCTCGCCCGTCAACGGGGTGCTCAACGATCTGCCCGTCGAGGAGGGCGAATACGTCTCGCCCGGCACGCCGGTGGCGGAAATCGTGGAGATTGACACCGTCAAGGTCGTCGTGGACATCCCAGAAAAGGATATCGCGTTCTTCTCCGTAGGACGGGAGGCGGAGGTCCTGGCGACCGTCAAGGGCTGTGAGAAATCCGTCGCGGGCAAAGTCACCTACATCAGCCAACTGGCCAACCGGCAGACGCGATCGACGCCGGTCGAGATCGCGTTGGACAACCGTCAGGGGCTGCTGCGGAGCGGCCAGATCGTCCGCGTGCGCCTGACGCGTCGCGTGATGAAGGACGCCATCCTGATTCCGCTACTGGCGGTGATTCCCCTGGAGGACGGCTACGCGGTCTACGTGGTCGAGGGTTCACAGGCCAAGCGGCGCGACGTTCAACTCGGCGTCATCCATGGCGACCAGATCCAGATCGTCAGCGGGTTGAGACCCGGCGACAAGCTGATCGTGGCCGGGCACCGTTTTGTTGCCCCGGGCCAGAACGTCAATGTCCAGTCGGAGACGAAGTAGACGCCATGCTCCTCACCGATGCCGCGATTCGAAACCGGACCACTGTCGCCGTCCTGGGCTTGATCATCGTTCTGCTGGGCGCCACCAGCTATGTCTCGCTGCCGCGCGAGGCGGCTCCGGACATTCCCATTCCCTATATCATGGTGACGACCATGTACGAGGGGGTCTCCCCCGAGGACATTGAGACGTCCGTCACGATGAAGATCGAAAAGGAACTCAACGGGATTCGAGGCGTTGAAGAGATTTCCTCCAGCAGCGCCGAGGGCATGTCGCTGATCAGCGTCGAATTCGACCCGGATGTGCCCAGCGAGGTCGCGTTGCAGCGGGTGCGCGACCGTGTGGACATGGCGAAGGGGGAACTGCCTCAGGACGCGGAAGAGCCGATCATCAAAGAGATCAACTTCGCCGAGTTGCCGATCATGTTGATCAGTCTGTCGGGCGATGTTTCGCCCGTGCTGCTCAAGGAGATCGCCGACGACGTGCAGGACGTGCTGGAAGCGACGCCGGGTGTCCTGAAGGTCGAGATGGCCGGCGATCTCGAACGGGAGATTCGCCTGGAGTTCGATCCCGACCGCCTGGCCAAGTACAACCTGACCATCCCCGAGATCCTGGCGCTGATTCCGTCGGAGAACGTCAATATCTCCGCCGGAGGGCTCGAGACTCCGGGCACGAAGTTCAACGTGCGCATCCCCGCCGAGTTCGTGACGCCGGAAGAGGTGGACCATCTGATGCTGACCGCTCGCGATGGCACCCCCGTCTACCTGGCCGACGTCGCGACGGTGCGATATACGTTCAAGGACCGGACCAGCTTCTCGCGCCTCAACGGCGCGGACACGATCACGCTGAGCGTCAGCAAACGCGTCGGCGCCAATGCGGTGCAGATCTCCGATCGCATCAAGGCGGTGATCGCCGAAGCGCAGAAACGTGTTCCCTCGGCCCTGAAGTTCGACATCACCTACGATATGTCGGAGATGGTTCGTGACACGGTGGCCGACCTCGAGAACAACATCATCTCTGCCCTGATCCTGGTGACGCTGGTTCTGCTGCTGTTTCTCGGCTGGCGTCCGAGCACCATCGTGGCGATGATCATCCCGCTGAGCATGCTCATCACCTTCTTCCTGGTCCAGGCCCTGGGCTACACCCTGAACATGATCGTCCTGTTCAGCCTGATTCTGGTCCTGGGCATGCTGGTGGACAATGCGATCGTGATCGTGGAAAACATCTATCGGCACCTTCAACTCGGCTACGGCTTGACCGAGGCATCGATTCTCGGGGCCCGTGAGGTGGCTTGGCCGGTGACGACGTCGACCCTGACCACCGTCTGCGCGTTCTTCCCGATGATGTTCTGGCCGGGCGTCATGGGCGACTTCATGAAGTACCTGCCCATCACGCTATCCCTGGGTTTGATGGCTTCCCTGTTCGTCGGTCTGGTGTTCAACCCGGTGATCTGCTCGATCTGGGCGGGCCGGGCGCCCAAACCCCATCAGAAGGACCACTGGTCCCTGCGAGCCTATCGTCGCGTCCAGGAGGCGGGGCTGTACAATCCCGGCCTGACCCTGTTCCTGTCCTTCTGCCTGCTGGTCGGCCTGGGAATCCTCTACGCCAAGATCGGCAAGGGGACCGAGTTCTTCCCGGAAGGTGACCCCGAACGCGCCGTCATCGACATTCGCGCACCGCAGGGGACGAACATCCACGAGACCGACCGAATCGCCCGTCTGATCGAGGAGCGGCTCGAACCGTACAAGCCCTGGCTCAAGCACGTCATCACAAACGTCGGATCGGCGGGAGGGACCAACATGGGCCTGATGGCCAGCGCCGGCGGGTCCCACCTGGCCGGTGTCACTCTGGTGTTCCACGATTTCGTCGAGCGGACGAGGCCGTCCAACGACGTCCTCGTGGAGATTCGTCAGGCGATTGCCGACATTCCCGGCGCGGAGATCAAGGTCGAGAAGGAGGAAGAAGGCCCGCCGAGCGGAGCGCCCGTCACGGTCCGTGTCATGGGCGAAGACTTCAAGACGCTCGAGCGGCTTAGCGAGCAGGCCCGGCGTCTGATCGCGGCGGTTCCCAATGTCGTGAACCTGCGCAGCGATTTCGAAGGGGCGCGCCCGGAACTGGCCTTCACCGCCGACCGCCGCGTGGCGATGCTACTGGGCGTCAACACCGCCACCGTGGGCAACTTCCTCAAGATGGCGGTGTTCGGCAGCAAGGTCGGCACCTACCGCGAGTACAACGAGGAATACGACATCACGGTGCGCCTGCCTGTGGAGGACCGCACAAAGGTCGACGATCTGTACCGTCTTCAGGTTCCCAACACGGCTGGCAATGCCGTCCCGCTCAGCTCTCTGGGCACGTTCACCTATCGCGGCGGCTTTGGAACGATCAACCGTGTCGACCAGAAACGCGTCGTCACACTTACCGCCGACGCCGAAGGCCGTCTCGGATCGGAAGTCCTCGCCGACGTGCAGAGACGCCTGCACCCACTGGGCGATCCACGACTCACGGAAAGGGACGTGCTGGATTGGGATGCGTTGCGCCAGACCCTGAAACGCGGGCAGACAGAAGCATCCCACCCGGCGGGACGCATCTGGGCGGTTTTGACCACGCGCGGCGCTTCCTTCTGGTCCAGGGCTGCGATATCGAAGGAGGATCTTGCCTCGCTTCTCTCGGCGGATACTTTCGAAGACGAGCAGAAGGAGCGTCTTGTTACCCTGCTGAACACCGCTTTGGGCAAGCCCGATCTGTATCATCCGGATGCCTTCTCCGATCCCGATCTTCCTCAGGAAGCTGCTGCCATGGTCACGAAGGGCCCGGAGAATCTGACGCAGGCCGAGGTGTTGTTTCTGAACAGGGAATTGCTCGTGTCCGTCTGGCCTGATGTGATCGCCCGCCCCATACGCGTGGCGCTGCCGCTGGGCTACGAGATTCGCTACGCCGGCGAGAAAGAAGAGCAGGACAAGGCGCAGGCTTTCCTGTCCAAGGCCTTTGCGATCGCGCTGCTGCTGGTGGTGATGGTCCTGGTGATCCAGTTCAATTCACTCATGGTGCCGTTCATCATCATGACGACCGTGGTGCTGTCTCTGATCGGTGCGCTGAGCGGCTTGCTGGTCTGCGGCCTGCCCTTCGGGATCATCATGACGGGGATCGGGATCATCAGTCTGGCGGGCGTGGTGGTCAACAACGCGATCGTGCTGCTGGCCTACACGCAGCAGTTGCAGAGGGAGGGTATGGGCCTGATCGAGGCGGCCTCCACGGCTGGCGTCACCCGTCTGCGGCCTGTGCTGCTGACCGCAGGGACCACCATTATCGGACTGATTCCCATGGCGGTCGGCGTCTCGTACGATTTCCATACCTTCACGTGGGCCACCAAGAGTGAATCGACCCAATGGTGGCGCAACATGGCGGTCGTCGTCATCTTCGGCCTGGGCTTCGCCACGCTCCTGACGCTGGTGGTGGTTCCGTCGCTCTACGTGATGCTCAGTCGGCTGTCTCTGTGGCTGGGCTTCGGGCGTTCCCACGTCGACCAGACCTCCAGCACACCCAAGTCCGAGGTGGCGGGCGCCTGGCCGTCGTGATGCGCGCAAAGAGACGAGGCCGCGAGTTGTCGCACCCCGCGGCCTCGGTCGCGATGTAACTCCGGAGGGTTCGGAGATTACTCCATACTGTGTTCCACTCCCGATGGACCGTCCCGATCCCCGTGAGAGGGGCTGCCTCTTTGCCCTCTCCAACGGTAGTGCCGAACCTCGCGGTGGCCGTAACGCGGTTTTTCTCCTGTCCGGCGATCTCCATGCGCAAGAGAAAACCCTGCCCGCTCTATCGAGGGAGGGCAGGGTTCGATATGCCTTCGACAGGGAAGCTGTGGTTACTGAATGACGTCTCCGGTCACCTGGACGTCGTCGATATTCCAGCCGGCGTAGGTGACCGATTCATCGGTCGGACCGATGCCCCATCGGAAATAGAGCGTTGGTTGGCCGTCGCCGATCGACGCAGGCACGAGGTATTCCATGAATCGCCACGATTCGTCAGAGACATGGGAGTTGCCGACCGCCCAGAGGTCGGTCCAGTTGGCGCCGTCGCTGGAGACCTGGACGCACGCGTCGTCATACGGCGCCTCGATCCCGAGCCATCGCCAGAACCCCAGTCGAACGTTGGTATAGCCTTCGGAATTGACCGGTCCCATGGTCGCGTATCGCGTTTCCGCCATCCCGTCCTCATAGTCTCCATCGAGGGCGTACCCGATCACGCTCTGTCCGGTACGGCCGGAAGCGGGGTCGCCGTTCCACGAACCGTTGCCCGCCGGGGCGCCCCAAGTCCATCCTTCGTCAAGCTGCCAGGCCGGGTCCGTGTCCATGTTGGCCGAATAGATGGCGTCAGGCGCCACGGCGATTGCGACGCTGCGGCTGGTCTGGTGGATGCCGTCGGTGACCAGGAAGGAGAAACGGTAGGTGTGGAAGACCTGATCCGTCGTGGGTTTCCAGGAAACCGTCAGTGCATTGGGATCGAAATAGGCGCCCTCCGGCAGGTTGCCAACCACGAAGCGCAGTGGGCGGTCTTCCGGGTTTGTGGCGCGCAGCTTTAGGAGCAGCCGTTGTCCCGGCTGGATCTGCTCCGTCGCGTCGTCCA